>Ga0180007_10001415_pt1 | contig 33028 bp, 21 predicted proteins | sample MM_PC_MetaG_FD_121122 | JGI IMG/M metagenome (GOLD analysis project Ga0180007, IMG submission 121122) | Groundwater microbial communities from the Aspo Hard Rock Laboratory (HRL) deep subsurface site, Sweden - MM_PC_MetaG | ecosystem: Environmental > Aquatic > Deep subsurface > Groundwater... | reverse complement strand
TTTCCCGGCCGACGGCGACTCCCACGAGATCCGGGTCGAGGCGCCGCGCAAGCTCCCCTGGAAGCGTACGCTGCAGCCTTCCACGGTCAAGGCCGAGACCATCGTGGTCAAGATGGAGCCGTTGATGGCCGAGCTTAAACTGGTGTCCTCCAAGAACGGCGTAGAGATCCGCATGAACCGGCAGGGGAAGAAGGCCGCGGCCACCGACGAGTGGATCCCGCTGCCGCTGATCATGGAGGGCCTGGAGCCGGGCCTGACCCTGCTCCTGGAGGCCCGCTGGAAGAAGAAGAAATGGGACATGCCCATCCAGGTCCCCGCCGCCACCTTCGTCGAGATCTCGGTCGAGCCGCCCTCGTCGGGCCGGTGAGCCGGGGTTTTCGGTGCCGATCGAGCTGACCGCAGGTCGCCGGTGGGCCGCCTCGAGAAAAGGAGATCGCCATGCGCATCACATTCATGCTGCTGTTCGTTGTCCTGTTTGCCGCCGGGTGCGAGTGCTCCCGCGATGACAAGACCAACAACACCAACGCCCAGAACAGCCAGAACCTCAACAACCCGGTCTGCACCGAGGGCGACAAGCAGTGCGAGCTCAACAAGGTGCTGCTGTGCGAGAACGGGCAGTGGCGCATCTTCAAGGAGTGCGGACAGGGCGAGCTCACGGGACCCCTGTGCGATCCGGCCCTGCTCGAGTGCGTGTACTGTTATTCCGGCGGCACCGCCTGCCAGCCCGACGGCCACGTCTACTACTGCCTGCCCGACGGCCACATCGGGGAGAAGAAGGAGGACTGCGACCTCGAGTACGAGGAGGACTGCATCGAGTGGTCCCCCGGCGAGGCCGTCTGCGGCACCGACTGCAACATCGCGCGCCTGTCGCGCAGCTACCTCGGCTGCGACCTGGTCGCCACCGTGACGGCCAACGCGTCCCTGCGGCCGCCGTTCGCGGACAACTTCGGCGTGGCCCTGGACAACGCCGGCGACCGTGACGCCACGGTGTACATCGAGGGCCCCGACGGCACCCGCACCGAGGACCTGCCCGCCCACACGTTGCGGGTGATCCTGCTGCCCTTCCACGAGCCTCTGCGCACCGGCTCCTCCCTCGACTCCGGGCTCACCCTGCGGTCGGGACAGTACACGGCCGCGGCGTACCGCCTCACCACGACCCAGCCGGTCACCGCGTACCAGTTCAACCCGTACGACTTCGTCCTGGACGTCACCGGCATCGACTACTACTCCTACACCAACGACGCGAGCCTGCTGCTGCCGGTGTCGTCCCTGGGGCAGGGATACACCGCCATGAGTCGCCCCACCAACGCCTATGACACGGTGCTGCCGCCGTTGTCGCAGAAGCACAGTCCGGGCTTCGTCACCGTGGTGGCCGTGGAGAACAACACCGCCGTGACCGTGCGTTCGACCGCCCACACCGCCGCCGGCGACGGACTCGAGACGATGGCGCCCGGGGACGAGCGCACCTTCGTGCTCCAGAAAAACGACGTGCTCCAGCTCGTGACGGCCCAGGACATCACCGCGGGCCAGTGCCCGGAGACTCCGGGCTGGGCGACCGAGTCCGACCAGCGGTTCCTGTACTGCAACCCGGGCGTGGACTACGATCTCACCGGCACCCGCGTCACCTCGGACAAGCCCGTGGCGGTGTGGTCCGGGCACAACTGCTCGTTTGTGCCGTACCAGACCTGGGCCTGCGATCACCTCGAGGAGATGCTGTTCCCTCACGAGACCTGGGGGCAGCGGTTCGTCATCGGCTTCACCGCGCCCGTCGAGACCGCCACCGGCGAGACCAACGCCGTGCGCGTGGTCGCCGCCGAGGACGACACGGTCGTCACCTTCTCGCCTGACACCATCGCCGCGCCACGCACCCTGGCCGCCGGCGAGTGGGTCGAGGTCATCCCCCCGCCCCAGCAGCACTTCGGGATCACGGCCGACAAGCCCGTGCTCGTGGCGCGCTTCATGGTCGGCCAGAACTACTGGACCACCGCCCAGGACGCCTCGGGGGATCCCTCCATGGGCCTGGTGGTGCCCGTCGAGCAGTTCCGCGACGAGTACCGGTTCACCACGCCGCCGTCCTTCCCGGCCTCCTGGGTCAACGTCATCGTGCCCGCGGACATGCTCTCGGGGGACACCCTCACCCTCGACCAGACAACGGTCCTGACCCTGGCCGACTTCACGGTCATCGGCGACACCGGCTTCGCGCTGGCCCAGTTGCCGCTGACCGCGGGCATCCCGGCGGGTTCCCATCACCTGGTGGCCTCCCGCGAGAGCCTGCGCTTCGGCATCGAGGTCTACGGCTTCGCCAACTACACGAGCTACCTGTACCCGGGTGGACTGGACCTGTACCGGATCAACACCATCGAAAAGTGATGCTTCAACCGGTCCGAACGGTCCGAACGGTCCAGGTTGGGCCACTCTCTTCAATTCTTGTTCTGCTTGCTTGAATATTTTCTATCGACAACGTATGTTCCCTGTTAGACCCGGCTTCGATCCGGATCAGGAGCGTGTCATCATGAAACAGTCCATCCTCGGGTTGTCCATTCTTGGTCTTTTGCTGCTCGCGCCGTCGGTGTCCTCGGCATGCATCCAGAAGCTGGTGCCCGACAAGCAGACCGTCAAGATCGGCGATCAGGTCAAGGTCACCTCGTCGATCAAGTGGATCCACGACAAGTGCCTGCTCGACGTCGACGACATCAACTACGAGTACAAGGGCGTGGTCAAGGTCTCCCAGACCAAATGGAAAAAAGTCGGCAAGGGCAAGTTCGAGTCCGTGATCACCCTGAAGATCACCGGCAAGAACGCCGAGATCAAGAGCTGGCGCAAGTGCTCCCGTGCGGGCCGCCACGGCACCGAGTTGAAGTTCAAGTTCGAGGCCCCCAAGGCCACCCCCAAACCGTAATTCCATCCCCCGATGAACCTTCCCCAACTGCTGTACAGGGGCCTTTCATGAATTTCCGCGCCTGTCGTCCCGACGAACACGAGGCCGTCTCCCAACTGATGCTGCGTCTGTACGAAGAGGACCCGGCATCCACCCCGATGACGCGCGAGATGGCTTTGTCGACGCTGCGCCGCTTCGCCCAGGAGCCCGTGCGCGGGGTCGTAGTGGTGTACGATGCGGGCCGGGGTATCGAGGGGTACGCCTTGCTGGCCTCGTTCTGGAGCAACGAGCAGGGTGGCGAAGTCTGCGTCATCGACGAATTGTACTTCGTCCCCCAAGCGCGCGGCCTCGGCCTCGCCACAGGGCTTTTGAAAGCCCTCGCGCGCGGTGTGCTGCCGTGGTTTGTCGACGCCGTGGCCCTCGAACTCGAGGTGACCCCGAAAAACACCCGCGCCCGCGCCCTCTACCGGCGCCTGGGCTTTTCTCCATACCCCAATGCGATGTTCCGCCTGCGCCGGTAGGGGGTGGACAGGCGCAGGGAACGGGCAGGGGACGAGAACGAGGACAAGGAACCTGGAGGGACGTTCCGGCAACGTTGTTGCCTCAACTGGCGCGCTGGCGCGCGGTTTGGGATGATCCGGCGCGTGCTTCGACGCGCCTCAGTGCTGGGGCCATGGGCAGGGAACGTGAGCGAGGATGGGCGCAGGGAGTATCTTCCGTCTTTTCCGTGGTAAAACTCTTTTGTCTTTTTCTTTTTTCCGTTTACTTCGGAGATCAGACGCCGCCCGCGTTACCTTTCATCCGCGGAGTCGATCCGCTCGATCCCGTCGCGGGTGACGATGATGACGTAGTGGTAGATCGAGGCCTGGGCTTCCCGGCCCTTCTCGGAGAGTTTCAGCACCAGGTGCACGTGGTAGACGCGCCGGCATTCGATCGGAATGACCTCGTCGCCCTCGATGCGGTCGCGGTTCTCCATCGGCTCGTCGAGCATGGTGAACCAGGACGACAGGCGCATGCGGATGATCTCGGTGATGGACTCCAGGCGGGCGTGGGCGTCGGCCAGCCGCGGGGAGTTGAGGTGGATCTCCTTCTGGAAGTGGATCACGTTCTCGGGCTTGAGCACGTGGCGGAAGGGGTTGGTCGTCTGGTTGCGGATTCGCAGGACGTCGGCGGGAACGGCGAGGGCGTCGGAGAACCGCACCCGGGCCCGGGAGACGCCGACCTTGCGTTCGATGGCGGGGTCGATGAGGTCCTCCATGCGGTCCGACACCAGGTGGGGAACGTAGCGGATGAAGAACGCACGCAAAAGCTCCTTGATGCGGTCCTTGAAGACGTAGGCCAGGATGATCATCAGCGCCCAGGGCAGGCTGTAGGTGGCAAAGAGCTGGTCCGTCAGGAAGGCGGCCGTGACCGCGAAGGCCATGGCCGCGCCCGCGGCGATGCCCATGAGTACCTGGCCGACCTGGGAGGCCATGCGGTTGGGCGTTCGGCCCATGTACATCGCGCTTTCGCTCCACTTCTTGAGCATGTGGCTGCGGTACAGGGCGACCTCGTTCTGGATGGGCGTGTCCGCGCAGACCACCGACGGGTAGTGCATGGCCAGGCGATATTTTTCCTGCTTGTGGAGCTGGGTATTGACCGCGGCGGCGGTTCCTGCGTAGCCGGCGGCGACAAGATCCCGGTGGAGGTTGAACTGCTCGCGCTCGGTGACCAGGCTCATCAGTTCGTCGGTCCAGCGGTAGGCCTCGCGCAGGAACTCGTCGATGCCCGGCTCCAGAAAGCGTGTGTGCAGGCCCCGGTAGCGCTCCAGCACCAGTCCGATGTTGGTCACGAACTGCTCCACGGTGGTGTCGATCAGCGACGCCGGCTCCATGCGGGCCATGCTCTCGCCGATGAGCGCGATGCGGCGTCGCAGCTGGAACGCGTAGATGTTCGAGAGCGTCTTGATCTCGTAGACCAGCTCCTCCTGGTCCTTCGAGGTCAGGATCGGCGTGGTGTCGAGCCGGCGCACAATGCGGGTCAGCGGACTCTTGTCGTTGTCCTGGTCGATCAGCAGAGCAAGGGGCATCGGCGCCACCGTGTAGCGCGTGTAGGTCACCAGATTGTTGAAGAACGCCTCCACCCCGTAGCGCGACTTGGTGATGTTCATGGACGCGGGGGTGAACAGGAGGGCCTCGAGGCTGTAGGCGGTCTTGGGCTGGTTGTGGACCAGCGGATAGTCCACCTCCAGCTCCAGTTGCTGGCGGCCATGATTACGGATGCGACAATGATATTCCATGATGATGCGATCTCACGCGGGCCCGTGGACGGTCCGAAGGGACCGGGTGGGGGGCAAAACGCGCACTCTAGTGGGTTTTGGCGAGTAAATCAAGGTCCGCAAACCGGCCCGGGCGGCCCTTTGGCGGAAAAAACGCGGGAGCCGGTTGCGTTTTTCCGGTTTTGGCACTATTTTGCTGCGTCCGTGACCGCTTCGGGCGGAGCGGACCTGCATAAGGAGTATGGTATGGATTCTGCTGATCTGATGCGACTGGCCAAGCTGGCCATCGAGGAAAAAAAGGGTGAGGACGTGGTGGTGTTTCAGGTGGCCTCGCGCGTGGGCTACACCGACTACATCATCGTGGCCACCGGACAGAACCGCCGCCACGTGGAAGCCATCGTCGAGGAGGTCCGGGGGAAGTTGGTCCAGAACAAACAGGAGATCGTGGGGGTCGAGGGCCGCGAGCAGGGCGAGTGGGTCCTGCTCGACGCCGGTGACCTGGTGGTGCACGTCATGCAGCCCGCCACCCGCGACTACTACCACCTCGATCAAGCCTGGGCCGACTGTAAAATCGAAGTCGCATGAAATGGTTCGTGTACAGCGTGGGGCATGAGAAGGCGGATCCCCTCGATCCGCTGGTGCAGGAGTACGCCTCTCGCATCGCCCGGAAGGTGCCCCTGACGCTGAAGGTGTTCCCTGACGAGGTCCGCCTCGACCGCGCCATCGGCGAAGGGCGCGTGCGCGTCGTGCTCACCGAGCACGGGGAGCCCCAGGTGTCGTCGGAGAAGTTTGCCGCGCGCATCGGCCAGTTGCTGGCCCACGAGGGCCGCGACGTGGTCTTCGTCATCGGCGGCTCCCATGGCCACTCCCCGGAGTTCCTCGCCAAGGCCCACCAGCGCTGGTCGCTGTCGGGCCTGACCTTCCCCCACCGCCTCGCGCGCCTGCTGCTCGTCGAGCAGCTCTACCGCGCCCTGTCAATTCTGGCCAACGAGCCATACCACCACTGAAGAAGAAGAGTTTCTAACCACGGAACACACAGAAGCTCCGGAAGGGGAAACACGTATTCCGCGTGTTCCGGGGTAAAATCTTTTCCCAGATGTTTCGCGTGTTTCGCGGTGAGGTCTTCTAAGCTGGTTTAGAACTTGGCGGTGGCGATGATGGCGGCGCCGAACTTGTTGCTGTCTTCGAACTCACGCTTGGCGGTGCCGTTGGGGAGGGTCTTGAGGGTCGTGAAGTTGGGGTCCCGCTGGTAGAGCACCACGAACGACATGCTCATCATGTTGGAGAGGTCCCACTTCAGGCTGAGCTTGGAGCCCAGGATCGGCAGGGCGTCCTCGCCATCGGGGAGCACCGAGATTTCGCCCTCGTTGCGCACGACGATGGTGCGGATGCCCAGGTCCACGTCGGAGGCGCCCGTGGAGGTCGTCAGGTGCACCTTCGCGGTCGACGGCATCTGCACGCCCAGGGTCAGACCCAGGGTCATGTGCAGGTTCGGGAAGTAGTAGTCACCGCCCACGGCCGCGAACAACTCGGGGGAGGTCTCCAGTTCGCCGCTCATGGCCTGGTAAGGCACATAGGAGGGCACGTTGAGCAGGATGAACGACAGGGAGCGGGAGAACAGCGTGAAGGTCATCCGCGCGAGGTCCTTCTGCAGTTTGAAGTTCAGGGCGCCGGCGTAGGCGGGCTGGAAGGTCGTGGTGCCGTAGTTGTCCGGGTCCGACAGGGACTGGGCCATGAAGTTGCCTTCGAGGGAGACCAGATAGTGCAGGCCGGGCTTGTATGAAGGCTTGGTCAGCAGTGAGTCGGCGAACTCCTGATCCGAGCGGAACAGGCGCAGGTCGGCGCTCATGCCGAGCTTCATGCCGTTCATGTAGGCGATGCGTCCCGAGGCGCCCACGAGCTGGACCATCTCACCCTCGACGCCGAGGTTGGGGTTCTCACCCATCTGGAAGTAGCCGCCGTTGGCCTCGATGGAGAGCTTCTCCGAGGGCGTCCAGCCGAAGCCGCCGAGCATGGCGTAAACGGTCTCGCTCTCGCGGCCCTGGTTCGATCCCGGTGGCGGGTTGGTGAGCACGCGGGCGGTCTTGACGCCGAAGAACGCGTACATGTCGGGCGTGCGGTAGTTGAACTTGACGCCCGGGGTCAACTGCTTGGAGGCCGCCGCGAACGTGTCGGCGCCGCCCCAGGTCAGGTCGTACATGTAGCCGAGGCGGAAGCGGTCCGTGGACACCGGGAACATGGTGATCGAGAACTCGCCGCGTCCGGGCTCCTGGTACTTGACCAGCAGGTAGGTGCCCGCGTCGGCGAGCTTGCCGTCACGCGAGGAGGAGAAGTCATACCGCGTCACGACCGCGCCCTCGGTGGTCAGGCCGGGGATGTAGCCGGCGAGCTTCTTGTAGAGCACGATGTGGAACTGGTTCTCGCGGCCGGTCCGGGCGGAGTCGAGGTTGTCGAAGAACAACTCGTATCCGGGGCGGTTGCCGAAGCCCGGCAGCGGGCTGTCGATGATGGTCTCGCCGGCGCTGTGCAGGAAGTCGTCGTCGCCGAGGATGAAGGCGATGCGCGTGTCGATGAAGTAACGCTCTGGGGCGAGGAACTCCGGCATCGGCATCAGGGAGCGCTGCTCGCGGCGCAGGCGGCGGCGCCAGGCCTGCTCCTCGGGGGTCATGTTTTTCTCCTGGTCGGTCACGTCATCTTCGGGCTTGACCTCAGGTTTGACCTCGGGTTTGACCTCGGGTTTGACTTCCGGTTTGACTTCAGGAGTCGTCTCGGGTTTGACCTCCACGCCGGGGACGGGCGTGGCATCGGTGGAGCCTTCCTGGGCCAGCGCCCACGAGGGAATCAACAGGGTGAACATCAGAAGGAAGCGGGAAAAAGTACGCAAGGGAACCTCCATTCTCCTCAAAGTAAAAAACTACTCACAGTCGGCCTGGGTGAGGCAGACGTCGCGGGCGTCGCGCGGAAGGATGATCCACTCCGGTGCGCCGAAATCCAGTTGTTTGAGCATGCCGCGAACGCGGTAGATCGGCAGTCCGAGGTTGCCCTCGGCCTCGGGATCGAAGGGCACGATGCCCTGGGAGACCACGCCCACCTCGACCCCGCCGACGTCGACGGTCCAGGTGAAGTAGATGTCGTAGTCTTCCTTGACGACGCAGCCGATCTCGTCACCGCAGTCGTACTTGCAGTTCTTCTCCTCCGGAATCGCGTAGTCAATGACGCCGTCTCCGTTGGCGTCGCAGCGCAGAAACTCCGTGGAGCTAATGACGTTGCGGACTTCAACGAGGGCCGACTCAAGCTTCTCCATGGCGAGCTGGTTGCCCAGGGTCGCGGCCGTGATCTCGATGGGCTCGTTCAAAAACGCGGTGCACTTGGGCTCGCCCACCGTGCAGAACGAGTCGCCCGTCTCGCAGCGGTCGACCTCCCACAGGGGGTTCTTCATCTCAGTGTAGCCCTGGAACTCGTCGATGGCGCCCTGGATCGACAGGATGCAGTCGCCGCGGCTGGTCTCCTCGGGGGTGCTGAAATTGTAGATGTAGAGGTGGGCGTAGTCCGGGAACGCCGGATCGCACACGTCGGAGATGTTGAAGCCGGCCACAGAGATGGCCGTCACGACCAGGCGGCTCTCGCCGGGGGCGCAGGCGGCGGTGCCCAGGTACGGGTCGCCGTCGATGGTGACGCGGAACCCAGAGAGCGGGCTGGCTTCCTTGTCCCTGCTGCCGTTGGTGACCAGGCTCTCGTCCCACGGGCGCTGGACGTCGGCCAGGCATGGGTTGTCGAAGTAGAGCAATTCCGAGACGCCCACGGCGCCAGAGCCCGGCAGCGGGTTGTCGTCGTCGGGGGCGTAGCATCCCTGGGCAGGATAGAGGGAGGCGCAGGCGGCGTTGGCGGCGTTGGACGCCGGCTCGTAGCCCATGTCCTCGACCATCAGCCGAAGCGCTCCGAAGGAGCCGCGGAAGGTGATGTCGCCCTCCCAGACACCAGCCGACATTGCCAGGACGAGGACCTTGCGGTTGTCAGGCAGCAGGTGGACATCGTCGCCGGACACGAACATGCCGGAGGGGACGGTGGTGACCACGATGGAGTTGTAGAAGGACGGGGCGACTTCCATGTTCTCATTGAGCGCCTGGATGCGGACCCGCGCGGTGAACGCGTTTTCGGCCAGGGAGAAGGCGCAGGCGTCGGCTGTCTCCAGGCCGCAGGTCGGCGGGGTCACGAACGAGACCTCGAAGGAGAGCACGTCCCGCTTCAGGGTGACGTTCTCGGTGCAGGCGAAAACAGAGGCGAACAGGAATGGGGTAAGTAGAAGGAGCTTCTTCATGATTTTCCTACTCGTAGGAGGGGTACACGCGATCGATGCGGCCTTCTTCGCGCGCCTCGATGCAGGGCATCCGGATGCACATGTCCAGGGCCGACTTCATCAGTTGCCGTTCACAGTAAATCCGCTCGTCGGAGTTGCGCTCCAGATACGAGCAGTCCTTGATCAGGGCATCGGCGACCTGCTCCGAGCAGGCGGCGTAGCGGGACTGGGAATAGCGCAGGCTGTCGATGAAGGACGCGAACGCGGCCTTGAAGTCAGCCAGCGTCTGGGAGTCGGCCTCGGCCTTGAGGCCCTCGATGCGGTCGATCTCGCTGTCGGGCAGCGTGGAGCCGCAGCCGGGATAGTTGATGTACATGAAGTCGACCACGGCGTCGCGCAGCGGGATGCCAGTGTTGTACTGGGTGGTGTTGAACTGCAGCACGCGGAAACCGGAGCCGCCCGCGGCGATGTAATCGTTGGCGGCCAGGGTGTACGAGCTCAGCAGGGTGATGGGGCGTCCGCATCCCAAGGGTGTGCAGAGCTCGCCGGCGGGACAGCAGCCACCTTCGCCGAAGGTCGTGCCGTCAGGGCAGGAGGCCGCAGGTTCATAGGCGTCGTCGCAGGTGTCGGCCGCGCCAACGGGGCCGCCGGAGACGCAGCGCAGGCCGTCGTACGAGCACACGGGCTTGCCGGTCTCGGCGTTGACGCCGTAGAGCGCGGGATCCTCGAAGCGGGCGCCGCCGATGGTGATGCGGTGGGCGCTCTCGTAGGAATCGGCGTCCTTGTACGGGGGGCGTACCGTCTCGTTGCAGTTCATCACGAACGACACGCCGGCGACCTGCGCCTGGGGCTGGCAGCCACGGCGCGCCGAGCGAAGCGACACGTAGTCGAGCAACTGTTTCACCTCGGAGCCCGACAGCGTCAGGGTCGTGATGGTGTTCTCGAAGGGGAACACGTTATACATGGTCTCGATCGTCACCGGGCCCGCCTCGATGTCGGAGCGGATGCCCAGCGTGTTGGTCAGGGCGAAGTCGGTCTCGACGCGGCGCCGAACCTGGATCGCGGTGGACACGACGTTCCCCAGCGCGGAGTCGCCATAGCCCGTGGCGAAGCGGCGGATCTTGACCGGTGCGAAGGCGATGAAGCGGGTCAGGGGAAGGTGCTGGTACAGCATGGGCTTGTACCAGTCCAGGAGCCGCTGGGTGTCCCCGTCGAACTGCTCGACCGGGATGCGGTTGTCCATGGGATGGATGATCTGGCGGAAGGCCTTGAGCTCCCAGCCGTTGAGGGCCCACAGGGCCTCCTCGTACGGATCGCCGGAGGTTGGGGCCTCGGGTTTGCCGAAGACGGTGTCCATCTGGCCGACGAACTTCAGGAAGGCGCCCGAGTGCATCAGGGGCACCGCGCGGGAGTTCTTGTAGCGGATCGACTGCAGGTTGCCCTGTGTATCACGTGTGGTCTCCAGGCAGCCGCGCCGCTCCATGAAGTCGATCAACTGCGGGCAGGAGGGGTCCGGGCGGCAGTCGCGGATGACCTCGGGCGGGGACAGCACGATGTGCAGGTGTCCGCCGAAGACCACGTCGATGCCCTCGGTGTTGGCGATGATCTGCTCGTCGCCGGGCAGCCGCTGATTGGAGACGCACAGCGACTCCGGGGTTGTGCAGTCCTCTCCGGGCGGGCAGTTGTCCGGGTCTTCAATGTAAATCTGGTCTTCACCGCCGCGCTCCATCTGCTTTTCCGAGCGCAGGCCCAGGTGGCTGACCACCACGATGACGTCGGACATCGGGCGCAGGTAATCGATGTAAAACTGGATCATTTCGATGGTCTCGACCGGGGTCACGCCCAGGGAGTTACCGCCTTCATACATGGATACGATGGAGCCCAGGGAGCCCGCACCGATGATGCCCACGCGCAGCCCTTCGGCATTGGCGATGGTGTAGGGATGCGTCACCTTGGCCAGCGGGGAGGCGCCGGGGTAATTGGGGTTCTCCATGGCATAGTTCATGTTCAGCATGGGGAAACGGGCGAACTCGATGGTCTTGTTGACGTAGTTGGTGACGCCCATGTCGAACTCGTGGTTGCCCACCGCGAAGGCGTCGACGTGCAGCATGGAGTAAATCAGGAACTCCACCTCACCGAGGTACTCGTTGAAGATCGGGGCGCCCTGGAAGACGTCGCCGGAGTCCACGTGCACCACCCGGCCGCCTGCGGCGCGGATGCGCTTGATCAGCGTCGCGGCCCGGGCGGCACCACCGATGTTGGGTGAGTTCTCGTCGAGACCGAGCGCCTTGTCCGACTCGCCCACCTTCAGATAGTAGGGCAGCAGGCGGGAGTGCCAGTCGGACGTATGGATGAAGGTGATCTTGATGTCGTGACCTTCGAGTTCGGGCAACTCGGTGTGCTTGAGGCAGCCGGCGAACAGGAAGGACAGGGCGATGATGGGAACCAGAAATAAATGGGAGCGGAACATAAAAGCCTCCGGACCCACAAAGATAACGACTCCCAACCGCGCATGCAATGGCAAAGACGGTTTTGTACCATAATAAATTGGCCGAACTTGCCAACAAGCGTCCATCTGTGGTATTTCGATGCACCATATTGGAGGAATGGATGGAACATCCCGAAAGAGAGCATTGGAAATCCTCCCTGGGCTTTGTGCTCGCGGCCGCCGGCAGTGCCATCGGGCTGGGCAACATCTGGCGTTTTCCCACCCTGACCGGGCAGAACGGCGGGGGCAGTTTCGTCCTGATGTACATCGCCATTGTCCTGCTGGTGGGTCTCCCTCTCATGTATGTGGAGCTCTCCATGGGGCGCGCCGCCCAGCGGGGACCGGTCGGGGCGTTCGGCAAGCTGGCTCCGCATCCCGTCTGGAAGCTCCTCGGCTATCTCTTCGTCCTCACCGGCATCGTCATCCTCTCCTACTACGGCGTGGTCGCCGGCTGGACGCTGAAGTACTTCTGGATCGCCCTCACCGAGGGCTTCTCCCGCGGCGGTTCGGGCCCCTTCTTCGAGAGCTTCACGAGCAACGGAACAGCGCAGATCAGTTTCTTCCTGGCGTTTCTGGGGCTCACCGTCGGCATCGTCTTCTTCGGGATCAAGGGTGGCATCGAGCGCATGAGCACGGTCCTGATGCCGGTGCTGTTCGTGCTCCTGATCCTGCTGATCGTCTACGCGCTGACGCTTCCCACCGCCGCCGACGGCCTGCGTTTCTATCTCGTGCCGGACGTCGATCACGTCACCGGAAAGACCTTCGTATTTGCGCTGGGACAGGCCTTCTTCTCGCTCTCCCTGGGCATGGGCGCCATGCTCACCTATGGCAGTTACCTCAGCCCTGATTCCAACCTGGTCAAGTCGGGCCTGATTGTTGTGATTTGCGACACACTCATTGCCATCATGGCCGGGCTGCTGATCTTCCCCGTCCTGGGCGGAGCGCCCGAAAAGAGCGGACCGGGCCTGGTGTTCGTGGTTCTCACGGACCTGTTCGCCACTCTGCCTGCCGGCCGGTTCGTAGGTGCATTGTTCTTTTTGCTGTTGACCATTGCAGCCCTGACGTCCACGATCTCGCTGATGGAGGTGGCCGCCTCGTACCTGATCGACGAACGCGGCTGGTCGCGTCGGAAGTCCGTCCTGGTCATGGGGGCGACGGTGCTGGTGCTGGGCATTCCGAGCGCGCTGTCCCTGGGTGCCGTAGGCGGCCTAGGGAGTCTTGTCAAGATTGGCGGCAACGAACTGGGATTCCTCGGCCTGGCGGACTTCCTGTTCGGAAACGTGGCGCTCACGGCGGGCGGCTTCCTGCTGATCCTGTTCACCGTCTTCGCCTGGAAGCGAAAAAACTTCGAGACGGAACTGTATTCCGGAAGTACACTGGCCCAGGCGCCCAGGAAGGTGCTGTTTTTCCTGCTGGCGGTCGTTGCACCCCTGTGCCTGGCCTGCATCCTGGGGTACATGCTGTTCACCGGCCAGACGCTGGGCTGAAAATCTTAGGTGAAGGTTGACGACGTATCCCCATTGTCCGCAATGCGGCGTGAAACTCGAAACCGGCGCACGCTTCTGTGGTGCCTGCGGGTCCCAGCTCGACAGCGCCGGCGCCTCCGGAGTCCAGGTTTCCTCCCCCGGCGGCACGGTCCACAGGAGTCAGATCACGCCTGACACGCTGTCGCGCGCGCCCATGACGCTGATCGGACACATGGTCGGGGAGTACCGGGTGACCCACTTCGTGGGCAAGGGCGGCATGGGCTGGGTCTTCGCCGCCGTGCACCCGATCATCGGAAAGAAAGTCGCGATCAAGGTCCTCAAGACGACCTTTTCCCACGAGCTCGAGGTGGCCAACGCCTTCGTCAACGAAGCCAAGGCGGCCAACGCCATCGGTAGCAAGAAGATTGTTGATATATTTGCATTTGGACAACTTCCAGCCGGCAACCTCTACTTTGTGATGGAGCTCCTCGAGGGCGAGAGCATGGCCCAGTACCTGTTCCGGGAGGGACGGCTTTCGTTCGCCGACGCCCGCATCATCTTTCCGCTGATGCTCGAGGCCCTCTCGGCGGCCCACGCCCACGGCATCGTGCACCGGGATCTCAAGCCGGAGAACATCTTCCTGATCACCCACAAGGGCAATCCCGTGGACCTGCGGCTGCTGGACTTCGGCATCGCGAAGTTCAATGCCGAGCAGCCGTCGTTTCTGCGGACGCAGGCGGGCATCATCAAGGGGACGCCGTTGTACATGTCGCCGGAGCAGTGCTGAGCAGCGGACACCACCGCGGCCTCGGACATCTACTCGCTCGGGATCATCCTCTACCAAGCCTTCACCGGCCGGGTCCCGTTCAAGAGCAACTCCTACGGGGAGTTGATCGCCGCCCACCTGTCCGAGGAGCCCGAGGAGCCCTCCCTGCTCACACCGATGCCGCCGGCGCTGGAGGAGTTGATCCTGGACTGCCTGCAGAAGGATCCGGAGAAGCGTCCCGCCTCGGCTGATGAAGTGAGATCACGGCTCCTGGCGCTGCTGGACGCGGAACTTTCTGCTCCGGCCCGTCTTGAAGCCCGCGCCCGCCGCCGCTTCCGTCGCGTGCTGTGGACCGCGGTGACCGTCACGCTGGTCGTGGCCGGTGCGCTGACCCTGTGGCTCTGGCCGCGCACCCAGGTTGATCGCATCCTCCACTCGATTCCGATGCCGCCGGCCAGGCACCTGCGGATCGTGACCTCCCACCCGCCGGTGGTCAACGCCGAACTGGCCACCGGCTTCTCCTTCTGGCTGGCCCAGTTCGGGTACCCGCCTGTGGAGATCGAGTGGATCGTCCAGAAGGACGATCTGGGCTACATCCGCAACCAGCTGCGCAGCGCGATCCTGCAGAAGCGCACCGGGGAGCTTGACCTCATGATCGGCGGTGGCGAGAGCCTCCATCGGACGCTGGCCCGCCAGGACTGCATCTCGGTGGGCCAGGTCCGCGAGGCCTGCTCGCAGGTCGCCATCGAGCCGGCAAACCTCGTGCCGCACGTGCCGGGCCAGCTGGCAGGCACCAATCTATATGATCCGGCGGGTTTCTGGTACGGCGTCACGCTGTCGGGGTTCGGCATCGTCTGCAACGAGAAGGCCCTGGAGAAGCTGGGGCTGGCCTTCCCCTCCACCTGGGAGGACCTGGCCGATCCGCGGTTCTTCCAGCGGGTGATCGCAGCGGACCCGCGGCTGTCGAGTTCGACGCACATGGTGTTCGAGATGATCCTGCAGGCCTATCCCTGGAACGACGCCTGGCGGATCATCGTCGGGCTGGGTGCCAACATGCGCGACGGCTGGCTGTCGTCCTCCCAGGGGGTGCTGCAGAAGATCGTCGACGAGCCCGAGATCGCCTGCGGACTGGCGATCGACTACTTCTTCCACCTGGAGAAGGACGAACTGGAGAAGAACTCCGGCGCGAGGCTCCGCTTCGCGATTCCCGAGAAGACCGCCTACCTGACGCCCGACCCGGTTTCGGTGCTGTCCCGGGCGCCCAGCCTGGAGCCCGCACGGCTGTTCCTGCGGTACCTGTTCACCGAGGGGCAGAAGTTGTGGATGCTTCCAAAGGGCTCGAAGTGGGGCCCGACCCACCATTCCGTTCCCCGGCTGGCGGTGGATCCGAGCCTGTACAAGACGCCGGAGGCGTTCGTGTTCTACATGGACCCGTTCGCCTCCAACCCGCCGCGTCCCTTCGAGTCGGATCTGGCCGTCCGCCGCAAGTCGCTGCTGTCGATCCTGCTGCAGGCGGCGGTGGTGCTCAATCACCGTCCCCTGAAGGAAGCCTGGCTATTTCGCTTGGAAAAAGGCGATCTTTCGGCGAAAATGAAGCGCCTGGTCCTTCCGGTCTCCGAGGAACAGTTCCAGAAGTCGGTCAACTCCGATTTGCCCGACGTTCTGGAATTGAAGAACCTCGAGAACCGGTGGATGAACGACTTTCACCGTGTTTACCGGCAGATGGGCCGGCCGTAGACGGCCGGGCCGGCCGTAGACGGCCGGGCCGACCCCTGGATGGTCGGTCCAAGAAGGAGAAGATGCATGTCGAAGAACATTGACCCGTTGACCCTGGAAGCGGGATCCCCTGAGAATCCTTCCATTTTCGGCAAGTACCTGCTGCTGGGCCTGGTTGCCCGCGGCGGCATGGCCGAGGTGTACCGCGCCAAGCGGCTCAAGAAGGAGGAGGGCCTGATCGCGCTCAAGGCGATGCGCACCAAGCTGCTCAAGGAGCAGAAGTACATCGACATGTTCCTGGCCGAAGGCACCCTCGGACGCATGCTGCAGCATCCGAACATCGTGGAGACCCATGAAGGTGGTCGCCACAAGAATGTGTATTTCTTCACGATGGAGTACATCGCGGGCAAGGATCTTACCCATGTCCTGCGCAAGGTCCAGTTGGCCGATCAGCGGCTGCCGGTGCCCGTGGCCGTCTACATCGCACAGAAGAGCGCCAACGCGCTGCACTACGCGCACACGCTGACCGACAAGGACGACAACTGCCTGAACCTGGTCAACCGTGACGTCAGCCCCTCGAACATCCGCATCTCCTATGACGGTGAGGTCAAGATCATCGACTTCGGCATCGCCCGCGCCAAGAACCGTGCCACCTCCGAGATCGGCACGCTCAAGGGCAAGTTCAGTTACATGTCTCCCGAGCAGATCCGCGGCCTGCCGCTGGACGGCCAGACCGACATCTTCAGCCTGGGCATCGTCCTCTATGAAATGCTGACCATGGAGCGGCTGTTCAAGGGCGAGAGCGAGACCGTGCTCATGGAGAAGGTGCGCCAGTCAGTGATTCCGCCGCCGTCGACGATCAACAAGCGCGTGTCGCCCGAGCTCGACGAGGTCGTGCTCAAGGCGCTCTCCCGTGACAAGAAGCAGCGCTATCAGACCGCCGGCGATTTGGCGGCCGCCCTGCTGAAGTTGCTGGAGCCCTACAAGTTTTCGGTCAACGAGCTCGGAGACCTCATGAAGCGGCTGTTCCACGACGACTATGTCAAGGACAAGGAGGTCGCCGTCATCGCCTCGACCCTGGACAGCCAGTTCCAGATGGTGGACACGGGCAAGACCGAGAGCTTCGAGTCGCTGATCGACGAGAACTTCGACGTCACCGGCATCATGGAGATGGAAGTCGACATGGATCCGTGGGAGGAGGAGGAGGAGAACGACCCTGGTGAGGAGGGGAACTCCGATGATCCGGCCCCGCCGGGCGAATTCATGACGCATGATCCTGCGCCTCCCGAGCCCGCTCCACCACAGGCGAACAAGGCCTCCATGGATCCGAACAAGTTGATCTTCACGCTGCTGGGCGTGACCGCGTTTGCCCTGATCGTCACGGTGATCATCATCGTGCTGAAGAAACTGTAAGCCGGCATCATGGACTTATCCGTCATCATTCCCGCCTACAACGAAGCCACCGGCATCACCAGCGTGCTGGAGCGGCTCAAACCGGTGCTGGGCCAGCTTACCGTCACCTGGGAGTTGATCGTCGTCAACGACGGCTCCACCGACCGCACGGGCGAGATCCTGCGCGACATCGACTGGATCCGCCTGATCGAGCATCCCGTGAACCTGGGCTACGGTGCGTCGCTCAAGACGGGCATCCGCAGCAGCGAGGCGCCCTGGGTGGCCATCCTGGACGCCGACGGCACCTATCCAGAGCAGATGCTGCCCGAGCTCGTGCGGCAGTCCGCCGACGCCGACATGGTCGTGGCATCCCGGACCGGCGCCTCGGTGCACATCCCCCTGATCCGCCGTCCGGCCAAGCGATTCATCACCCGGTTCGCCGGCTACATCGCGGGCCGGAAGATCCCGGACCTGAACTCCGGCATGCGGGTCATGAGGCGCTCGGTCGTGGAGAAGTTCTTCCACCTGCTTCCCGACGGCTTCTCCTTCACCACGACGATCACCCTGGCCATGCTCGTCGACGGCTACCGCGTGAAGTATCATCCGATCGACTATCACAAGCGCTCGGGCAAATCCAAGATCCGGCCGATCTACGACACCATGAACTTTCTGTCCCTGATCACCCGCACCGGGCTGTACTTCCGTCCGCTGAAGGTGTTCTTCCCGGTGTCGCTGGTCTTGTTCCTCCTGGGGCTGCTCGTGCTGTTCGGATCCTGGCACGTCTTCGGGAGGATCATGGACTCCTCGGCCACGATCCTGATCATGACCTCGGTGCAGTTCCTGGCGCTGGGGCTGCTCGCGGAGCTGGTGGTCCGCCGCTCCGGCAGGTGAGGAAGGAAGCTGTTCATGCTGCGACGTCTGCTTGTCATGACGATCGTCCCGGGGCTGATGATCAGCGGCCTCTCGTGCGGAAAGAAGCCTTCGGACGGCGATCCGTCCGAGGATCGGGCCAGACCGCCGGTGGCGCCGCTGCCGCCGGTGGCCGTGCCCTCGCCGGTCCCGCCGGTGCCCGAGCCCAAGGTCGCCCGCTCCAGCGAGGGGCTGGGAAAACTGCTGGACCGCTTCAACGCCTGCGTCGGGGCGGTGGCTGAGATCATCCGCGCCTCCGACGCTTCGGTGACGGTCCCGGTCAAGCAGATCGGTGACTGCGAGAAACTGTTCGACGAGATCCTGGCGACCCGGCAGGTGGTGATCTCGGAGCCCTACGCCGAGTACTTCGTGCTCGCCGCGCAGGTTCTGAGCCGTCTGCGGCTGCCCGCGCCCGGTGCAGGGGATCCAGCCGTGCCATTCCCCGTCAAGGAGTTCATCACGGACTACAACGCGTTTGCGCTGCGCAACAATGAGTTGATGGGCATCCCGGTGATCGAACCTGCTCCCGCCGAGGTCGTGCGCCGGAGCGTCCCGAGGCGGACCTACCGGGACGAGCTGGCGCAGCTGGGACAGACCCTGGAGACGGCCGTGCGCGACTGGTCGTTTGCGCACCACTTCGAGACGCTCGGCTCCGGAGCTCCTGCCGCATGGCTGTCCGGCGCCGGCCTCGAGCGCGTCCGGTTCTGGATGCTCCGGCTCAAGCTCGAGGACCAGTTGGGCGACTTCGCCCGGTTCGACTGCGACAATGCAGGCACCGGCCCCGAGGAGAAGATCACCTGCGACACGCTCCAGGGCGCCGGCCGCGCGCTTTCGAAGTCGGCGCAGGATTGGGTCGATGCCTGGACTCAGTTGCTGGGGCTGCTCGGACCCTCCCCTGGCGCGTTCCCGGCCGCGGCCCGGAAGTCCTGTGACGACCGTCAAGCGGCCCTCGAGGAGAAGATCCGGGAGCTTCCCGGCCGGATCGAATGAGCGACAGGAGTCACCGACCCATCATGGACAGGCCCATCCGCACTTATGTATTGTGGATATCATTAATAATAGCCATGTCTGTTTTTCTTCTGGCGGGCCTGCACCGGCAGGGCTTCTGGGAGACCCCCGCCGTGGCGGCCTCCGCGGAGCTTCCCTCGCAGGTCCCCAGATCGCGTCCCGTGGCCGAACCCACGGAGTTTTCCCGCTATCTGGAGCTCGAGGAAGCCAGTTCTTCGAGCTGGCCGCCCCTGGCCCAGTTTGCCTACCGTGGCGCCGCGCGCCTGGGTGGTCCGGTGGAACTGACCACCCGGCTTCCTTCCCTGATCTCGATGGTCCTGCTCTTTATCGCGCTGCTGCTGTTCCTGCGCCGGTTCGGCGGGGGGGAGGAGGCCTGGTGGGCAGGTGTTTCCCTGGCCTCGATGCCGGTGTTCCTCCTGATGGCCCGGACGCTTCAGATCGACACGATCCTGGTGCTGTGCCACACTGCTACGGTCTTCTTTCTGTACGGCACATTCTTCGACGCACCCACGCCCCGGCGGCGATGGCTGTACGCGGGCCTGGCCACCGCAGGCCTGGCCGCCAGCGTGCTGTCGGGCGGCTGGATCCGGGGCGCCGTCGCGGCACCGGTCTGCTTCGGCACCGGTCTGCTGTTCTCCTATCGATCCCTGGGCGTCACCCGACGGCAGGCGCTGACGGTCCTGGGCTTTGTCGCGGCCGCGATCGGGCTGTTCTTCCTGCTGCAGCCATGGATGGGCGTCTGGTTCTTCCCCGAGCCCAATCCCGCGTCGGCCGTGCCCTCGGCCAAGGCGCCCCATGCCCTCTTCACCGTGTTTATCGCCCGTGCCGTGTTCGGCACCTTCCCGTGGTCGGTGATCGCGCTCGTGGGCCTGTTCGCCGACCTGGACGGGTCACCCGATTTGAAGAAGGATTCCAGGGCACCGGTTCCGGGCCGGTTCTTCGCCGGCTGGCTGCTGGCTGTCCTGTTGCTGGGGGCCTATCACGAGATGCGCCTGGCACCGCTGGCGTTCTTCGGCCTGGCGCCGCTGGCCGGGCTGGCTGCCATCGCCATGACGCGGGCCCGGCTGTTCTGGTTGATGCCGTCCATGGCCCTGCTGCTGGGGTTATCTGCCTTGCTGATCCTCCGGGACTTCGCGATGTATCCCCAACTCTTCCCTGAGCTGGCCTCGGGCACCGAGATCCCCTCGGTCCAGTTGCGGCTGGGTCCGTGGATTGTGCCGGCCGTGCTGGCCCTGCTGCTGCCCCTGGCAGGGGTCCTGTGGAGGCGGCTGGAGACCTTCGGGGACGGCTGGGCGGCTTTCTGGCGGGAACTTCGAAAGCAGAGCCTGCTGTTCTTCCTCGTGACCTGGCCCGTGGATCTTTTGTTTGGCGGGCTCGGATGGACCTGGCGCCGCCGTCCCGCCGCCGGAGTGCTGGTCCGCCATTGGCGATCCCTGAGGGAGCGGCTCCCCGTCACGCCGCGCCTGGCCTTTCATGCCTCGGCTTTTGCCCTGCTCTCCTTCGGCGGCTGGTTCTCGCTGCACGTGATTCCGGAGCTCGGACGGGAGTTCTCGACGCGGGCGGTGTTCGCTGAGGTGGCCAGGTTCGCCGGCGCGGACGACAAACTGGCGGTCTACGAGTGCTCTCCGCGACCCGCACCGGTGTACGCGGGTCGGACGGCCACCGTGCTGGGGCCCGACGCGGACCTGGCGGCCTGGATGCGCAGCGGGGAACGCCGGTTCTTCGTGTTCCCGGCCCGCCTGCTGGGCAAGGTGGACTTCCTGTCGCGCACCGGCGGATGGAACTACCACGTCCTGAAAACGGATTCTCTGACCTGGCGACTGGGAGTCAACCGGCTGCCGGGGGGCGCCAGGGATTCCAATCCGCTGCTGAAGTTCATCCATACGGAGAAGCCCCGCTCCGCCTATCCGATCCAGTCCAGCCTCGAGGACCAATTGGAGCTCGTCGGCTACGATGTGCCGCGCACGTTGGCCCGCGGTCAGATGATGACCGTTCGGCTGGTGTTCCTGGTCCACCGTCCCCTGACGGCCGAGAACAAGGTGTTCATCCACCTCGACCCGCCCTACGGCACCCGCATCACGGCTGACCACGAGCCGGTGCAGGGGCTGCTTCCGACGCGGTACTTCGCGCCGGGGACCTACGTCGTCGACGAGTACACCTTCCGGGTCCCCAAGGTCGGCTTTCCCGTCGGGAAGTACGGCGTGTACGCGGGCCTCTTCTCCGGCAACAACCGCGTGAAGATCACCGGCGGCGCCAACGGCGGCCAGGATCGCATCCCGCTGGGCTCCCTGGACATCACCCCCGCGTCGGGCTTCTTCTCGTGTAAATAATCCCCAACAGTTCTTTCAACGTTGTCTTTCCTGATCAGGCCTTCTTGCGGCCCCGGCGCAGGACCGCGTTGAACACGCGGCGGGTGTGCGGCAGGCCCAGGGCCGTCGCGGCGCCTGCGTAGACGAGCATGCCCGCGCCCAGAGCCAGCATGAAGACCGCCAGGTTCCGGAGGTTGTTGCCGCCGCGGGACCAGACGCCGGGCAGGCACGCGCCCCACACGGCTGTGCCCATGAGGACGGCTGCGGCGGCCATGCGCAGCACGTTGGGCAGCAGGCGGGTCAGTTCCAGGTCGCCGACCTTCCTGCGGAAACGCCAGATCAGCACCGTGGCGTTGATCCACGAACTGAGCGAGATCGCCACGGCCAGCCCCACCACGCCGTAGCGCCAGGCGAACAGCGGCCCCAGCATCATGTAGGAAAGCAGGCTGCACGCCGAGGCGATCACCGGCGTGCGGCTGTCCGAGGTCGCATAGTACGCCGGCACGAGGTTGCGCACGATGCCCGCCGACGGCACCCCCAGCGTGAACCCCATCAGCGTCATCGCGGTGATCCGCGCCATATCCACACCGAACTGGCCCCGCTGGAACAGGATCGCCACCAGGGGTTCGGCCATGACGAACAGGCCCACTGCGCTGGGCAGCACCACGAAGAAGGTGAGCTCCAGCGAGGTCCGCAGGGTGCTCTTCAACTTCTCGAGGTCGCCGTCGGAGGCGTGGGCCGACAGCGTGGGCATCGACGCCGTCGCGATGGCCACGGCGAACACCCCCATCGGGAACTCGATGAGCCGCTGGGAATAATACAGCGAGGACAGGGCGCCGGTCTCGAGGAAGCTCGCGAACAGGCGCGACAACAGCACGTTGAACTGGTACACCGCCAGCCCGAACAGCGCCGGCAGCATCAGTTTGGCCATCTTGACGACCCCGGGGTGTCCGAACTGCGGCCGGGGCTTGAAGGTCACCTTCCGCGCCCGCATGGGCGGGATCTGGATCGCGAACTGTATGATGCCGCCGAAGACCACGCCCCAGGCGAACACATAGATCGGCTCGACGCCCAGCGCGTTTCCCAGAAACGGCGCCGAGAAGCCGGCGGCCACGCAGATCAGGTTCCAGAACATCGGCGCCAGCGCCGGCGTGACGAAGTGGCCCAGCGTGTTGAGCACGCCCATGGACAGGGCCATCAGCGACACGAAGAAGATGTACGGGAACAGGATTCGCGTCAGGTTGACGGTCATCTGGAACTTCGCCGGCTCGTCCGAGAAGCCGCCGGCAAACATGGTCACCAGGACCGGCGCGGCCAAAATTCCCACCACGGTCACCCCTGCGACGATGATGGCCGTCACGGTGAAGGCCGTCTGCACGAAACGCTCGGTCTGTTCGGGGTTCTTCCGCCGGTACTCGGTGTACACCGGGATGAACGAGATCGACAGCGCGCCCTCGGCGAGGAGATAGCGCAGCACGTTGGGGATGGTGAAGGCCACGGTGAAGATGTCGGTGATTACCTTGGGGAACACGTAGGCCATCATGCTGTCGCGCAGCAGGCCGGCCACGCGCGAAAGCAGCGTGAAGAAGCCGACGATGCCGGCGGCACGGGAGATGGAGACGGGTTTTTCCTCGGCCATATGATCCTGGGTCCGGTCACGGAACCGGCTCGCTGCCGAATTATGCGTGAGCGCGCGGGAAATGACAAATATTCGTGGGCTTGACCAAACATCCCACTTGCCATACCTTCAGGCATTCGTTCACCACACACCTGCTGGAGGATGGACATGACATCGGCACGGTTCAGGACCCAGGTGTTGAAATACGCACAAAGGGGATCTGTTTTATAATTAGTAAACGTTCATATAACTATATAGCTGGGTTTCGCCTGGCCTGGATCGAGAACCGGAGGTTCGGACAGGCGCGCCTTGACATCCGGACCATCCTCGGGGATAGTCTCCCCATGATGCAAAACATGGATGAAAGTTCTTGTTCCTGTCTCTTTATAATGGCTGTCATATCATAATAATAAGTATAAAATAAATTGAATACGATTGAATTAACACTTAAGTTTCCGCATTTTGCAGAGCAGTGTGTAAGGGGTGGCGATGAAAATTCCAAAAAGTCTTGAACCACTGGTGCAGGATGGTTTCATTGATGAAGTGATCCGTCCACTCCAGAGTGGCAAGGAGGCGGCGGTCTACATGGTGCTTTGTGAGGGTGAAATTCGCTGCGCAAAAGTCTATAAAGATGCGAACAAACGAGGCTTCCACAAGCAGGTTCTGTATCAGGAGGGGCGCAAGGTGCGAAACAGTCGCCAGGCCCGAGCCATGGAAAAACACACCCGGTTTGGACGGAAACAACAAGAAGAGGTGTGGCAGAACGCCGAAGTAAACGCGTTATTTCGGCTGGCCGCCGCGGGGGTGCGGGTTCCCCTGCCCTATCACTTCTTCGAAGGTGTCCTGCTGATGGAAATGCTGGTTGATAAACATGGAGATCCTGCGCCCAGGCTCAATGATTTTCATTTGACCAGCGCGGAGGCGCTGGAATATCACAGCCTGCTGATCCGGGATGTGGTCAAAATGCTCTGTGCGGGAATTATCCACGGCGATTTGTCTGAATTCAATGTGCTTGTGGACAAGCATGGTCCGGTCATCATCGATCTGCCCCAGGCCGTGGATGCGGCGGCCAACAACAACGCCGCCCGGATGCTGGAGCGTGATGTCAGTAATCTGGCTGCCTACTTTGGACGTTTTGCCCCTGAGCTGCTGACGACCACCTATGGCAAGGAGATCTGGAAGATCTACGAGAGCGGCAAACTGACCCCCGAAGTCAAACTGACGGGACATTTCAAGGGCAGCGGCAAGCAGGCCGATGTCAAAAGTATTATGAGGGAAATCGAAGAGGCGCGGGAAGAGGCGATCCGGCGCAAGTACTAGAGGTCCGATCAATCATCAGATACCGGTCTGTCTTTTTTCCCGATCGAAATCGAAATCGAAATCGAAATCGAAATCGATCTTGAATGGCTCTGATCGCTTGGAGAAATCCAGGATAACCGAGGTGGCTAAATGGATCGGCTCTCTAGAGATCGTCGTTGGCCATGCACATGTAATTGGAATAGGAATAGTCGCAGTCCTGGTCGTTCCAGGAGGTGACGTTGCCTGATGTGTTGTAGTCGAACCGGAGCCAGCAGGTGGCGTCGTAGTCGCCGCTGGGCTCGCTGGTCCTCGACTCCGAGGCCCAGAACGCGCCGCCGGTGGCCAGCGATGTAAAGCCACAATCCGCCCGGCTGACGGTGTCGTTGGCGCCCCCGCCGATCATCTTCTTGTCGCAGCACACCATGTACACGGAGCCGCACCAGTTGCTCGAACCGATGGACGTGACCCCGTTGCTGGGGTTGTAGATGCCCAGGGGCCCCAGGAAGTTCCCGTCGGTCGGAATCCCGTAGCCCAGGGCGAGGTCCCGGGCCAGGGCATACAGCGCCGAGGTCCGCGGCGTGAAGAGCGTCATGCCGGCGGCCTTGCAGGAGTCGTTGTCGGTGGTCCGGGACGTCGCGATGCCGCCGGTGACGTACGCAAACGTGTTGGCGGTGCCGCCTTCGATGTGGCAGTAGACTTCGACCGAGGCCAGGGCCGTGGTGATCGTGTAGATGCCGGAGACGGCCTCGGGAACCAGGGTGAGCAGGTTCTTGCAGGAGGTGACCGGGCCGCAGAACCCCCCGTCGCAGAAGCCGGAAGTGCAGTCGGAGTGCTGGTTGCAGCCCAGACCGTCGGTGCAGCGGTCACAGGTGAAGCCGCCGCAGTCGACGTCGGTCTCATACGCGTTCTGCGCCAAATCCGAGCAGGTGGGGACCTGGCAGACCAGCTCGAAACAGACGAAGCTGGCGCAGTCCGAGCGGACCAGGCAGTCCAGACCGTTGGCGCAGGCGGGACAGGAGCCGCCGCAGTTCAGATCCGTCTCGTCCCCATTGATCCAGGCGTCGGAGCAGGCGGGGGTGGAACAGGTCCCGTCCGGATTGCAGTACAAACTGGTGCAGTCGGAGTGCAGGTTGCAGTACAGGCCGTCGGCGCAGGCGGGGCAGGCGCCGCCGCCGCAGTTCAGATCTGTCTCGTCCCCGTTGGTCCAGGCATCGCTGCAGGCAGGCGTGGAGCAGAGGTTGTCCGGGTTGCAGTACCCGCTGAGGCAGTCGGTTTCGCTGAGGCAGGTGAGACCGTCGGCGCAGGGGTCACAGTCGGCCCCGCCGCAGTCGACGTCGGTCTCGGAGCCGTTGGTGATCTCGTCGAGGCAGGACTGCGGGACCGCGCAGTGGCCGGTCTCGTCGCAGAGATCCGAGGCGCAGTCCGCGTGCGACAGGCAGCTCAAACCGGTAAGGCAAGGGGGACACAGATCCCCGCCGCAGTCCTGGTCGGTCTCGTCCTGATTGGTGATCTCGTCGCTGCAGGAGGGATTGAGGACATTGTTGATGTTGTTGATGTTGTTGACGTTGTTGGTCGGATCCTGAAGCCCGGCAGTATCGAACGAGCATCCGGCGGAGGTGGTCAGAAAGAACAACAAAACCCAGGAAGAGAATTTATTTATCATAATCCATCTCGCGGTGCCGTGTTTAAAAAATATAATCCTATGCATCGGCCGGAATCGACACCTGACAAGTATCCCCGTGCCTTCAGGGGTTGTCAATCCCAAGCATGAAATGGGGTTGCGGGAAAGGTGGAGACCGGTTAAATGTTTCAATAATGATGGTTGAACCCCATGGGGCGCGAGCCCTGGAGACGTGAATGATGGGCAAGAAGAGCAAGACTAACGGGAGCGAGGCGAGGACGAGCGGCGGCACCCAAGAAAGTCCTTTTGCGGTGCTCGCGGGGTTGTCCGGGTTGCCCGCTCCTGAGGCGCATAAGGTACCTGCGGCCCCCGTTTCGAGGGAACCGGCGCGGGAGAAAACGCGGGTCCGTGTGGTGCTGCGACGCGAGACCAAGCATCGCGGCGGCAAGGCCGTGATCATCGTGGCAGGGCTCGGTGTACCGGCTGGTTTTGATCTGCACGACACAGAGGAGCTCGCACGGCAGCTCAAGCACCAGCTTGGCTGTGGAGGCACCGTCGAGGCGCGCGGAGATGACCGCGAGATCGTTCTCCAGGGCGACTGCGCTGCGAAGGTCGCCGAACTTCTGCGTGCCCGCGGCTTCCGCGTGGATGGCGTCACGTCCTGACGCCTGGCCTGAAAACGCAACTCAGGGTTCGATGCCGATCCGGTCAAACGGGATCGCGACGAAGCCCTCGAGCTCGAAGGCGGGAGAGCCGTCCCGGAGGGTGAGGTCGAGGCCCGCCTCGTCGGAAAAGAGCGGATCCTCCCCCTCGAGGTTGGGCGTGGTCTGGGCGTAGCTGGCCAGGGCGCCGGTGCCGCCCCAGTTGCCGTCGAACAGGCCGGCTTCATTGCGCCACAGGACGTTTCTGGCGAACACACAGCCCTCGGGGTCCAGCCAGTGGCTCCCGGAGACCTCCGACCATTGCGCCGGAATGACCGCCAGGCTGGCGTAGGCGTCCGACCAGGGCGCGCTCCGGTAGGCGATGGGGTCGGGTCCGTCCCAGCAGGTCTCGTACACGACCTGGATCCGGCCCAGCAGGTTCCAGTCGTCCGGACAACCCTCTGCGCTCCATTGGTCGTTGGCCACGGCCTGGGCCCGCCGGTCGGAGTAGTGCGCCCCCTGGGCGTCCACGATGATGTTGTTCTCGAACCGGTTGTCGCGACCGCCGCCCGAGAGCGTGGCATACCCGGTCACCCCGAAAAACACGTTGCCGAACACCTCGATTCCGCTGGCGGCGTCATCGAGATACACGCCGTTGGCCCCGTTGAAGATGCTTCGGATGTCGTGGAAGAAGTTGTAGGCGATGCGGTTGCCCCGAAAGCCCCAGTCGCGGCCCGTGTACACGGCGCCGGCGTCATTGGCCTGGCCCACCACGCGCTCGATGATGTTGTACTCGATGCGGTGATCGTTGCCCGAGAAGAGCACGGCCGCGTGCGGCGCGTCATGAAGCCGGTTGTGCGCGACGGTGTTGCCGCAGCCGGAGATCGAGACGGCGGGCTTGTAGGTGCGGTCCCAGCGTCCGAAACGGCCGATGTCGCAGTTTCGCACGAACAGGCCGCCCGGGCTCAGCGTGACCCGGTCCCCGCCGTCGAGCCTCACGCCGCCGCCGCCGCTGTCGCTCACCGTGCAGCGCTCGAGGCCGCTGTCCGTGCCCGAAACCGTCATCGCGGTGCCTCCGGCATGGGTCAGCCTCACCCGCCGGACCACGACGTCACGGACGTTGGTCAGGCGCACCAGGGAGCCGCGGGTCAGCGAAAAATCGAGTCCGGCGAAGCGGAGGTGCTCCGCGTCACGCACCTCCAGGAGCGGTCCGTCGAAGATCGATGCCTCGATCCGCGCCTCCCCGGGTTCCGACGGTGGCCAGAGATAGAGCAGCCCGGCATCCCGGTCGACCCAGTACTCCCCGGGCACGTCGAGCTCCTCGAGGAGGTTCAGCACAAAGAACGGCCGCAGCGCCTCGATGCCGTAGCTCGGCGACTCGTCCAGGGTCGCCAGTCCGTCGGCCGACACCTGCGCAGGCAGGGTGTCGTCGGCCCAGAGCTCCTTGAAGAGTCCCTGCAGCCAGGGGTCCTGGGCTGTCGCCCAGCCAAGGTGTCGGTCCCCCGGGATGCGCAGGGTCGTCACTCCGTCGGTCTCGTAGATCCGCAAAAAGCCGTGCTCGGAGAAATCCTCCGGTCGCGTGCGTGCCAGCAGCATCGCGGCCGCCTCACCGCCGAGGGGATCGAGGACCGGGACGGGCCAGGTGCCCGACGCGGCCCACGAGGTGATCTCCGAAGGCCAGCAGTTTGGTTCCACCGCAGGATCGACGCCGCTGAGGAACCAGTAGCGGTGGGTGGCCCCGCCCCACTCCCAGGTGCAGTGGTACAGGTACCAGACCTCGCCACCGGCGAGCTCGGCCCGGTAGTTCGGAAGACCGGCCGTGACGTTGCCCGCCGCGGTGGTGCCCTGGTAGACGAACGTCGTGCCCGTGCCGAACCGATCCCCGGAGAGGATGGCGTCGGCGTTCAGATCCTCGGGGTCGGTCTGGTCGCGGTTGGGCCACCGGGCCAGCTCCAGCGGTTCACCGTCCCAGGAGACCTCCAGCGCCGCATGCCCCTCCCACACGGAGAAGCCGCGCCGTGACAGCACGCCCAGATCGGTGATACCCAGCGCGGTGAGGTCGGCCATGACCACCTTCCCCCGGGCCTCGGGACGGAGCCGGGACCACGCGTCCGAGGTCTCGGTCACCGGTGCGAAGTCCTCCGCGGGGAGGGCCGCCCCGCCGGTGAACTGCACGGTCTCGCCGGGGTAGGCGCCGTACCACACGGGTTGACCATCGTCGCCGGAGTCCCCGGCTTCGAGCACGAACGTGTGGTCCCTCCGGTAGGTGCCGCCGCGCAGGGTGATGATCGCGCCTGTCTCCGGCAGTCCGCCGGCCTCGCGCAGGGCACGCACGGCGTCCCGGGCCCGCTCGGGCGTGGCGAAGGGCGCGTCGAGAGTCCCGGGGGCCTCGTCATCCCCGTCGGGGGCCACATAGAACGTCGCCTGGCCGAAGTCCGGCTCGGAGACCTCCGCGTCAGGGTCGCCGCCTTTGCCGGAGTTGTCGCAGGCCAGGATCAGCAGGATGGTCGGGAGGGTCATCAGACTGATTCGGAAAAATGTGTTCACGATGGACTCCTGGAAGCGTGCATCGGTGAAAAACGACCGAGCAATCGTCCTTAGACTATCCATGAGAAGGCCGCAACCGTCAAGGCCGCGTGCAAAAACATCCATCAACGGACGGTCGCACACCCTGTTTCACCACGTTTCCCTTGCACCTGGTTTTATGATACGGTGCCACACCATGCGGTCACACCTGCTGTACCTGGCCCTTTTCTGCTCCACCTGCACCTATTGCAAGGGGAACGGCGCGGCCAAACCCTGTCCGGAACCGGTCGCCTGTGTGCCGGCGGTCCCGGTGAAAGATGCGCAGAACCCGCCGACCCCGGAGGTCCCTCCGCCGCCCACGATCGTGGTCAAGGAGCCCGTGTGCGCATGGACCGCACCGCCCCCGGAGACCGGCGCCCACACCCATCGCCTGGGGCGGGCGCTTCCCGGGTTTCCCTGGCAGCTCCAAGCCACCTTCGGCCTCCGGGCCCGTGTCACCACCACGCCCGTGAAGGTTGGCGCCGACCGCTGGGTGGTGGGCGACCACAAGGGCAGGATCCAGGCGCTTGACGTGGCGCGCCGGCAGGAACGATGGACGATCCGCCCTGCCTGGCAGGCCAAAACCGGCGATGCCGTATGGTCGGCCCCCGTCCTTTCACCGGACGGGAAGACCCTCTGGGTGGGCTCCGACGACGATCAACTCCATCAGTTCGACGCCGTCACCGGGGCCGGGCTGGCCAAAGTCACGCCTTTTGTCTGCACGCCGAAGAAGAAGACCGATCCCGAGGCAGCCCGCTGCGACCAGGATGCGGCTTTTCTGGTGTTTCCCGACGGCGGCCTGCTCACCGGCGGCGCTGGAATCTCGCGAGTGGACGCCAGCGGCAAGGTGTTGTGGCAGCACCCCGTGACGACCCATGTGCGCGGCTCCGCGGCCCTCGATGTCGATGGACACCTGTATGTCGCCACCCTCGGCGGCGAGGTCCTGTCGCTGACCGCCGACGGGAAATTGCGGTGGCAGGCCCACGCGCGCGGCCAATGTGATTCCACGCCGCTGCTGGCGGGTGGCTGCACGGTCATCGTCGGTTGCGACGATCGCACGCTGACGGCCTTCTCCACCATCGACGGCCGCGTGAAATGGCGTTTGTATGCCCCGGAGGGCTTTCGCGGTGGCGGAGCCCTGTCGCCCGATGGCGCCACCCTGTACTGGGGAAACCTGGACCGGTACCTGTATGCGGTTTCCGTCGAGAACGGAAAGGTGCAGTGGCGCTACCGCACCGCCGGTCGACAGTTGATCCCGCCGCTGGTCGACACCGCCGGGCGGGTGCTGGTCTTCCCTGAGGAAAAGAGGCTGTACCTGCTGGACGCCGCGGGAACGCTGGCCGGGACCTTCGTGTTGCCGGCCATCGCCGAGGCGCATCCTGCCTGGATCGACGAACGTACCCTGCTGCTGCCCCTGGAGACCGGAGAAGTCCTCCTGTTCTCCGGAAAATGAAATGGAGTCTGCATTCCCATGATGTCCAAGAACAACGTCATCCCCATCACTGAAAACCAGCTCCGCCTGTACCTGTCCCGCGAGACCGAGGGTGTGCGGCTCTCCGAGATCGAGGCCCACTTCGCCTGCAGCCGCAGGCAGCGGACCCAGCTCAAGGAGACCCTGGCCGCCCTCATGGAGTCGGGCACGGTCGAGATGTTGAAGGGCGGCCGCTACCGCTGGGCGTCCCGTGTGCTGCCCAAGGCCAGTCCGGCGGGCATCCCTGCGCTCGAGGGCGAGCTGCGGCTCACGCACAGCGGCAACGGCTTCGTGATGATCGAGAAGGCCCTGCAGGACGTGTTCATCTCCCGCGACTACGTGGGAAACGCGCTTGACGGCGACCGTGTGCGTATCGTCTCGTGGAACGCGCCGCGCGGACCCGAGGGCAAGATCGAGGCCATCGTGTCCCGCGGGCGCACCGCCATCACCGGCGTGATCCGCGGCCGTGGCGCCCGGTTCCAGTTCGTCGCCGACGATCCGCGCCTGGTGCGGCCCGTGGAGCTCGCCGAGTCGCCGCCCGAAGAGAGCCTCAACCAGTCGGTCATCGCCAAGATCACGGGCTATCCCGAGCGCCCGGGCGACCCGCTGGTGGTCGTCGTGTCGCGGATCATGGGCCCGCCGGGCTTCCTCACCACCGAGATCGAGAAGACGCTGGTGTTCAACGGCGTCGTGGACTTCTTCCCGGCGGAGGTGGAGGAGCAGGTGCTGGGCGTTCCGCAGAGCGTGCGCGACACCGAGATCCTGGATCGCCGCGACCTGCGTGAACACACGTTCATCACCATTGATCCGAAGGACGCGCGGGACTTCGACGACGCGATCTGCATCGAGGAGACGGACTTCGGGCATGTGCTGTGGGTCGCCATCGCGGATGTCTCGCACTACGTGACGCCGGGCACCCCCCTGGAAGAAGAGGCCCAGCACCGCGGGCTCTCGCTGTACCTGCCCGACCGCGCGATCCCGATGCTCCCCAAGGCGCTGTCGGCGGGCATATGCTCGCTTCGGCCCGACGAGGATCGGCTGGCGATGGTGGCCGAGATGGAGTTCAACCGCGCCGGCGTGCGCACCTCGGTGGAGTTGTATCCGGCCGTGATCCGCAGCCACGCCCGCCTGACCTACGAGCAGGTCGCGGCCGTGCTCGTGGACGATCCCGTGGACGTGCCCTACCGCGAGCGCATCCTGATGACGGCCGCCTGGGCCGCGATCCAGCACAAGCGCCGCCTCGAGCGCGGCTCCCTGGAGCTGGAGCTTCCCGAGGCCAAGGTGCTGCTCGACGAGGACGATCCGCTGCGCGTGCGCAACATCGTCAAGAGCATTCCCAACCCGCAGACCAAGCAGGCCTACAACGTCGTCGAGGAGGCCATGCTCGCGGCCAACGAGGCCGTGGGCGAGTACCTCGCGGCCGCCGGGCAGCCGGTGCCGTGGCGTGTGCACGAGGCCCCCGACCCGGAGAAGATCGAGGCGTTCTTCCGCTTTGCGGCGTTTCTGGGGATCCCGGTGCCCAAGGAGATGGGCCCGCGCTGGTTCTCCGAGGTGTTCGAATCGATCTCGGCGCACCCAGCCAAGGGCGCGATCTCCTACATGCTGCTTCGTTCGCTCAAGCAGGCGCAGTACCGCGTCGACAACGTCGGGCACTTCGCGCTGGCCTCGCCGACCTACCTGCACTTCACCTCCCCGATCCGCCGCTATCCGGACCTGATGGTCCATCGCGCCCTCAAGGAGGTCTGGAAGAAGCGTGGCCTCCCCACCGGAGAGGAATCACTACGGGCGTGCCCGCAGAAGGAGAAGACCGGAGAACTGTCCACGAAGTGCTCCCAGAACGAGCGCCGCTGCATTGACGTCGAGCGCAAGGTCACCGACATCTACCGTGCCTGGTACATGCGGCCGCGCATCGGTGACGTCTTCGAGGGGCACATCCACTCGATCACGCGCTTCGGCCTGTTCGTGGGCATCGACGATCCCTTCGTCGAGGGCCTGATCCGTCTCGACTGGCTCTCCGAGGAGTTCTTCGAGTACGACGAGGGTCTGGGCATCGTGCGAGGCACCCAGAGCAAGCGCATGCTGCTGCCGGGCGATCCGGTGCGCGTGATCCTGGCCAAGGCAGACGTGATCCAGGGCCAGCTCTCCTTCGAGGTGGAGGGATCCGTCTTCTCGATGATCCCCCCACGCCACCAGCCGCGGACGACCGAACAGCCCCCTGCGCGCGGAAAAACCGATGCCCGGGGAGGCCATGGGTCCAAGGCCGGCGGACCGGCGTCCAAGGCCGGCGGACCGGCGTCCAAGGCCGGCGGACCGGCGTCCAAGGCCGG
>Ga0180007_10001414_pt1 | contig 33062 bp, 30 predicted proteins | sample MM_PC_MetaG_FD_121122 | JGI IMG/M metagenome (GOLD analysis project Ga0180007, IMG submission 121122) | Groundwater microbial communities from the Aspo Hard Rock Laboratory (HRL) deep subsurface site, Sweden - MM_PC_MetaG | ecosystem: Environmental > Aquatic > Deep subsurface > Groundwater... | reverse complement strand
TACTGTAAAGACATTTAGGGGTTTTTAATTTGCTTATTTAAGATTTTTCCATTTTTATCCATTTGATATATATAAATTTCCCCTGTTGCGATTTCCAGTCTGGGAATCTCTTTTTCAGGAATATTCTCTAAGTATTTAACCAAAGCCCTTAAGGAATTCCCATGAGCTACTATTAAAACATTTTTACCTTTTTTTAATTCAGGCAGAATCCTTTTTTCATAATACGGAGACACTCTTTGATAAACATCTTTCAGTGTTTCACCTCCGGGAATAGGACAATTCCAACCTCTTCTCCACCTTAAAAACTGCTTTTCCCCATACTTTTTCTTTACTTCTAATTTTTTCTTACCTGTGAAATCTCCATAATCCCTTTCATTTAAAGCAGCATTTTCTATGGTTTCCAAATCCTGGATACCAAGCACATCTTTGATTTCATCCAGAGACCGTGTGGATCTTTGAAGTTTAGACGTAAAAGCAATATCAAATGAGATGCCTTTTAGATATTCCCCGTCTTTTCTGGCCTTTTGTATTCCGTTTTCAGTCAAACCAATATCAGTTAAGCCTGTCCAAACCCCAATGGAATTCCATTTTGATTCTCCGTGTCGAACAAGTACTAAGTTTGACATATTCTCTCTATTTCTATCAGTCTTTGATATTTTACCAAACGTTCTTTTTGAAGCGGACAACCGCTTTTAAGCCCATCTGCTCCAAGCCCTACTGCCAGATCTGCTATAAACGTATCAAAAGTCTCGCCGGATCTGTGTGAAACAACAATTTTCCAACCATAACTTTTAGCAAGAACCGTAGCAGCAATTGTTTCTGTAACAGAACCTATTTGATTTAGTTTAATAATAACAGCATTAGCAGCTTTTCTTTTCTGTGCTAGTCTTATGCTTTCAACATTTGTGGTAGTTAAATCATCCGCAATAATCCAGACTTCTTTGCCAAGTTCTTTAGTTGCTGCAATAAAACCTCTCCAGTCATCTTCGGCAAAAGGATCTTCAATTGAAAATAGTTCGTAGTCTGCACTAAGTTGTTTATAGCAGGAAAGTAAATCATTCATTTTCATTGCTTTACTTCCAATCAGGTAATTACCGTCAATATAAAAAGATGATGCAGCTACATCCAGCCCAAGTCCTGCAGGATTAATTTTTGGATCCTTAAGAAGCAATTTTGAAAAAACTTCTTTTAAAATTTTCAAACCTATTTCAGGATTCTGGTCTTTCGAAGGCACAATAAACCCTCCCTCGTCTGCTTGTTGCAGTTCTCCGTACCTTTTCTTGATTTCACTGCCAAGCAATCTAATCATCATATTAACTTGTTTTAAGCTTTGTTCCGGAGAATTTGTCTTTGGAATAAAAAGATATTCCTGAAAAGGAAGCCCTTTCTTACCTGGTATAAATTGCGCATGAACACCTCCCTCAATTAAATTAAAAAAACAAAAAGGAAATTTGATGTCTTGTTTTGAAATTTGTGCAATCAGTTGAAAAGTCTGCAGGTTTTGTAATTTAGCCCAGGCTTTGGCAAAAGCAATGCTTAAAGCTAAAATAAGATTACCTCCCAAATTTTTCTTTTCACTGGTACCGTCTAACTTAATTAAAAAATTATCAAATTCCTCAAGGGAACTAAAATCCTTTTCCAATTCTGGCTTAATTTCCTTCAATTTATTTAAGGCAAGCTCAGGATCTAAAACAAACGCTTCACCTCTGCCTTTGGATTTTCCAGACGCCACACTAGCCAAAGCTTCCTGTCCCTCAAGTATTAAATCAACTTCCAAGGTTTTATCACCGCGGGAATCACTTATTATTCTTAATTGAATGTCATCAATTTTCATATAAAATTTATCATATTTGCAAACAATTATTTTTGCTCTAATTTTTGTTCTAATTTATAAACATCAAGAGTTGTCTGGACAAGCGAGTCAGGATTTAACGAAATGCTATCTATTCCTTCTTTAATCAAGAATTCTACAAAATCAGGATAATCTGAAGGCGCTTGACCGCAAATACCGATATACTTATTTCTAGCTTTACATTTTTTTATAACCTGCGAAATTAATATCTTCACAGCCGGATCATTTTCATTGGCAATACCGCTTATCTTTTCATTGCCATCCCGATCAATGCCCAAAACAAGTTGTGTTAAATCATTGCTTCCAATACTCATCCCATCAAAAATATCCAAGAACTTATCAGCTAAAATAACATTAGATGGTATTTCACACATTACATAAACCCTTAAATTCTTGAATTTGCCCCTGGAGAGACCTTTGCTTTTCATTAAATCCATTACTTTTTGTCCTTCTTCGGGTGTTCTGCAAAAAGGAACCATCACAGCTGTATTATCTAAACCTATCTCGCCAATTACCTTTTTAATGGCTTCAATTTCCAACAAAAAAGCAGGAGCAAAATCTCCTGAATAATACCTTGATGCCCCTCTCCAGCCAATCATTGGATTTTCTTCGATAGGTTCAAACAAATCCCCTCCCAAAAGCTTCCTATACTCGTTAGTTTTAAAATCCGAAAAACGAACTATCACAGGGTTTGGATAAAAGCTCGCTGAAATCCTGGAAATGCCGAAAGCCAATTTGTCAATGTAGAACTTTTTTTTATCAGGATATCCCAAAGTAATTTTATCAACCAGGTTTTTAACATTTCCAGGCAGTTTGTCATAATTTATTAGAGCCAGCGGATGTATTCCGATATTTGACGCTATTATGAATTCTTCCCTGGCTAAACCAACTCCCTTATTTGGCAGGAGCGATTTCTCAAAAGCTGTTTCAGGAGTTGCAATATTCATCATGATGTGAGTTTTAGTTTGGGGAATCTTTTTTACATCATGCTCTAAAACCTTAAAATCAAGCTTACCCTTGTAAACAACTCCCTTGCTCCCTGAGCAATCCACAGTTATCTCCTGACCATTGGATATTCTTGCAGTAGCTTTGATACATCCAACAATTGCCGGAATACCAAGCTCACGAGAAACTATTGCAGCATGAGAAGTTCTCCCACCTTCATCTGTAACAATTGCCGAGGCAATCTTCATGATCGGTTCCCAATCCGGATCTGTCATTTTAGTAACTAAAACTTCTCCTTTTCCAAAAGATTCAATATTTTTGGTATCTAAAATAATCTTTGCTTTACCAGCAGCAATTTTATTGCCAACAGAAGCTCCGCTAACAATCTTTGTTCCGCTACCAACTCTTACGTATTCTTTAATTTTTGAAAAATCCCTGTCTGCATGAACTGTTTCAGGTCTTGCTTGAATAATATAGAGTTTATTATCCAGTCCGTCTTTAGCCCACTCTAGATCCATCGGGGCCCAAGCACCCTTTTTCCTGCTGTAGTGATCCTCAACCTCAACTCCCCATATTGCCAGCTTTAAAATTTCTTCATCTGAGAGAGTAAAAGCGCTTTTTTCTTTATCTGTTGTTTTAATAACTTCAGTTGGCTTATCTTCGCCATAAATCATTTTCTTATTTTTTGTCCCCAATTTCTTTTCAATAATGGGCTTGAAGTGTTTAAATAAGGATTTTCGCTTATTCAACTTTTTCTTGAAAACAAAAAACTCATCCGGAATAACCTCTCCCTGAACAATCAGTTCACCCAACCCCCAGGAACCATTTATCAAAACCGCATCTTTAAAACCGGTTTCAGTATCTATGGTAAACATTACCCCTGAACAACCTAAATCCGAACGGACCATTTTTTGAACACCAACTGATAAACAAACCTTTAAGTGATCGAATTTTTTGTCTACCCTGTAAGAGATTGCCCTGTTTGTAAAAAGCGAAGCCATGGCTTTTCTGACCGCCAGCAAAATATCATCTTTTCCTCTTACATTAAGATAAGTTTCATGTTCACCTGCAAAAGAAGCTCCTGGTAAATCTTCAGCTGTAGCAGACGAACGGACTGCAAAACCAACATTCTTCCCATATTTTCTCTCGGCAATTTTAAAAGCTTTCACAATAGCTTCTGTTAGATCATCAGGAAATTCTGTGCTTTTGATTTTTTCCCGGATGCTCCAACCCTTTTTTGCTAAATCTGGCAAGTTATGAGTATCTAAACCTTTTAGTTCCTCTTTTATAAAATTACCTAGACCTGTTTTTGATAAAAAATATTTATAAGCAGTTGCAGTTACTACGAACCCGCTGGGAATATTTATGTCCGGGAGAGATTGAATCATCTCCCCCAGTGAAGCATTTTTACCACCCACTTCAGAAACATCATCTATATTCATTTCCTCAAAGAGTTTTGTAAAAACTTTTGACATTGATTCTATTGTAGCTTAAATTCTTCTTAAACCGCAAATTCTTGTCGCGTATTGCATCTTTGACTATTTCGGAGATGCGCTTGGCGTACCAAAGCCTTCCCTTGTTTGTGTTTGCGGATTTAATTGAATATTTGAAGCGCTGACAATTCCATCTGAATTTACAGAACCAAATACTGCAACCTTCACACCAATTTTCAGGTCGCTTTTTGCTCCGGGGTCGCTTTTTTGTATCTGAGTACTGTCTGAAATTAGAACAATTTTACTGGAACCATCGACTATCTTTACAGTAATACTTTTATCATCAGCAGAGATGATCTCTCCTGTAACAGGCCTGTTATTATTTTGTCCTGTAACAGACCTTCTCCCTTGTTGATTAACAAAAGTTTCATTTGCTGACCCAAAAGAAGGCCTCTGGTTTTTTTGATATTGCATTCCGCCAAAAAAACCTGCACCTAAACCAATAAGTAATAATACTACTGTTAAAACAGTAACATTTTTCATCTGTTTCCACCCCCTTTCAAATGATTTTACTTACCAAATGTTTTTTTGTTTCTTACTCATAACGCAATGCTTCAATCGGCTGCAGGTCTGATGCTCTTTTAGCAGGATACCAGCCAAATAAAATCCCTATTCCGGCAGAAACACCGATTGCCAACATGATGGCTTGCACAGAAAGCACAAAAGGAACTTGAGTCAAATTTGAAATAATATATGAAATTAAAATCCCCAAAAGCATCCCTACTATTCCACCTGAAAAAGTTAAGATTATAGCTTCAATTAAAAACTGAGTGATTATGTCTTTTTTCTTGGCACCTAAAGCTTTTCTAAGTCCAATCTCTCTTGTCCTTTCTGTAACTGTCACAAGCATTATATTCATAATTCCAATTCCTCCGACAAGGAGCGAAATTGCCGCAATCCCCGATAAAAGAATTGTAAAAGTTCCTGTTGCGCTAGAGGCCGTATTTAAAATATCCTGTTGAGACATTATCGAAAAATCTGCCTGAGTCACATCGCTTAAATGATGCCTTGCCAAAAGCAAATAGCCTACTTGCGTTTGGGCATCTGTCATAACATCAGAATCTTTCGCCTCTAAGGCAATTGAGGATAAATAATCTATTCCAAAAAGCTGCTTTTGGGCAGTTGATAAAGGGACAAAAATAATATCATCCTGATTCCCAAATCCTGTTCCTCCTTTTGACGCTGTTATGCCTATAATGGCAAACGTCTTGCCTGCAATTTTTATGCTTTGTCCGATTGGGGCCGAACCGACGCCAAACAAGTCTGATACGACCTGCAGTCCGATCACTGCAACTTTTGTCATACCCAAATCGTCCCGTTCTGAAATAAAACTCCCTGAATCCATAGTAATTTTATGAACAGTAGCATAAACAGGTGTCACCCCGATAATTTGGGTATTTGTATTAGCCCCGCCTGTTGTCACTTGAGCTCTTCTTGAAAATTCCGGTGAAACATTTCGGATAGTAGTGATTTGATGGGAGGTTTTAATAGAATTTGCATCGTCTAGCGTTAAAGTTGTCACTCCCCCTGCCGCACCCCGCACACCCTCTGTTCTTTGAGCCCCGGGATTTATTGTTAAAAGGTTTGCCCCTAAGTCTTCAATCCTGTCTTGTATGGATTGCTGTGTGGCCTGACCCAAAGAAATTAGGGCTATAACAGATCCAATACCAATAACAATCCCCAAAGCCGCTAGACCTGTACGCAGTTTGTTAATCAGCATGTTACCAAATGATTCGGAAATAACCTCACTGTACTCCACTTGCTCTTATCCTCCTTTGCATATATCCTTTTCCGTCTTTGATAATTTTCCCGTCTTTAATGTGGATTATTCTTTTGGCATATTTCGCTATATCTAACTCATGAGTAATCATGATAATGGTATGCCCTTCCTTATTTAATTTCTGGAAAATTTCCATAATCTCCACCGCTTGAGCACTGGCAATATTTCCTGTTGGCTCATCTGCTAAAAGAATTGACGGATTCATAACCAGGGAGCGGGCAATTGCCACCCTTTGCATCTGCCCTCCGGAAAGCTGATTTGAGGTATGATCCATCCTATCTGCAAGACCTACCATAGTAAGGAATTTTTTTGCCCGTTCCCTCCTTTCTATCTTTGGAACTCCCGCATACATCATAGGTAACATAACGTTTTGCAGGGCGCTGTAGCGGGGCAAAAGATTAAATGCCTGGAAAACAAAGCCTATTTTTCGGTTTCTGATATCTGCCAATTGATCGTCAGTTAATTTGGAAACTTCTTCCCCATCTAGAACATAGTCGCCTCTAGTAGGCGCATCAAGCGCACCTAAAAGGTGCATTAGCGTGGATTTGCCGGAACCGGAAGGTCCCATGATAGCCACAAATTCCCCTTTTTTTATATCAAACGAGACATCGTTTAAAGCAATTGTCGAAACTGTACCGGTAGTATAAATTTTTGACAAACGGGAAACATGAATTATGTTCACCTGTGACCTCCGCCGCTAAATACAGCCCGACCTCCTCCGAAAGCGCTAAACGGTGAAGTTGTGCTTTCCGTACTTATTCCTGAATTTGACACACTAGTGGCACCTACAACCACAACATCACCTTCATTTATACCTGAAGTAATTTCCGTTTGAGTATCGTTTGAATCACCCAACTCTACATTTACAGTTTCAATCTTACTGTTTTTCATTACCCTAACAGTTAAAATGCCATTTTGTGCTGTTGTAACTGCAGCCGAGGGAACCAAAATTACGTCATTTTTAACACTGGTAATTATTTTGGCGGTTACACCCATGTTCGGATAAATATGATCATTACCGCTGTCAAACGAAATTATTGCCGGATAATTTACCACTCCTGATGAAACAACTCCGTTAGTATTAATACTGACCACCTTGCCGGTAAATGTATCATTAGGAAAGGCGTCCAAAGTCATAGTCACTTTATCTCCCTCTTTGACTTTTACCGAATCTATCTCCGATATATTTACCTGCGCCTGAAGTTGACCTGCCTGGTAAATTGAACCTAAAACCTGGGATGTTGAAGTAGAGCTGGAAGAGGAACTAGTAACTGTCACAATTGCACCGGGTGTGATAGTTAAACCTTTAACTATTCCTGAAACAGGAGCAGTGATAGTTGATGAAAGCTGGGATAAATTCAAAGATGCAGCAGCAAAGGACGATTGAGCAGCCAAAATAGCTGTTGCCTGGCTTTTGTAATCTGCTTCTGCTACAAGCCACAGGGCATGTTCTTGTATGTATGTCGGATCATCTGTTTCAAGCTCTCTTGCCACAGCATCGTTTATAAAAGTTTGGTTTGCCTTGAATAAAGCGGCCTGGAGAGAATTTACTTTTACATTTGCACTGTCATAAGAATTTTTTGCAGAAAGATAGGAAGCATAGGCCGCAGCCTGTTTTTGCTGGGAAGCCTGATCCAAAGTTAAAATGGCCAAGGTTTGCCCCTGAATCACCTGATCCCCGTTTTTAACCAACACTTCTTTTACCACGCCGGAAGCTTGTATTGTGACTGAAACATTATTGGCTGTAGTAATATTCCCGGAGGCAGAAACTGTTTGAATAAGGGTACCTTTTTCTGCTTGGACTGTCTGATATTGAGGAACAATTGGCTTTATTAAAAATTGTTTGTATCCAAAATATCCAATAATTAAAAACAAAACAGCAACTGCTGCCATTTTGGTTTTGCTGCTAAATAACCACTCAATAATTCCAAATACTTTACTCATATACATAAATACTACTCAACCAACCTGAGAAAAAGCTTAAAAAGATTCTTTGCTAGGAAAATATACACTAAAAATAGTACCTTTACCCAGCTCGCTCTCTACTTTTATAGACCCATCGTGCTTTTCAATGATCTGTTTTGCAATAGATAAACCTAATCCGTATCCTCTAACTTCAGATTTTGTCCTTGATCCGTCTACCCTAAAGAAACGATCAAACAAACGAGGGATATCATTTTCATCAATCCCCAAACCAGTGTCTTTAAAATTAATTACTACCGAGTGGTCTGTTTTTTTAGAAGTTAAAACAACAGTTTTCCCTTTTGAGGAATATTTAATAGCATTATCTAAAAATATAACAAAGAGTTCCAGTAAACTTTGTTTATCTCCGTTGATAACAATACTTTTGATTTGGTTCCTGATTAAAATATCTTTCCTTCTTGCTAAATTAACTATCTTCTTCTGTGCATTTTCTGAAATTTCTTTTAGATTCACTTTTTCAAAATTTGTCCTTGTCTTTTTTTGGTATTGTGTTAATTTAATTAAATTATCAGAAAGGTATTGTAGATTATTAACTTCTTCCAAATTGCTTTGCAAAAGCTTCGTAGCGTCGTCTATCTTCAAATTCTTATCCCTTAAATTAACTTCTATCTCAGATTTTAAAGAGGTCAAAGGTGTCCGGAGTTCGTGAGACACATCAGTGATAAACCTTGACTGTTCGTCAACCATATCTTTGATTGGCCGCAGGGTTCTTTCTGCCAAAAAGTATCCGGCTACTCCTGCAGCTACCAAGATTGCTAAATTTATCAGGACAAGAGCGACACTTAATCTATTTTTAGATTCCTTTAATACTTCCTGATCAATCACCAACCTTGGCTGCACTCTTTGCTCAATAGAATACAAACGTTCTTGTCTTAGCCTTTGCATTCTTTCTACCCTATTTAATTCCTGAGCCAAAACTCCATAAATTGCAACACTAAAACTAATACTAATTAGCATTATTATCAATAAATACCAGGCAGTTAGTTTTAATCTTGTTCTCTCAAACATATTATCCTATCTTATAACCAAAACCTCTTATAGTCTGTATCAACGCTTTTTTACTGGGAAACGGCTTATCTATCTTGTTTCTTAAATAACCAATATAGACTTCCACGGTATTTGGCAATATATCAGCATTATAATCCCAAATATGAGAAATGATTTGTTCTTTTTTGAGAATCTGATTTTTATGTCTTAGGAGATATTCCAGGATAGCAAATTCCTTGCTTGAAAGGTTAATCACTTTCCCGTCCCTTTTCACTTCATAATTAAGGGTATCTAAACTCAAATCCTCAAAGAATAGCACCAATCCAATAGAATCTTTTGGTCTTCTGGTTAGTGCTTTAACACGGGCTAGTAATTCCTCAAATGCAAAAGGCTTAACCAAATAATCGTCTGCACCGGCATTTAACCCTTCCACTTTTTCTGAAACTTGACCCTTAGCAGTAAGCATAAGTACTGGTGTATGAATGTTTTGCGCCCGCAGTTTTTTACAAATCTCCAAACCATTTATCTCCGGCAGTAAAATATCCAGAATAATTAAATCGTAATCTTCAGAAGAAGCTAAATCATAACCTCTGCTACCCTCAAATGCCACATCTACTGCAAAGGATTCTTGTTCGAACCCTTTTTTAATCGAATTTGCAATCTTGTGTTCATCCTCCACCACCAGGATTCTCATAGCGGTATATTATACCCTCAAAACTGAGAAAAAGCTGAAAGTTAAAATTGTTCCCTGGTAAAATACTCATATACTGCTTTGGATATTCCTGCTATGCCCTCCTGTGCGTTTTTAGGAAAATCGCTCTCTGAAAGAATTACTATTATATAGTCGCCACTGGGTGTATATACTATCCCTGCATCATGTTTAAACCGTCCAATCTCTCCGGTTTTATGAGCAATCTTGATTTCGCCGGGTAAATATTTAGGCAAGCCTTCATTTAATTTTTGGTTTTGCAACAATTCAATCATCTTGTCTGAAAACTCAAAATCAACTAATTCTTTTAATTCTTTTTTATATAGTTTCTCGTAAAAAAGAGCGACATCAAAAGGAGTGGTTGTCGGAAGATCATAATCAGTACCAATCAGTGATCCGGTAAAACCATTCTCTTCCAAGAAAGTCTTAACTGAAGATAATTTTATTTCATCGCTCAAAAGTAACGCTGCATAATTATGAGAAATAGTAATCATTTGATTTAATGCTTGAGAAACAGACAAAGAGATAAAACCTGTTTGTAATTCAGCTTCCTCGGGTTCAATACCAAATTTTTGATTCAACACCTCAATATTCCCAGATAAAACTTTATCTTCCCTTAAATCACCTTCTTTTATTTTTTGAAACACCACCCCCATCACCCAAAGTTTATATAAACTTCCTGCTGTAAAAACTTGATGTTCGTTTAATTGATAACTCTCTCCGGTTTTAAGACTTCTAATTACTATCCCATACTCTCCCTCCAAGTCAGCCACTGCAAGTTCCATTGCATTTTTTAAAGAAGGCTTAGGTGGTTTAACTTTCTCTTTTTTTGAAAAACCTATTCCCAGCAAAAGAATAATTAGCACCAATAAGAAAATGGCTTTTTTAACAGAGATAGACATTAATGTAGCTCCTCTTTGTATACACTCTTTATATACCTTTTGTATATTCTTTTATATACTCATATATATAACTTGGAGCTAGTGTAGAAAAAATCTTGTTTTACTTAACAAAAATTTCCTGATTGTCTCTTTTTTTATCACTAAATAAAAAATTACTACAACATATAAAACTCCCACAACAATGTCAAAAACATAATGTTCTCCAAAATAAATTAATGAGAACCAAATACCTAAAACATATGGTAACAATAGTAATCCTTTAGCTTTGTATTTCCGTACTAAAAAGAAAAGTGCCAGTAATGGATAAGCTGCATGAAGCGAAGGAACAGCTGCTACTAAGTTAGCACCGACAAGCCGATAAACAGTTGGCAAATCAATAGGATTGGGAAGATTTAAAAAAACTTGATCCATAATTTTATAAACTTCCGGGATAATCCCTTTTTGACTAGCCATCCAAGGCGGCATGGCCGGAAAGAAAATATAAGTGAAAAAAGCTAAGTAAGACAGCAAAAGCAAAGCTAAAAAGAATTGGTTAAAAGTTTTCCGATCCTTTAACCAAAAGGCAAAACCTAAAAGTAGCGGAGTTATAAAATGCGACATATACAGCACTGTCCCTAAATAATCATACCAATGAACTATCCTGTCTGAAAAAAACAAAGCCTGTAAACTATTGGTCGGCAGACCACCAAAAAGTACTCTATCAAAATCAATCATTGGATGAATATAGGCAACTTGGGTTAAATTGGGTACGAGTCCCCTTAAATAATCGTAACTTAACAAAAGTATAATCGGAATTGACCATTCCCGGATAAATTGTTTTAACTTTCCTAAAAAAAGAGTGATTAGTAAAGCAGCAACAAAAAATAAATCCGGGGAAAACCAAGTCCCGTGCCAAATTAAAAATATGCTTACCACTGTTAAATAAATCAGCGGCAAAAGAACAATTATTTTCCTATCCACTTCCCCTTTCTTTTATAAATTTCGAAGATTGATAGTGTTAATTTTTAACTAGAACAAGATCATTGTCAATTGCCAACTGTTATTCTTTTTTACTAAGGAATTATTTATTTCAAAGATTCAAATCTGAATAATTCCAAAAGAGAATCTCCTGTTCTTACACCCGGTCTAATCCGGTAAAGGAAAAACTTGTTTACATCAAGAGCAAAAACACCGTAAATTGCTGTTACTGCAGATTTAAATCCTGCTTTTTTAACAACACCAATAGTCTGATTATCAAAAGCCCCATAGGGGTAAGCAAAAGAGGTCACCTTGATTTCAAAATTGCTTTCAAGATATTCTTTACTTTGTTTTACTTCATACTCAACCCTATTCAGCGGTAGCCCACTCAAATAAGCATGATTCATAGTATGTGCCCCGATTTCCACCAAAGGGCTTTGTGCAATCTCTTTGAGTTGCCAAGTGGTTAAATTATTCGGCAGATCCAGGAAGTTTGGCACAATATATACTACTGCCTTAACTTGATATTTTTTTAAAATGGGAAATACATCCGTATAAAAATCCCTGTAGCCGTCGTCAAATGTTAAGATAACTGATTTCGGGTCAATGCTTGCTTTATCATCTAAAGCATTAGCTAAATCAGCAGTTGTAATAAAAGAGATTCCTGCATTTTTTAAAGTTTTTATTTGCTGTTCAAAAATAAAAGGAACTATGTTAAGTGATTTGCGGATAGTATCCCCTTCATCTTTAACATATTCCACATAATGATACAGAAGTATTGGTACCCGAAAAGATTTTTGAGGTTTTACATTTTTAATCGATTCTTGAACTTCTTTGGGTATTTCCACAACACCAGGAATCGGTTTATTGAAATTTGATTCTTTAAGAATAAAAAAAGAAATCAGGGTTAAAAAAGTAAAGATAGTAAATAAGGTGAAATTTAATTGATTGGACCGGTGTTTTTTTGCCATTGCCATTTAAATTGTACAAGAAACTTTATCTTTAGCATTTACTACCCTTCAATATCAATCGTGGGTGGTGTTAGACCAACAGTGTTGACTGGATTTCCGCAGCAATCATATCTTTGATCCCCTATTGTGACAGCTGAAGGTATCGGAAATTTTTTATCTCCTTCTCTTCTAAAAGTTTCTCTCCGGGCATCATCAAGAAGTTTCCTTCTGCTTCTACGAAGATCTGGTGAAATTGGTAATAGTTCTTCGACTGGTTTAACCACTCTCCTGCTTATTCTAACTTCTGCCATAGATGTTTATTCTATACTAAAAGTATACATGTTGCTTGATGCTGTATTTATGATATATTAAACACATCAACGATGCAAAAAAAACAACCCATTACCTACTCTCAAGTCGGCGATGACTACAATACCAAAGACCCGATTAAAAAATTAGCTCAGACTGCTGCTGCTTCAACTGCCAAACATTTAAAAAAAACATTTAATTACGACGAAATACCGGGCAGCCATGGAGAATCTGCTTTCGTTTGGCAAGTAAGTGAAAATACATTTATGGCCTCAGTAATTGAAGGATTGGGAACTAAAAACCTGATAGCTGATGAGATGCGGAAAATAACAGGAAAAACTTATTACGATATTATTGCCCACGACTGTGTTGCTACAATAATAAATGATCTTACTACATCAGGCGCAAAACCGCTTGTTCTGCATGCATATTGGGCGATTGAGGATAATAGTTTTTTGCAAGATAAAAAGCGCATGGAAGATTTAATCCAGGGCTGGAAAACTGCTTGCGACAAATCCGGAGTAGCTTGGGGCGGCGGAGAAACCCCTACACTAAAAGGGATTATTAGGCCAGGAACTATTGACTTGGCAGGATCCGCAATAGGAATCATAAATCCAGCCAAAAGAAGAATAACTGCAGATAAAATAAGACCGGGAGATCGAATTATTTTCTTAAAGAGTAACGGCATTAATGCAAATGGTATTTCACTTGCCAGAGCAATTTCAAAAAAATTGCCTGAAGGATACGCAACAAAGTTGCCAAGCAACACAATGTTTGGGCAGTCCCTTTTAACTAAAACTAATATTTATGCGAATATGATTCAGGATCTATTAGATAATGAAGTAGATATACACTATATCTCTAATATAACCGGCCACGGACTTCGTAAAGTGATGCGTGCATTGCAAAATTTTGTTTACATCATAGAAAAGGTATATCCTGTTCCAGAATTATTTTTATTCATTCAGCAACATGCAAATTTATTGGACAAAGAAATGTATAAAACCTACAACATGGGGCAAGACTATGCAATTTTTGTACCTACAAAAGATGTTGAAAAAACACAAAACATAATTTCTAAAAATGGATTTAAAAGTTTAAATGCTGGATACATAGAAAAAGGGGGAAGACAGGTAATTATAAAACCAAAAAATATTATTTTTGAAGGTAAAACTTTAGACCTCCGCTAATTCCTTACCAATCTCTATCTTGATAAGTCTTGGGGATAAGTGTTTCAGACATAGAATCACCACTATAAATGCATTTGATGGCCTCTGCTAAAAGTTTAGCAACAGAAATAATAGCAACCTTCGGATTCTCTTGAATTTCCTTTTTAAGAGGCACTGTATCTGCTATATAAACTTTTTCTAAAGAAGAATCATTAATTCTTTGTATTGCTGGATCAGAAAATAATCCGTGAGTAGCAGCAACAGAAACACTTTTTGCTCCTCTTTCTTTAATTAATTTTGCAGCATCACAAATTGTTCCTGCCGTATCAATCATATCATCAACAATTAACACATCTTTATCCTCAACTTCGCCGATGATACCTAATATGTGACTAACATTTTTTTTCATTACATCCCTCTCTTTAAACACTATAGCAACTCCGTCAGCATCTAAAAGATTCGCATAAAATGTGGCTTTGGGAACACCACCTTTGTCAGGAGAAGCAATAATTAAATTTGACGGGAAACGTTTGCGAAGTTGCTCCAAGAGAGAATAACTGCTGTATAGATTATCCCAGGGAATTTCTACAAATCCCGGCTGCTGCTCACTGTGAATATCAATCGTTAATATTCTATCTGCTCCTGATGATTCAATTAATCTTGCTATTAAAGATGCTGATATGGGAACCCTGGGTCTATCTTTTCTGTCCTGTCTGGAATAGCCAAAATAAGGAATAATCGCTGAAATCTCTGAAGCGGATGATCTTCTTGCTGCATCTATAATCAACAAAAGTTCCATGATATTTGAATCAGTTGGCGGACAAGTTGGCTGTATTATAAAAACATCTCTTTTCCGTAAATTCTCGGGGATAATAATTCTTTTCTCGCCGTTAGCAAAAACAGTTACAGTTTCATCAATATTTTTTCCCAAAATTTCAGCAATATCTTTGGCAAGTTTAAGATTTGCAGTTCCTGTTAAAAGCACAAAACCATTTGTATTTGGCATACACTTTAATCTAAATTATATAGGTCTTCTAAACCTTTTGCAAACTCTAATTCATTTTCTAAGTCAAACCATGCAATATTATTATTCATCTTTGTTAACTTATCATATTTAAAAATCAATATCCTAAAAATTTAAAAATCATTATCATAAAACCAGATTAAGGAATTAAAGCTCTTAGAATAGTTCATGCAAATAATAATTCAGATACAAATAAAATGTCCAATTTACTAAAAAACAATTTCCTTTAAGTTATCTTTAATTCTTTTTTTTACATTTTTTGTTAAATCCGGCACAAATTTTTTTCCGATGATTTTTTCATAAATTCCCATATAAAGCATGCTCATTTTAGCAATAAATTCTGAAGGCATCTTAGGAATCTTTCCTTTTCCTGTAAACCCTTGTTTTTTAAACCAAATCCGAAGGGGTTCTTTATCATTGCTTTCCGGTTCTTTACCAAGAGAAAATCTTTTTTTATAAGTCTTTTTGATCCAATATCTGGATGAATCAGGAGTATGGATTTCATCAACTAAAACTAACTCTCCATTTTTATCAATACCAAACTCATATTTGGTGTCAACCAAAATTATTCCAGCTCTGTCGCAAATCTTTTGTCCTCTTTCAAAAAGCGCCAAAGTTGTCTCTTTCATTTGTTTCCAAATTTTAGGAGAAACAATTTTCCGTTTAATTATCTCATCCCCTGTTAATCTTTCATCATGTCCCTGTCCTGCTTTAGTAGTTGGAGTAATAATCGGTTCCGATAATTTCTGATTTTTCCGTAAACCTTCCGGAAACTTAATCCCATAAATAACCCTGTTTCCTTTTTCATAAGAACCCCAAATCGACGTATCAGTTACTCCGGTAATATAACCCCTAACCACCATTTCAATAGGAATAATTTTACAGCTTCTAACAAGCATTACATTGGGGTCAGGAACTAAAATCAAATGATTGGGAACAATATCAGCAGTTTTACTAAACCAGAATTCAGAAATCCGGGTAAGCACTTGTCCTTTAAAAGGAATGTAACCCAGCACCCGGTCAAAAGCGGATTGCCTATCCGTAGTAATAATTACTCTTTTATCACCCATTGTATAATTATCACGGACTTTACCTTGATATCTTTTACCAAGGTTTGTAATCATTACTTTCTTAAGAGTAAAAGGAATGTTTTCAATAATTTTTTGCCTGCTAATCATTTATTTTTTAAGATTCCTTGATTTTTCTTCCACACCTTTAGCTAACTTTTTCTTGTATGCTATCAGTTTGTCTTCCAGATTTTTATCGCTGGTTGCTAAAATTTGTACAGCCAAGATTCCTGCATTCAAAGCACCATTGATGGCAACTGTTGCCACCGGAATCCCTGGCGGCATCTGCAAAGTTGATAAAAGTGAATCTATCCCCTCCAGCGCTCCGGCTTGTATCGGAACTCCAATGACCGGCAAGGAAAACTCTGCTGCAACTGCTCCTGCCAAATGAGCAGCTAGTCCTGCACCGGCAATAATCACTTTTACCTCATCTGTTTTTGCTTTTTCTATTAATTTTCTTGTCCTGTCCGGTGATCTATGAGCGGAGGAAATTGTCATTTCATATTCAACCCCGAATTCATCCAAGACTTTGCATGCACTGCACATCACCCCTAAATCAGAATCCGAAGCAGCGATAATTAAGACTTTCATGACGTTATTTTCTTTATTTGTCCTGCCAAAGTCAATACCTTTTCTTTTGCGTTACCAATATGATTTTTTGCATCCAATATTTCTGAAACTTCTATTGGTTTTAGATATTGTCCAATGTTAGGGTCTTCTGTTAATAAATCTTTCATTGGGTTGGGATCACCATTTTGAATTATCTCCCATGCCTTCATTGAAATTTCTCTTAAAACTTCATGCATCCTCTGTCTGTCTGCACCCTTTTTAACAGCTTCAATAATAATCCCTTCGCTTGCTGAAAAAGGCCAGTAGATTTCAAGATTTTTATTTATTTTTCTTTCATTAATGATTAATCCGTTAACAATACTAATACTGGAAATTAACATTTCATCCAGACTTAAAAACATTTCAGGAATAGCTGTTCTCCTGTTTGCTGAATCATCTAAAGTCCGCTCCAAAAGCATATTGGAGGCATTATCCCATGCTATCCGGGACAGATTAACCACTAACCTACTAAGCGAACATATTTTTTCAGCTTTAATGGGATTTTTCTTAAAAGGCATAGCTGATGAACCAACCTGTAAACTGCCAAAAGGTTCCTGCCACTCACCAATAGCAGGTGACTGCATTATTCTTAAATCAAAAGCGAATTTATTCAGAGACTGGGCAATTGAAGCTAACAAATCAGCAATCCAAACTTCTATTTTCCTCGGAGCAGTCTGATTGGTTATTTCTGCTGCCTTAATTCCTAAATCGCTCATGATTTCATCTTCCAACTCTTTTGCTCTTTTTTTATCTAGTAGCGCTACAAAGCTGGCTCCGGTTCCAACCGCTCCTTTTATCCCTTTACCTGCTAAATTCTTTTTAATGAATTGCAAAAACTCTAAATCCATTAATAGATCCTGCGAATAAAAAGCAAATCTATAACCTAAAGTTGTTGGTTCTGCCGGCTGTAAATGGGTATAACCCATACAAGGAAGTTCGGCATACTTTTCCAGTTTCAAAGAAAACGCAATCAACACCTCTGAAAGTCTTTTTTCAATTATGTTAAGTGCCTTTTGAATCCTGATAGTCTCGGCATTATCAGATATATCCATACTTGTAGCGCCAAGGTGAATTTTGCCGCCGCCGATTTTAGCTTTTTCTGCAAATTCTCTAATTGCTGCAACTACGTCATGACTGATGTCTTTTTCTATTTCCCAAATCCTTTTTATATCTATATTATTCTGATTTTTTTCCAAATCCATGAGTTCTTCCTTGGAAACCAAGCCTTTTTTGTGTTCTGCCCGGGCCAGTGCTACCCAAATTTTTCTCCATAATTTGTATTTGTTTTCTTCAGAGAAGATTTGGCGCATTTTTTCCGAACCGTAACGCCATGAAAACGGACTTTGATAATTTAAATAATTACTATTCATAATCCTTTTCTTATATAACCCTTACAGGATAACATAAGTATCAATGTCTAAATGCCCTCCTCCCGGTAAATATCATAGGGATTCCGGCTTTATCTGCTGCCGCAACTGATGCTTTATCATTCACTGATCCACCTTGCTCAACAATAGCCCCAATTCCATATTTTTCAGCTAATTTCACACTATCATCAAATGGGAAAAAACTATCACTGATTAAAATGCCACCTTTTACTTTTGCCCCGGCCTGCTCCAAAGCAATCTTGGTTGCCCCAATCCTGGAAGTTTGACCCGAACCAATGCCTCGCGTCATTGGTATATCTTTATCAACCACCAGTACTGAATTAGATTTAACTGATTTAACACACTTAAAACCAAATTTCATTTGTTGTAATTGTTTTTTACTGGGTTTTTCTTTTGTAACTACTTTCCAACTAGCAAAGCTTTCTTCTATACCATCATCAAAATCCTGAAGCAGCAGCGCTCCGGCAAAATATTTAAGATCCCATTTTTCACTTTTTACCTTCGGAATTTCTCCAAACGTATAGATCCCCATGCTTTTCCTGACTTTTTTAAGCAGCGCCAAAGCATCACCGGTAATTGCCGGAACTGCCACAATATCAACATTACTCTCTCTTTCGTTTTTAAAAGTAGCAATAATTTTTGCACTGGATAGATCCATTGGTTTATTCAAAACTACAACACCGCCAAAAGCAGAGATAGGATCTGCTTTGACTGCTCTATCTAGAGCTTCCTTTACATCTGATCCTGTAGCAACCCCGCAAGGACTTAGGTGTTTAACAACACAAGCAGCGCTTTCATTAAATTGCCTAACAGTTTCCAGTCCTGTTTGTATATCACCGATATTTGTTCCGGACAGTTCCCGACCCCAGAGATGCTTTAACTGACCAAGAGGTGAATTGGTTTTGGGCATTAAATACAAAACCCCTTTTTGATGCGGATTTTCTCCGTAACGCAGGATATTTGTTCTTCTAAGGGGAATTGTGATTTCTTTTGGATACTTTTCTTTTGAAAAAAAACTACCTATCTGAGAGTCATAAAAAGATAAATGATAAAAAGCTCTTGCTGCTAACTCTTTCCTCGTTTGCGCTGTCATTTCTTTATTTTCCATAGCCGAGGCAACTTTTCCATAATCACCCGGGTCTACCACTACTGTGACATTTTCATAATTTTTGGCAGCTGCCCTAATCATTGTTGGACCGCCTACATCTATTGTTTCAACGCTAGGCCTTTCTTCAAATGGATAAAGATTGCTGACAACCACATCAATTTGAGGGATTTTTAATTCCTTTGCTTTTTTTGCGTGACCTGGATTTTTACGGTCAAATAAAATACCGGACTCAATTTGGAAACTAATAGTTTTCATCCTACCGTCAAATGAATTTCTGGGATTACCGGTAATTTCCTCAATTGGGATAGCTTTTATTCCATTTTTTTTCAAAACATCTAACGTACCGCCTGTTGAAATAATTAGATATCCTAATTCTTTCAAAACTTTAGCAAAATCAACTATACCAATTTTGTCATATACACTAAGCAAAGCATAACGTTTAGAATTCATGTTAATATTTGATCTATCTTGTTTTCTTTTAAAGCTTGTTTTATCTCAATTGCTACTCTTTTTCCCATACTTAAATTTTGTCCGAATAAATAACCACTATAAGGGGTGGCAAAAATCCCGGGACTACCCGGCATTCTCGGAGAAACATCAAACACAATTATTTCTTTTTTAGGAGGACCGGCAGTTATCATAGCCTGCAAACCAAATGGACCTATGACACCAGGTTTAAATAGTTTTTGAGTAGCTGTTACAAATCTTTCTCCCATACCAAATGCGTTTTCAAGGAGTGACTCCAGAACAGTTACAGCAATATGCCCTGCCTCTTCATATTTAATATCAACTTTTTTAATCAGTTTTTCTTCATAAATAGACGGTAGTTTTGTCAAACCCTCTATATTGGTCTGCCTTCTGGTATCAGTTCCTATTAGCTCAAGCCTCTTGTTAACCGGTGAATAAAAGAAATTAAAGTTCACTTGCACTCCTACAATAAATTCTTCTATTACTGCTGATTTTATTTGCTCCTTGGTAAACTTACCCAACCCCAAACCCTGAGCAATACCTATTTTATATTCTTCGAAAGAGCACGCAAAGAAAAATGCCCGCTCAAAGCCTCTTGTCTTTTCCAAAATTTTCACAATACAAAGCCTGTCAATATCTTTTGAGTCTTTAAATTGTTTTGGGTATCTGATCTTTGCACTGTCTAATAAATCGTACTGATTCGGCTTAACAGTTCGTTCTTCTGCTTTTAATAAAAACCTATTCCCAAACATTGGCACTTTGAATTTCTTTTCAATAGCATTGTAATCATTTATATAAACCTCAAAAGACCTGTGAGGAATAAATATACAATTTCTTTTAATTAACTCTTTTTGAATTTTTGGTTTTAGAATATCTGCAAATTTATTCAATACTACTGTCTCATCTACACAACCGAACAAAGCTTGTCCTGTGCTTTCCGAAGAATCACTTTTATAATATTTTGCATAAGTTTTATCTCTGCCTTTTTGCGCAATTACCAATGTCTTAAAACCCTCATCTTTTGCCCCGCGGCAAACATCTAGGGCTGAATGGGAACCTAAAACAGCAATAGTGTAATCTTTTATGGTTTTCATTTTAATATTAGTTTAATATTAGTTTTAATCCAATACCTCCTTTAATCTATTCAGGTTTATTGCATTCTTTATCTCTCTTGCAATACGTCTTCCTGTTGACATTGGTTCATCGTATAAAAGATATGCATAAGGTGAACCGTTTATAAAACAATTCGTTCCTGCCACAATCCTGGCAGAAATCTCTATTACATATATTTCTTCAGTTGAGGTAATAATGGTTTCCAAACAAAAAGGTCCAAAAAGACCTTTAGGGGAGATAAGTTTTTTAGAAACCTCAACAACTCTTTCTGCCATAGAAATTGCTTCTGGTAAAAGCGATTCCCTGATAGCCAGGGGAATATTGGCAACAACTTCAAAAGACGGCTCAATATTTAAACCTCTTTGGTTTTTCGCAGGGATTCTACCTAGTGAATCAACGTTTGTTTCATATCGTTTGTCCAAACTCATCAATTCCACCTTTTTAGTTAAAGGTGAATAGAAGAAATGGAAATAAACAGGAACTCCAATAACATATTCCTGAACCATAAACTTCTCTTCGCTGAAACTGGTTAATTTGGCATCAAACTCTTTTTGATTTCTGGCAGTAAAGTAGCCTTTGCCTCCTGCTGCCCCGTATGATTTAACAATAACTGACCGATCAATTGTATCTCCTCTTTTAAAGAGATGCGGAACTTTAACACCTGCTTTCTCCATCCACTCCCTTTGCATTTTGCGGTTTTCTTCCCAGTTCAAAACTGCTTTATTACCAAAGTATGGAGTTTTCATTTTTTTATTTTCGTCCATACCTAGATAAGTCACAAATGAACCATGCGGAATTATAATGGCATTTCTTTTTAAAAGCTCTTTTTCTAATTTAGGAAAATCCTGCCATGTATCAATTTCTAAAACTCCGTCAATAAAATTACTGTAAGATTTATAAAGCGGGTTTCTGCTTTTCGTTGAAATTACTGCAGTTTTAAAACCTTCATCTTTTGCGCCTTTGAGGATTTGCAGCGCAGAATGAGAACCTAGAGTTGTTATCGTGTAGTTTATGATTCCCATATCTTATTATAGTAAATATACTATCAATTGTCAAAAGAATTTGCTATCATACAATTCTTACCAATGAAAAATACTATATCAGTTGTAGTCGGAGCACAATGGGGCGATGAAGGCAAGGGTAAAATTGTTGATGTATTAGCTGAGAAAATAGATTACGTTGTCCGGTTTCATGGTGGCAATAATGCCGGTCATACTGTTGTTGTAGGCGGCAAAAAATACCCGCTGCACCTTATCCCCTCCGGTGTCCTTCACCCTAAAACAAATTGTGTAATTGCCAACGGTGTTGTAATTGATCTGGAAGTTCTGGCAACTGAAATAGATATGCTCAAAAAAGATGGCATCAAACTCCAAGGGAGACTGTTTATTTCGGAAAGATGCCATTTGATTTTGCCTTACCATAAAGCACTGGACATTGCTTATGAAAATGCCAGAGGGAAAAATGAGCAAAGCTCTCAATGGATTGGTAAACTAGGAACAACTGCGCGAGGGATCGGACCAACTTATGCAGACAAAGTCAGCTATAATGGCATAAGAATATACGAACTGAAAGATTGGAACTTATTTAAAGAAAAATTTACCTTCCAAGCAAAAATAAAAAATAGAATTCTTAAAACTTTTGATGTAAACCCGATAAATATCAAAAAAGAATTAGAAAAACTATCAAAACTGAGAAAATTAATTCTCCCTTTTGTTGCAGATACATATCAACTCTTGAGGAAAGCTATTTCTGAAAACAAAAAAATCTTAATGGAAGGTGCTCAAGCAGTAATGTTAGATGTAGATTTTTCCCCATATCCTTTTTCTACCGGTTCCAATACTATTCCGGGAGCAATAAATACAGGAGCCGGAATACCCATACAAAAAATTGAGGATGTCTTTGGAATCATAAAAGCATATACCTCAAGAGTAGGCGGCGGTCCTTTTCCAACTGAACTCAAAGATAAATTAGGAAATGAAATCCGGGAAAAAGGTAAAGAATTCGGAACAACTACCGGTAGAGCCAGACGGATAGGCTGGCTGGATTTAGAAGCAGTCAAATTTGCATGCCAAATCTCAGGTGTTACCGACGTTGTCATTACTAAAATTGATATTTTATCAGGACTTGAAAAGATCAAAATTTGTTTGGGATATAAACTAAGTGGAAAATCGATTTCATACAGTAGTTGCGGTTATCAGGAGCTTGAAAAGCTAAAACCAATTTATAAAGAATTTTCCGGATGGAAAGAGGATATAACAATGATTAGAAAATTCAATGATCTTCCCAAAAATTGTCAAAATTATATTAAATTTATAGAAAACTTTTTAAGGATCCCTGTAGAAATAGTTTCCATCGGCCCCAAAAGAGAAGAATATATTATCACTTAAAATTTTTTTATTCTAGATTTTGCCCACTTTTTCTGTGTTTCTTTGTTGATTTTGCCTGATTCTGCCGTCATTTGTTCGTTTTTTCTTATCTCTTTCCAATTTCCTCTCTCCGGTTTCCCCAAGACTTTAGCAAATCTGTCTCTAAAAAACCTTGAAGCTTTTAATTTTGAATCAACCATCCATGATTTATTTCCAATAGAAAAAAATAAATAACCGCCATCCTTTTTATAGATTTTCTGTAACCGAGATAAATCAGAAATCTCTGATATATTCTCTTGTCCTTCCGGAATAATGTCTACAGGATCACCTTTAAATGGTAAAAGGTGTGTATGAGAATGAAAAACAGTTTGTCAAAGCTTGCCGTGTTCAAAAGTGCTGACTGAACCATAAGCTTTTAATAGAAATTCCGAAACTTTTTTGTATAAATTTAAAAATTCTTTAAATAAATTTTTAGAATATTCGCCAATACAAGATAAATGTGATTTAGGAATAATTAGAATATGTCCCCCAACAACAGGATTAGCATCGCAAACTATTCTAAAATTTTTAGTTTCTAAAAGCGGATACTTAAATGCTTAAGAAGACAGATCACAATGCGGACAATTCTTTATTATATTTTCTTCAGATAAATCTTCCATTATTATTCCCATTCCATAGTAGCTGGAGGTTTATTGGTAATGTCATAGACCACCCTGTTTATTTCTTTTACTTCATTAACAATCCTGGTTGAAATTTTTTCTAAAAGCCCGTATGGAAGTTTGGCAAAATTAGCGCTCATAGCATCTTGAGCTTCAATTGCTCTGATAGCAACTGTCTCACCGTATACCCGCCCGTCTCCTCTAACTCCTGTTGTTTTAATTCCTGTAAAAACTGCAAAGATTTGCCAAAGCGTTTTAAATAACTTTGTCTTTTGTATTTCTTCCTGAATAATTTTGTCGGCATTTCTTAGAATCTCCAGTTTCTCCTCAGTCACATCTCCAATAATTCTTACTGCTAGTCCCGGTCCTGGAAAAGGTTGTCTGTTTACTATTTTATCAGGCAATCCTAAAATCTTACCAATCTTTCTTACCTCATCTTTATAGAAATTTCTCAAAGGTTCAAGCAATATCAGATTCATCTTCGAAGGCAATCCTCCAACATTATGATGAGATTTAATTTTTTGAGAAAGTTTGCTTCCGGCGCTTTCTATTACATCAGGATAGATGGTGCCTTGCACTAAAAATGTAGCACCGGATTTCTTAGCCTCTTTTTCAAAAACATCAATAAAAGTTTTTCCAATGATTTTCCTTTTTTGTTCCGGATCTGTGACACCTTTTAGGTTTTTCAAAAAAATATCCTTGGCATCAACAACCTTAATTCCTATTTTGTAGTGCTTTTTAAAAACTTTTCTTAGTGTCTTAGTTTCACCAGAGCGCATCAAACCAGAATCAATATAAACAGATTCCAGATTTTTACCAACTGCCCTGTGCACTAAAACCGCAGCAACCGATGAATCAACCCCTCCTGATAGTGCACAAATAGCTTTTCCGTTTCCAATGGTTTTTTTAATATCTAAAACAAGACCGTCTGCAAACTCCTTGTCCATCTTAGAAGTTGAAATCCTTATCCCGCATATTTTTATAAATGTCTCCAATATAGTCATACCGTCTGGAGTATGAACAACTTCAGGATGAAACTGAATTCCATAAATCTTTCTTTTTTTATCTTCTATTACGGCACAGGCAATTGTTTCAGTAGACGCCACAATTTTAAACTCCTTAGGAACAGATTCCACCACATCACCATGAGACATCCAAACCGGAATCAAATTATCAACTCTTTTCAGTAAATCAGAATCTCCAACTTTTTTTAATTTCCCGTCTTTTTTTAAAATAGCAGGACCGTATTCTTTGATTTTTCCTTGTTTAACATTTCCTCCCAAAAGATATACCATTAACTGCAGACCATAACAGATACCCAGAATCGGAATTCCCAGCTTAAAAATCTTTTTGTCAATAGTTGGTGAATTTTTTTCATAAACTGACGCAGGACCTCCGGAGAAAATTATCCCTTTTGGTTTCAATTGTTTAATTATTGTTAACACCCCGTCAGGTGAGACAATTTTACAATCCACTCCCAACTCTTTAATTCTTCTTGAAATCAAATGTGTTGTTTGTGATCCAAAATCAACAAGTATTATCATAACTTCTCTTTCACGGATTCCACAATATTTTCAAAAAGCGGCAGGCCGTCTACTCTAACTCTACCGCGTCTCCAATTAGGATGTTGCTGCTCCCTTACAAAACATTCAGGATGCGGCATAAGCCCTAAAATCCTGCCTGTTGTGTCGCTCACTCCTACTATAGCATTCAAAGAGCCATTAGGATTATCCGGATAGTTTTGGGTAGAATTTCCCTTTCTTCTCACATACCTAAAAGCTACCAACTTCTGCGTCTCTATTTCTTTCATAGTTTTTTCGCTTGCCATGAATTTTCCCTCACCGTGTGCAATCGGATACCAAATAATTCCTTCAAGTCCTGTTAAAAATTTGCACTTACTTGATCTTTCAGCTTTTACTTTAACCCATCTGCATTCAAAATGGCCTGAGTCATTATTAGTTAAAGTTACATCCATCTTACCAATATTCCTAAAAGGCAAAAGACCAGTCCGCACCAAAACTTGAAAACCATTGCAAACTCCAAGTACTGCCGTATCTTTCCTTTCGATAAATTTTTTCATTTCATCTCCTAAAAAAGATGTAAGTTCTATAGCTAAAATCTTTCCGGAAACTATATCATCTCCATAAGCAAACCCACCTGGCAAAGCAAGGATCTGATAATCACTCATTTTCCTTAGTCCTTTTCTTAATTCATTAACATGGACTATCTCCGGATCACCGCCTGCAATCCCAAAAGCAAAAGCCATTTCTTCATCTCTATTTGTCCCATCTGCCTTTAAAACTAAAACTTTAGGTTTATTGTTCATAAATCTTGAATCTCCTTTATACTAAGTTCTTCAAAGCTATCTATTATTTTATCTGCTTTTTTTAACTCTTCCTTTTTATGTGTAGTAGTAATAGCTATACACTTCATACCTGCAGCTTTTGCTGCTTGAATACCTTTTACAGCATCTTCAATAACAACACAATCCCGAGGATTTACTTTAAGTTTGTTTGCTGCTAATAAAAAAATATCCGGAGCAGGCTTACCATTTTTAACTTCCTCAGTACATACTACTGCTTGAAATTTTTCCCTAATCCTCAGAGTTTCAAGAACCAGATTAATGATTCTTAATGGAGCAGATGATGCCAATCCCAAAATAAATCCATTCTTTTTCAATATATTTATAAACTTCAGAGAACCTGGAATTGTTTGTATCTTATCCTTTGCCAGTTCTTGAAATAATTCCCATTTCTCATCTTCGACTTTTTGAAGATCAAAACTACAATTAAACCTCTTAAACAAAGTCTTGAACATTACTCTATCAGGGACCGCATTGAATTCACTAAGAATCTCTTGAGGTGAAATCTGAATTCCATATCTTAAAAGAACTTTACTTTCAGCTTCACAATGAATAGATAGAGTATCAGAAATTACCCCATCCATGTCAAAAATAATTGCATTGATCATCCAAATAACCTCCTCATCGGCTCATGCCAAACTTTTTTCAAATCATCAACACTGACTTTAAATAAATCTTTCACTTCTATTTCCTGTTTTGCTGTTGTTTTCCCTAAAATTTTGTATGGAATACTTTTAAAAAGCTTTTTTGCTGTTTTTTCATTTTCAACCTCAACAATAAAGCACCCTGCTGTTTCATTAAATAATAGATAGTCAGGACAATTATCTATTACCGCTCCCATGTCCCCACCTACACACATTTCAAAAATTGCCCCGATAACTCCCCCCTCTGATACATCATGAACAGAAGAGACTTTTTCGGCTTTTATCGCACTGCTAACTAAAGTAAGAACTTTTGGCAACAGTTTCAAATCTACTCTTGGTATAGAATCTGTCTCTACATTATTTACCTGATAATATACAGATCCTCCCAAATCATTATCTATCTTCCCAACCAAAACAATTACTGACTTAATCTTTTTAAAATCAGCAGTCACAGTTTTTGCAGTGTCCGGAATTTTTCCCAGAACAGAAATACACAGTGTTGGTGGAATTTTAATAATAGTTCCATCTTTTCCCCGATAAGTTGAAGACAAGCTATCTTTCCCGGAAATCACTGGAATTTTAAAAGTTCTCATAAAATCCACTACCGCATCAACTGATCTATCAAGCGACCAAAGAGACTCTTCGTCCGGAAACGGCCAAATATAGTTATTAATTAAAGAGGCGTTTTGATAATCTCCTCCAACAGCAACAAAATTTGACAGGGCCTCGGTTGCTGCCCAAATACTGCCCCAGTATGGATCAATCTTATTAAGCGCAGGATTGATTCCGTGTGATATAACCACACCATATTTCTTGGAAAGGATAGGCCGCAGAACCGGGGAATCATTAGGTCCATCTAAATTAACTCCTGAAAAAGGCTGCAAGTCACAAGTCCCTTGAACAGAATGATCATATAGTCTCACAATTGGTTCTTTTGAACAAACATTGCCTTGAGATAGTACTTTCTTCAAAACCTTTACCCATTCTTTCTGATTTTTTGGAACTTTTTGAGCTTTAAACTTTAAACTTTGAACTCTGGACTCTAAACTTTGAACTTTGGACTTGCGCTTTGCTTGCAAAACCTTCTTTGGTAAACCATGATGTAAAAATTTCATATCCAAATTTCCAACTAATTCTTTACCAAAATAAACATTCAACTTTTTACTGCCGTCAAATTCTCCCAAAACAGCAAATTCAACATTATTCCTTTTGCAAACACTTTTAAATTTTAAAAGATTCTTCTTTTGAAGAACTACAATCATCCTTTCCTGCGACTCTGATATCCAAATTTCCCAAGGAGATAAACCTTGATATTTTAAGGGAACATTCTTTATATCAACCCTAACTCCTAAACTTTCACCGATCTCACCAATAGCAGATGAAAATCCTCCGCCACCACAATCCTGCACTAATTTTATTAAATCCTGATCTCTTGCTTCAAGAAGCGCATCAAACATACGTTTTTCTTCAATTGCATTCCCGATTTGCACCGCCGAAGAATGCATTGTATGAGTATCTGCAGTCATTTCCCCGGAAGAAAAGGTAGCACCATGAATCCCATCCCTACCAGTTTTACCTCCTACACATACTATTAAATCACCTTTTTTTGGCTTATCTTTTATCGCATATTTTTTTGGAATTATTCCATATGCTCCTACAATAACCGAAGGTCTTGCCCGGAAATCATTTTGGAAATGCACAGAACCATTATTAGTAGGAATCCCCATCCTATTTCCGTAATCCCTTACTCCGGCAACTACTCTTTTTAACAAATATTCGGGCGGAAGACATCCGTCAGGAAGCTCGGAAACTGGCAGGTCGATCGGGGCAAAACAGAAAATATCTGTTGAGGCAATATTTTTAGCTCCTTTGCCTGTTGCAGCAATGTCACGGAACACTCCGCCTGATCCGGTCATTGCTCCACCGTATGGTTCAATAGCTGACGGGGAATTGTGAGTTTCAACTTTACCGCAAATCCCGAAATCCTCATAAAAATCCATCACACCTGAGTTATCCTCAAATGCTGAAACAATATTTTTATTATGTTTTAAAGCCTCTTTTTTGATTCTCTCAATCAAAGGTTCTTTTTTCTTTCCGTCAACAATCAGGTTTGCTCTAAAAGTTTTGTGTCCTGAGTGTTCACTCCAAGTCTGGGCTAGGGTTTCCAATTCTAGATCAGTAGGATTTCTTTTTATCTTTCGGAAGTACTTTTGAATAGCCTGCATTTCTTCCAAAGAAAGAAAAAGTTTATATTTTGACAAATCCATAAGTTGGTGTTTATTAAGATTGATAATAGGAATAATTTTGGTTTTACCTGTTTGTCCTTTTAAAATAAGTGTCTGCGGTTCTTGTCTTACTATATGTTCTATCAGTGGATTATATAGCCTTAGTTTTTCCACTATCTGCAACGCGTCTTCTTTAGTTAATTTGCCGTAAAAGACATATTCAAAAGAGCAGTCACAAGCTTTCAATTTAACTCTTAAATCAGAAGCAGCTTTCATAATTGAATCCACTTCAGGATTCATTACTCCTGGTTGATAGGCTATTTCAATAGTCTTGGCTTCCACAGCAACAATTGGCTTATTAACTGCGTATTTTTGATTAAACGATTCAGATAATAATTTTTTAGCTAACTTATCAGCATCTTTTTCTGATATTCCCTCTAGTCGGTAAACCCTGACAGTAGAAACCTTTTTTACGATTTTAATACTCAGTCTTTTATAAATATCGTTTAAGATGCTTTCGCCTTTTAAATCAGGACCAACTGTTGTTTTGACTCTGATTTTTTGTATCATTTTTTCCTTCCTTGACTCCGCTCAGGCCTTCGACTCCGATGTTCAGATTCAAAAAGGCCTTGCATCCGATCAACGTCTCTTGCACCAATATCTGTTCTGTAATGTAAATTGTTTCCTTCGATATTCACCAGTTTCATCGCTTTATATGCTTTCCCTCTCGCTTCCAAAACATCTTTTCCGTCACCAACAATATATAATACTCTTCCGCCACTGACCACATAGTCCTTGTTTGCTTTTTTAATGCCTGCCCCGTAAACTTTAACTTCAGACTTGATTATTTTATCAATTCCTAAAATCTTTTTACCCTTAACTAATTGATAATCAACCGGATAACCTTTTGCTACTGCCGCAACTGCTACTCTTACTTTTTTATCAACTTTAATTTTTAGTTTTTTTAGTCTACCCTTGGCGATTTCATTTGACAAACTTAAAAAATCATTTTTTATTGAGGGTAGTAGTACCTGTGCTTCCGGATCTCCCCATCTGGCATTAAATTCAATAACATACACTTTGCTGTCAACTACAATTCCACCCAAATATAAAACTCCTTTATATGGGCGTCCCTCAACCATTAAACCGTTAATGGTTTTTTCAAAAATCTTCTTCACTTGTTTTTGGATTTCTTTATCAACTATCATTGGACTAGAGACACACCCCATTCCGCCTGTATTTTCTCCCAAATCCCCATCATTTACTCTTTTATGATCTTGCGCAAAACCAACTATATGAAAGTCTTTTCCGTCACATAACGCAAAAGCGGAAAATTCTTCACCAACCAACCATTCCTCCAAAAGAAAAGTTTCTCCGGCACTGCCAAATTTTTGCATTGCTTTTACCGCATCTATTGCTTCTTGGGCGCTGGGTGCAGGAATCACTCCCTTGCCTGCTGCCAAACCCGAGGCTTTAACAAACCATTTTAAATCTTGATTTTTCTTAATAAAATTTATTCCTGCTTTTGTTGAGCGGAAAACATAAAATTTTGGAATCGGAATTTCATATTTAACCATGAATTCTCTTGCCCAAGCTTTATCCCATTCAATTTGTCCGGCTCTTTTAGTAGGACCTACTACATTAATCCCTTTAGCCAATAGCTTATCTGTTAGTCCTGCCTCAACAGCATTGTCCTGAGCTACATCTACCAAATCAATTTTATTTTCCTTACAAATTCTCAAAATTTCCTTGATACTTGTTGTTTTTAAATGCTGGTATGTGATTACAGGTTTTTTAACATTAATCTGCATTAAATCATTGCCAGGAACTGCTAGGATTTTTTTTACATTTCTACTTTGTGCATACTTATCAACCAATGCTGCTCCTCTTCCGCCACCGTCAATTACCAAAACAGTTTTCATGATTCCTCCTTAAGTTTTTGACAGTCAGATGAACATAGTTTCACTAAAACATCTACATATAACTGATTCTCTTTATTTTTTAACCTTGCATATAAAGATTCAACGCTATCTCTGGATAGAACTTTCTCAAAACATCGTCCCAAAACAGGACCAAAATCTGTTTCATATGTAATAATGTGAACAGACGAACCAGCATATGTAGCTTTATTATCAAGGAAATTCTGCAAAGCCTTGTCAGTAAACATTTTTTTATTCCATAATCCATTTGTGCCATCTGGATTTTTTACAACACCATCAATTGTATCCGGAATAAGGCCCGGGTGCAGATTAAGAATTCTATTTTGATATGCACCTATCAATCCATCAGTCAAAAATTGTCTCCAACCGGCAAGTACAGCAATATCAATATTGTATTTTTTTAAAAGCAGCAATAATTTTTCTTTTTCTTGATTAATTTCTGTTGGGATACAATATTTTCTCGCATACTCCAATCCAACTGCATCTTCCTTGTCACTAATAACAACAGCTATGCGACCGTTTATTTTCCCTGAATTTACCCCGTCAATGATTGCCTGAAGATTTGTTCCTGTACCAGCATTTGATATTAAAATAGCAATTCTTTTCATTCGCCTAAAATATCATAATCTATTTCTTTTTTTCTTTCTCCAATATCAACAGGATAATTACCGTTAAATAAAGCTGTACAGAGTAAATCCTCTGATAACCCAATTGCTTTTATTAATCCCTGATAAGACAAATAATTCATTGAATCAACTCCTAACTCTTCCTCTATCTGTTTAATATTTAAAACAGCTGCAATTAATTCTTTTTGATCCGGGGTATCAATTCCGTAAAAATCAGGAAACCTGATCGGCGGTGAAGAAACCAGCAGATGAACCTCTTTCGCTCCAGCATTTCTTATCATTTTAATAATTTCTTTAGAAGTTGTACCCCTAACAATTGAATCATCTACCACTATTACTTTTTTTCCCTTTATCGCATATCTCATCGGATTAAGTTTCAAATGAACAATATGCCCCCGGGTATGTTTTTCAGGTGAAATAAAAGTCCTGTGGATGTAACGATTTTTAATTAAACCCATTTCAAACGGGATTTTTGATTGCTTGGAAAAACCAATTGCCGCAGGAATCGCTGAATCCGGAACAGGAATTACTATATCAGCTTGAATTTTATTTTCTTTAGCTAATTCCCGACCTAAATTTTGTCTAACAGCGTCAACGCTTTTCCCTAAAATAACACTATCTGGTCTTGCAAAATATACAAATTCAAAAACGTCCAGCTTTTGTATGCCTTTTTCAATTTGAACACTCCTCAAACCATTACTACCAATAATTAACATTTCCCCGGGTTTAACTTCTCTTACAAACTTTGCACCAATAATATCCAGTGCGCAAGTTTCCGATGCAATAATAAACCCTCCATTTAATTCCCCTAAACTTAAAGGTCTTATTCCAAAGCTATCTCTTAAGGCAATAAGCTTTTTCTCATCCATAACTAATAAACAGAATACACCGGTAAGCAGCGGATAAGCTTTTTTAATAGCTTTTTCAAGCGAAAAACCTTCTTTCATATAAACAACAATCGCTTTTGCAATCATTTCCGAATCATTTAGACCTGCTGTGGAAACTTTTCTGTTTGTTAAGAATTCTTCCAACTTTTTAGTTGAAGGAAGATTGCCGTTGTGAGCTAATGCAATAAAACGATTATCCCGGACTTTTTCTAAAATTGGCTGTGCATGAGACTCAATTGAACCGCCTGAAGTGGAATAACGATTATGTCCAATTGCTAAATGACCTTTTAATCTTTTTAACTTTTTTTCGCTAAAAACATGGGCAACTAAACCCATCCCTTTGTGTAAATATATTTTTTTACCGTCAGATGATGCAATACCGGAAGATTCCTGACCTCTATGTTGAAGGGCCCAAAGACCTGGATGAACTAATCGGGCTGCCTCAAAACCCTGCCCGCATACTCCAAATATCCCACACTTTTCCTTTACCCTTTGTCCCATAACCTAATATAACTATTTTAGTCTTGTAAGTCAAGTTTA
>Ga0180007_10001413_pt1 | contig 33079 bp, 21 predicted proteins | sample MM_PC_MetaG_FD_121122 | JGI IMG/M metagenome (GOLD analysis project Ga0180007, IMG submission 121122) | Groundwater microbial communities from the Aspo Hard Rock Laboratory (HRL) deep subsurface site, Sweden - MM_PC_MetaG | ecosystem: Environmental > Aquatic > Deep subsurface > Groundwater... | reverse complement strand
GCATGGGCAGCTGTGTGGGAGAGTAGGTCGCCGCCGGATTCTTTTTTAAAAACCCTCTGATTCTTTGAATCAGGGGGTTTTTTTGTTTGGGGAAGGGCAACAAAAAAAACACGGACGAGCACGAACACGGCACGGACGAGCACGGACTGGCACGGACATGCACGGACGAACACGGCACGGACGAGCACGGACTGGCACGGACCTGCTCTGACAGACACGGCACGGACGAGCATGGACTGGCACGGACGAACAATGTAAGTGTTTTAATTTAGTTGTTATTTGTGAATGTGTCTGAGGTTTTTAATCAAGAGACGGTAGACTTTTTGTAAAAATAATATATTTCGTGTTTGATTTTTTTTAAGAATCCACATATATATAAAAAAAAAGAGAAGAGCCTGCAGAAATATGGTGGCATTGGTCCGGGGTAAGGGGGTGACTGATACACAGTGGGTTACAACATTTTCTTTATACTGAGATGAGATAAATAGTGCAGTTTATGGTGCGGCGCAAAGTATGATTTCCCTTTATAACTGGGTTGTTCATATGTGTTAGTCATCGTTATAAATTTTAAAAAGTATTCATTTTTTTTAAAATTTATGATTTTTGCGGTTTTACTGCAAATTAACGGCATTTCTTATTTCAGGATAAAAATGATTTTTTTAAAACGGCAATATCATAACAATTCTGGTGACGAGTTCTCCAAAAGAAATGGTATGTTGTTGTTTAGATTTTATGTATCCTGTCTAAAGCGATTACGTTCCCGTATTCGTATAATCAATAAACAAATAAATTTTCAATCCATTGATATAATTAAAGACAGACTGCGCTTTATTCCCGGCCGGCGAAGCTATTCAGAAACTTTAGACAAAGCCTGTAAGAAAATTATTCCATACGTTTCACATCCCACACATTCTGAATAAATCAAAGCCGGGGATAAAGCGCAGTCTGTTTTTATCCCACCTTATTATTCCATAGTTTAAAATCTTCCAGTGTTGTAATCATTTTTCCCAGGGAATTGTTTTGAAAAAAAGGCATGAATCCACTATGATAATTGAATTTAAATTTAAAGGGACGAAAGACACAAAATATATGGAAGACATTTGAATATGGGTGTAGACGTAATGAATGATTCCTTTGATGGGATTTCTGACAATCTTGTCAATCGTGGCTCGGAACTTATTATCAGCCGTGTGAAGGGTTCTGAACGTGGTCTGATTTTGAATCATGTCCATAAAGAACGTCAATCTTTATGTGTTATTGTCATGCCAACACGAAAAGATGCCGAGAAAATGGCCCAGGATCTTGTTTTTTTTGGTGATAAAAACCATATTCCGTGGGAGTATTTTCCCCCTTACAATATTCTTCCCTTTAAATCATTATCGTATCATACAGATACAGCATCCCAGAGACTTCGTATTTTAAGCCTGCTTTCTTCGGATCAGGCCCGTGGTTTTTTGATTACAACCCCTGAAGCATTGATGCAAAGAATCATTCCCAAAAAAGAGCTGGTTGCTTACACCGATATTGTGATGATCAATGAAGAGATTGATTTGAACCAGTTGGTGTCAAAATTTATTTCAGGGGGATATACACGGACGACCATTGTTGAAGAACCAGGAGACTTTTCCATTCGAGGGGGTATCGTCGATTTTTTTTCTCCCATGTATTCAAATCCCGTCCGAATTGAATTATTCGGGGATATGGTTGAATCTTTACGGTTTTTTTCTGTCAGTACCCAGAAAAAAATCGATTCTTTGACTGAAGCGTTGATAGTTCCTGCCAAAGAATCCATTATTGATCCGTCACATTTCGATGAAATTATTAAGAGGGTTCGCAAGCAGAGTGCCCTTACAGGAGTGCCCGTTTCAAAAATACGTCATATTGTGGATCGTATCAAAGGTGAGATCGGTGCCTCGGAAGTGGAGAATCTTCTTCCACTTGTGTATTCAAGCACCGATTGTTTTTTTAATTATATTCCTGATGACGCTGTGTTTGTCATGGCAGACTTAGGGGACATTCAAAACCAGGTTGATTTGTTCCGAGAGAAAGCGCAACAAAATTATGAGAACGCTTTACATGAAAAGAAACTTTGCGTCCACCCCGATGAACTTTATCTGAACTGGGGTGATATTGAAGAGCGTTTAAGGCCTTGTCGAAAAATAATGTTCAAGGAATTATCAGTGCAATCCGCGTCGGAAGAACACGACAAACGGCATGCCGTTCATTTCACTATTGATCAAAATACGGTGGTTTCAGCAGAGCTGCTGACAAGGAATACTCAGGAAAATTCTCTTTTTCCTTTGGTTCGGTGGATTGAAGACAAGAAAAATAATGCTTTAGTCACCTTGATCGTATGCAGTACCCGGTCACAAGCAGGACGGTTGAAACAGCTTCTGGCTCCTTATGGCCTGGACCCTGTGGTGCTTGAACATCTTCCGGATTTGGCCCGAAATCAAGGGCAGGTATTTATCTGTATCGGTCTGTTGTCGTCAGGATTTGTCTGGCCAGGCAAACAGCTTGCAGTGATTACCGAAGATGAAATTTTTGGAGTGAAAAGACGCATCACCCGAAGCCCTTCGTCCCGTCTGAAAGGCAAGGAGCTTTTTACGTTCAGTGAATTGAAAGAAGGGGATTCCGTGGTCCATTCCGATCATGGAATCGGACGGTATGTGGGCCTTGAAAAAATTTGTTTAAATGGGGTCACCAATGATTTTCTTCATATTGTTTACCGGGATGATGATAAATTATACCTTCCGGTTGAGCGTATGGGGATTATTCAGAAATATATAGGCGTTGAGGGATTTCAGCCTGTACTTGATAAAATGGGAAATAAATCCTGGGACAAGGTCAAGGAAAAGGCAAAGAAAGAAGTCGAAAAAATGGCCGGAGAGCTGCTGAAACTTTACGCTGAGAGAAAGGTACGGAAGGGGTTTGCATTTTCAGCCGCCGACAGTTATTTCAAGGACTTTGAAACCGGCTTTGAATATGAAGAGACGCCGGGTCAGATCGAAGCCATTGATGAAGTTATAAATGATATGGAAGACACAAAGCCCATGGACCGGCTGGTTTGTGGAGATGTGGGCTATGGTAAAACAGAAGTGGCCTTGAGAGCCGCATTCAAGGCGGTGAATGATGGGCGTCAGGTCGCTGTGCTTGTCCCCACAACCATCCTTGCAGAGCAGCATCTGAAATCATTTTCAGATCGGTTCCAGCGTTACCCTGTCCGGGTTGAAAGTCTCAGTCGGTTTAAAAGTCGTTCTAAACAGATCGAAATCATCAAGGCTCTTGCACAGGGAAATGTGGATGTGGTGATCGGTACCCACCGACTTTTGTCCGAGGATATTGCATTTAAGGACCTTGGGCTGGTGGTTATTGATGAGGAACAACGATTTGGTGTTAAACACAAGGAAAAGTTGAAAAAAATAAGAAGTACCGTGGATGTTTTGACCTTGACGGCAACCCCGATTCCCAGGACCCTTCATATGTCCATGGCAGGGATCAGGGATATCAGTATTATTTCTACGCCTCCGGAGCAGAGACAGGCCATCGTGACCTATGTGGCGGAGTTTGATGATATGATCGTCAGTGAAGCCATCCGCAAGGAGTTGAGTCGCAAGGGCCAGATTTTTTTTGTTCATAACAATATCTCGTCTATTGGGAGAATCAATGACCATCTGAAATCCCTGGTGCCGGAGGTGAAAACCGCCATTGCCCATGGTCAGATGAAAGAATCGGAACTTGAGAACGTGATGATGGCATTTGTCAATCGTGAGGTCGACATGCTGGTCTGCACCACCATTATTGAATCAGGATTGGATATTTCATCGGCCAATACCATGTTTATCAACAGGGCGGATCGGTTTGGGCTGGCACAGTTGTATCAGCTGCGGGGCCGAATTGGGCGAAGTGATGAACAGGCCTTTGCCTATCTGTTTATCCCCGAGGAAAGTACAGTCTCCCGCGATGCCCGGAAACGCATGAGGGTTCTCATGGAACACAGTGATCTTGGAGCAGGCTTCCAGATTGCCATGAGTGATCTTCAGATAAGGGGCGGTGGTGCGGCATTGGGGTCGTCACAATCCGGGCATATTGCGGCTGTGGGTTATGAAATGTTTTTGAAACTGATGGAAAACGCCATATCGGATATCAAGGGCGAGCCCGCCACTGAAGAACTGGAACCCGAAATTAATGTGAGCCTGTCAGCGTTTTTCCCTGAGAATTATATTCCGGCCATTGACCAGAGACTGACAATTTACAGACGCCTTGCCGGGTTTAAAGAGCTTAAGGACCTGACAGAAATCAAGGAGGAACTCCTGGACCGCTATGGTGATATGCCTGATGAAGCACAGAATATTTTGTTAAAAATTATGCTGAAAATTATGGCAATCAAGGCTGGGGTCAAACGTTTGGATATTTCAGGACAACAGTTGATTGTTTATTTTTCAGCCATTCATCAGAAAACCCCCCATGGGATCATTGATCTGATTACACCGGAACCGGAGAGATTTGAACTCAGCCCTGCAGGTATTTTAAAGGTGAAACTTTCCAAGGGAAGACCGACGATGCTGGTGGCTCAATCCAAAAAGATCTTGAAAGAAATCGCCCAACATGTTAACGGCTGATGGTCTTTATTTCCGGTAAAAGAGATGTCCCATGTGTGGATAAATAATTTTAAGGAAAATAAAATGAAAAAAATGCATCTTTATCCGGTTACCCTGTCTTTTGTGATTTTGCTTGTTCTTTTTACAGCATGTCATGATGATATTCAACTGTTTGAAAATGAACCCCTGATCACGTCGGGGTCGACGGTGATTACGGTGGGTGATTATATGAATGCCCTTGAAGTCACCAAGACTGCCTATCCCCACAGCGTGATTGTTGAGAAAGAATCATTTACGACCATCAAGACCCGGCTTCTTTCCCAGATGATTGAAGAACTGGTGATCATGAAGATTGCCCAAGAGAAAAATATTAAAATCTCTGATGAAGAATTCAAGACCGCTTTGGATGATATCAAAAAAGACTATCCCGAAGGGGTGTTCGAGGAAATGCTTCTTGAAAATGCCATAACCAATCACTTATGGGAAACGAGGCTCAGAAACAGATTGTTGATGCAAAAGGTCCAGGATGCCGAGTTTGATTCCAAAATATCCATAAGTCCCGAAAACATGAAAGAATATTATGAAAAAAATGCCAAGGACATCGAATCCGAATTTGATGAGGAACAGGATGAAGGTGATGTCTACGACCGGATTATCAAGAGGATGAGAATGGAAAAGAAACAAGGAGCATATCAGACGTGGATAGATCAGAAGAAGGCGGATTATTCGATTGAAGTTAATCAGAAAATATGGGAAAAGATACTTGGTTCTTAATTCGTTATCATTCATCGTTTAAAGAAGATTTGGGTTATCGTGTTATTATGAAAAATATTCAAAAAGAGTTTGGTTTGAAGAAAATGAAAAACCAAGTGAAACATTCTTCCGTAATTCTGATTCTGGTTTTTTTGTTTTTTACGGCATACCCGTCCATGTCATATTCTGTTGATATGGAGGTGGTTGATCGTATTGTGGCCATCGTCAATGATGAGCTGATCACTTACAGTATGCTGAATGAAGCGTTCAAACCATTTGATATCAAGATCCGGGAAAAAAATTATCCCCTGGAAAAAGAAATAGAGATCCGATTTAAGGTTAGAAATAATCTTATCCAGCAGTTGATTGATCAGGAAATCACTGAGCAGGAGATGAAAAAGGCGCAGATTCAAGTGAGCGATGAAGAGATTGATGGGTACATCGAGAGAATCAAACAGACGAATTCATTTACCCAGGAAGACTTGAGGCGGATGCTTGAAGCCGAAGGTGTTGAACTTGGACAATACCGCAAGGAAATTAAAAGCCTCCTATTAAGAAATAAATTAATTCAGTATGAGATCAAGTCCAAAATCGTTATTACCAAAGAGGAGATTGATGAATATTACACACGTCACAAAGACGAATTCAATGGCAAAACCCGTGAAGAAGTATCTCCTCTGATTATGGATAAACTCTATCAGACCCAGGCAGATGAAAAATTCAGCAAATGGATTTCCGATCTGCGTGAACAAGCCCAAATAAAGATCATTCAGTAAACAGGTAAGCATATGGAAATTATGGAAAACTCGGAAATAGCAGAACCCATTGTTAATCATTCACAGATGTCATTTGGATCATATCTGAAAAACGTCAGACTTGAAAAAGGCTTGAGCATTGAAGATATCATGGATTACACACGAATATCAAAATTCGTAATCCAGCAAATTGAGGCAGAAAACCGCGCGAATCTGCCGGAAGATGTTTTTCTCAAAGGGTTTTTAAAAGCTTATGCCGAAGCCGTGGGTGTTGATCCTTACGATGTGCTCGATCGTTATAAAAAGGCTGTATACAAAGAGGAACATCCTATGACATCCAAACGGGATGCCCAGGATTCAGGATCAGGATTTTCCCTTAGAATGGTTTTAGTCGTAGCCATTCTTATTTTGTCTCTGGTTGGTTATTTAACATTTACCAGTCTGAAAAAAGAGCCTTTGAACGATACGGATACGAATCTTGTTTCAGAAGATATCACAGACAGCCTCGTTACGGATCAGGCACCGACTGTAATCCAGGAAGAACTCCCTGCCCTCGTGGATGGCCTTCATCTGGAAGTGGTCTGTGTGGAGGATACCACCCTTAAGATCAGTGCTGATGGCGGGATTCCGGAGGAGTATGTGCTCAAGCCCGAAGACCATCTTGAACTCAAGGCAAAAAGTCTGTATAATATTCTGATTGACAACACCTGTGGTGTGACATTGTTTTTGAACAATAACCCTGTGACTGTGCCTGGGAAGTGCGGTCAGACAGCAACCATTCAACTACCCTGAGGATTGAACAAAAGCGTATGGACCCAGACCCTCGGATCGGTATTATGCCGCCGTACCTTTTAAGATTTATGATGTTAAAGCAAAGAGGAGGTTCCAAAGCGTTCTGATAGTTTCGATCCGGATGTTTTGAAGCAGCCTCTTGTTTTCCCAAAAACCCTTTTGTGAAAGCAGTAGGTGTGTGAATGACAAACGACCGAAACAAAATCCTAGGTGAAACCATCAAACGTCTTCTCAGACGAGATGCCATCTCCCACCTGAAAAAAATTGTCAACAAGTCCCATGCAGCAGACCTTTCGGTTATTTTTAGATCCCTGCCCATTGAGAACCAGAGGAAACTTTTTGATCTGATTGAGGATATCGAGCAGAAATCGGTTTTGATCAGCGAACTTGAAGAGTATACATTCCTTGAATTTATTGAGCATTTGAGTATTGACGAATGCGTTGAAATTTTCAACTACATGCCTGCGGATGATGTGGCCGACTTGATCGGCAAACTGCCCAAGGAAAGAGCCTCCTCAATTCTCGAAAAAATGAATACCGAGGATTCGGAGGAAGTTGAAGACCTTTTGCGTTATGAGGATGATACAGCCGGTGGTATCATGGTGCCTGATTTTATCGCATTGCGGGAAATCGTCACGGCCAAGGAAGCCATTGAATCTCTTCAAAAAGAATACCACGATGTTGAAATGCCATTTTATCTTTACGTGGTGGATGAGTTTAACCGTCTTTTGGGGGTTGTTTCTCTTCGGCAGTTGGTGGTGGTCAAGCCTGATACCCCTTTGAAAAAATTTATGGCCACAGACATTTTTTCTGTGAGAACGGATATGGACCAGGAAGAGGTGGCCAAACTGGTTGCCCGTTATGATATTCTGGCTGTTCCTGTTGTGGATGATCAGAACCGATTGGTGGGTATAGTGACCGTGGATGATGTTATCGATATTTTCAGGCGGGAAGCCACGGAAGATATATTGAAAATGGCCGGTGTGGGAGAGGATTTTGTTGAAACCCAGTCTATTATCCGAAGCACGAGAATACGGCTGCCCTGGCTGTTTGCAAGTTGTCTTGGAGGAATTCTGGCCTCCCTTGTGATCAGCCATTTTGAGGGGGGGTTGATTAAATTCGCATACCTTGCCGCATTTATTCCCGTCATTACCGGTATGGGCGGAAACGTGGGCGCCCAGTCTTCCACCATCGTGGTCCGTGGCCTTGCCACAGGACGGCTGGATGTTCGGGATATTTGGACTGTTGTATCCAAACAGCTGGCCATTGGGCTTATTCTCGGGGTCATTTATGGCGGACTTCTTGGGGGGGTTGCACGGTTTAAATACGATCATGAAATGTCGGCAAGTCTTTTGGCTCTTGCCGTTGGCCTTTCAGTGTTTTGCTCCATGTCCATTGCTGCATTGATGGGGTCTCTGGTGCCCATGGTTTTCAGAAAGATTCAGATCGATCCGGCCGTGGCTTCAGGGCCTTTTATATCAACATCCATTGATGTGATCAGTGTTTTTTTCTACCTGAGCATTGCCACCACCCTGCTGGTCTGAAGTATGGTCTTGGATATTAAAGAAAGACAGCATTTATTTGGGAATGAAAAATGGCCATGCGATCATCACATGAGGATACCCTCATATACAACACATCCGCCATTGTTCTTCGGCGAATGGATTACGGGGACCATGATTCAATCCTTACCCTTCTGACCCGTGAGAAGGGGAAGATCAGTGTCATGGCCAAGAACGCCAAAAAAAGCGTCAAACGGTTTTCCGGAACTCTGGAATTGTTTTATGTCATTGAGCTTGTGATCCGGGAAAATCTGCGCATGGCCTATATGATGGAAGCCTCGGTTGAAGAAGCCTTTGAGACCATCAGGTCCGATATCCTTAAAACAGCTTATGCCAGTTACTGGGCTGAAACCGTGATCCAGTTCATGGAAGAGGGTGTGCGCCAGGAAGGGGTTTACAGTCTTCTGGTCCATAGCCTTATGGGTCTTGATCTCAGCCTTCGGCCTGCTGAGGAATGGAGCATCTATTTTCAGTTGAAATTCCTTGAGTTGTCCGGTCATGCTCCGGAGCTTTCCCACTGCCAGGTCTGTGAAACGGACGTTGATGAGATTGACCATATTCGTATACGTTTTGATATCAAACAAGGCGGTCTGGTGTGTAATCATTGTGGTGGGCCCAGCCCCTTTAGAATCGATCTTTCCAAAGGCACAATCAAGCAACTGATCTGGTTTCAGAAAAGTGAACCTGGTAAAGCATCCATGGTCAGGTTTTCTAAACAGGCATTGAACGAGGGCCTGGGTTTTCTTGAAGTATTTCTGGCATTTCATCTTGAAAAAGAGCTAAGGAGCTTGAAATTCCTTAAAAAAATTAGAAACTGAAATAATCAAATGACGATTCAGATGGCACTATCATGAAAAAGAGACTGGAACAGCAGCAGGTGGTCATGTCCGCCCCATGTCGGCTTGATTTCGGTGGAACCCTGGACATCAGCACGTTTTTTTTCCCGTTGAGGCATTTGTCCCCGACAACATTCAATATCGCCCTTTCCATGAGAACGACGGTCACCTTGTCGCCCTGGATCTCGGGGAACGTGCGGATCTCATCCAGGGGGTTTGAAACCGTTTCCTTTGATAAAGGCACGTCACCATATAATCATCCCCTTGGGCTTATGCTTTCCATTTGTGATTATTTCGATGCCCATGGACTTCATATTGATATCCGGTCATCTTCGCCGCCAAGGAGTGCCCTGGGCGGGTCGTCTGTGGCGGCCGTGGCCTTGATTGGAGCCCTGATGACGGCAACAGGTGAGACTGAGGGGGATGCCTTGCCCTTGGATCACATCGTACGCTTGGCCTATGCCATTGAAAGCAGTGTGCTGAGAGTGCCTTGCGGCATGCAGGACCAATTGGCCGCAGCGTTTGGGGGGGTCAATGCCTGGCGGTTTACAGGTGATGTTATGGGCCCTCCGTATGAACGAAAGGTTGTTGTGGAACCATCCGGGTATAAGGCATTGGAGTCGCGGATTCTGGCTGCTTATTGTGGAGATCCCCATGAATCGGTGAATATCAATGGCAAATGGGTCAATCATTTCATGACAGGCAGTGACAGAGGCGTCTGGAAAAATATCATCGCCAGTTGTACCCGATTTGCCGAAGCTTTGGCCCAGGGCGATTACAATGAGGCTGCCCTTCTGATGAATCAGGAAACAGAGCTTCGACTGAAAATGACCCCGGATGTGCTGGATGCCACAGGGAAAAAACTGGCCGGGCTTGCCCGGGAAAAAGGATGCGGTGCACGCTTTACCGGAGCCGGTGGGGGAGGATGTGTCTGGGCCGTGGGAGAGGCCGGGAATATAAAGGACCTTAAAGCTGAATGGGCACACGTTATCAGTGAAACACCCCAGGCCGGTTTTTTGGATACAACCATTTCAAGCCAGGGTTTGGAACAGGAAACAGGACAATGATCACCAAGGCAGACAGCTTTTGTGAACCCCGGCCTTTGGATAAACAAAGAAATACGGATGTCGCATTCCATGGAGACTGCACGGGAGATACAGGCTTTTGATTGACTAAAGCTTTGATTTGATGTAATTTCCTCTTTTTAAAAAATGCAAAAAATGTCTTTCGGATACCTAAAGGCCCTGCAAAACGGGGCTTTCATCATAATTATTGTTTGATTTGAGGATAAAAACGATGAATTTTCAGGATGTTGTACTTGCCTTGCAGACATACTGGGCCAACAAGGGCTGTGTGATCTGCCAGCCCCTGGATTTGGAGGTGGGGGCTGGAACCTTCCACCCCGCAACCCTGTTGAAATCCCTGGGCCCTGAACCATGGAAAGTGGCCTATGCCCAACCATGCAGGCGGCCTACCGACGGGCGTTACGGTGATAATCCCATGCGTCTCCAGCATTATTATCAATTTCAGGTGATCCTGAAACCCTCCCCCTCTGATGTGCAGGATCTTTATCTCCAAAGCCTCAAGATACTGGGTATTGATCCTCTGGAGCATGATATCCGTTTTGTGGAGGATGACTGGGAGTCACCGACCCTGGGGGCGTCGGGCCTGGGCTGGGAAGTCTGGTTGGACGGTATGGAAGTGACCCAGTTTACCTATTTCCAAATGGCCGGAAGTATTGATGTGAAACCCGTTTCCGTGGAAATTACTTACGGTCTTGAGCGGATTTGCATGTACCTTCAGGATGTGGACAATGTCTTTGATTTGAAATGGAACGATGTGGTCACCTACCGGGATATTTTTCATCAGAATGAGGTTGAGCAGTCCACGTATAATTTTGAAAAAGCGGATGTCGACATGCTTTTGAACCTTTTTACGAGCTACGAAGCCGAATCCAAACGGATCATCGGGGAAAAGCTTGTGATGCCGGCCTATGAATGCTGTATCAAATGCTCCCATCTGTTTAATCTTCTGGATGCCAGGGGTGCCATCAGTGTGACCGAACGTACAGGCTATATTGGACGGATCCGAACCCTGGCACGGCTCTGTTCCCAGGCCTATATCGATCAACGTGAAGCCCTGGGTTTTCCAATGCTTAAAACCATGTGATCTTTCTAAGATTAAAAATTTGAGGAAACCATGAACGATCTATTGCTTGAAATCGGTTCCGAAGAAATTCCGGCCGGATATATTGAACCTGCCCTTTTGGCCCTGGCTTCGGATGTGACACAGCGTCTGAAAGACGCCAGGATTACACACGGCGCTGTCAATACATATGGGACGCCCCGCCGTCTTTCGATTCTTATCGAAAACCTGGCTGATCGGCAGGCTGCCCTGACCACTGAGATGATGGGCCCTCCTGAAAAGGTGGGTGTGGATGGTGAGGGCCAATTTACGGTTCCTGCAAAGAAATTTGCGGAAAAACTGGGTATCGGTATTGACGAAATCCAGGTCAAGGAAACGGAAAAGGGCCGCTATCTGTTTGGGTTGAAAACCGAAGAAACTCATGATACACGTGATGTCCTTGCACGCATCCTCCCTGAGGCCGTGTTGAAGTTGCCTTTTCCTAAAACCATGCGCTGGGCCGATCTGGATATCCATTTTGCCCGTCCCATTCAATCGGTGCTGGCCCTTTTGGGCAATGCCGTGGTCCCTTTTACGGTGGGAGACATCAAAAGTTGCACCACAAGCCGGGGGCATCGGTTCATGAGCCCGGCCTTGATCGACATGAAACAGCCGTCGGATTACATTTCCTGTCTGGAAAAAGCCCATGTCATCGTAGATATCAGTGCCCGAAAACGTCTGGTCCGTGAAGAAATTGCGAAAGCCGCCACCCAGGTCAGGGGAAAGATTTTGGACGATGAGGATCTGGTAAACATCGTGGCCAATCTCATCGAATATCCTGTGGTGGTTGTGGGCAGTTTTGACGAGGCCCTTCTGGAGTTACCCGATGAAGTTCTGATCACGGCCATGCGCGAACATCAGAAATATTTTGCCGTCATCGAAGAAAGCGGTGGGCTTATGCCCCATTTCGTTGTGGTGAACAACACCCGCACCAAGGATATGGCCGTGGTGACCCGTGGACATGAAAAAGTTCTTCGGGCTCGTCTGGCCGATGCGCGTTTCTTTTATCAGGGTGACCTGAAGGAAAGAGGCGAAGACCGTCTTTTAAGGCTCAAAGGGGTTTTGTTCCAGGCCAAACTGGGCTCCATGTATGACAAGACCTTACGGATCGAGGCGCTTACAGCCTATCTGGCAGATATGGCCGGTGCAACGGATATCGAGGATCAGGCCATTAAAGCGGCCCGGTACTGCAAATCGGATCTTGTCAGCCAGGTGGTGGTTGAGTTTCCCAAGCTCCAGGGACTTATGGGGCGGATTTATGCCACCAAAGAAGGTGAACATGATCTGACTGCCCGGGCCATTGAAGAACATTACAGGCCCGTGGCCTCAGGTGCAAGACTTCCTGAATCAGTGACCGGTGCTCTGGTGGCCCTGGCCGATAAAATTGATACCATCTGCGGGTGCTTTTCGGCCGGTCTCATTCCCACAGGTGCTTCGGACCCCTATGCCCTCAGGCGTCAGACCATCGGTTTGATTCAGATTATGGTTGAAAAAGATTTCTGTTTCTCATTGACGGCTCTGATTGAAAAAAGTCTGTCGTTTTACGGTGAAAGGCCCACGTCTGAAACGGAAAAAATTGTCTCGGATGTGTATGAGTTCATCAAAAACCGTATGGAATATCTGCTGGTGGAAGAAGGCTATTCACGGGATGTGACCGTGGCCGTGACCAGCGTGTCCATCGATGCCATTCCCAACGTAAAACGCCGGGTTAAAGCTCTGGAAAGTCTCAAGAATAAGGATGGGTTTGAACCTCTGGCTGTGGCGTTCAAGCGGGTGGTGAATATCATACGTAAAACGGAACGTACCCAGGCTCAGACAGTTTCTGAAGATCGTTTTGAATCCCCGAGCGAATCGGCCTTGTATGAGTCGCTCAACGCGGTGACCGGCCGAGTGGGTCAGTATCTTGAAACGGGCGATTTCGATTGTGCCCTTACGGAAATCGCCACCTTGCGGGCTCCGGTGGACACTTTTTTTGATGACGTGATGGTGATGGCTGAAGACGAAGCACTCAGAAACAATCGTCTGGCCCTTTTATCCGGCATCGCGGATCTTTTTGCTAACATTGCGGATTTTTCTAAAATATCCACATAAACAATCAAATATATTCAAGGAGGAGACATGGCAGGTTTTGATCCTGACAAGGATAAAGTTCTTAAAAGCTGGAAATGCGAAACAACCGGGCTGATTATGGCCATCCATTCCTATGCGGGTGGAGAACCTAAGCTTCAGATCGGTCCCAGAATTTTAATGAAAAAAGACGGAACCGAACGGGCCCCTTCAAAGGCAGGCCGACTGACCGTTGATGATGTGACCTGGCTTTACGATCATATCGATGAAATCAAAGATGAGCTTGAAAAAAATCTTGACCCCATGGCCTAATGGATGACAGGGCGGTAATAAATCCCATTGCCGGGAAACGTCTGCATCAGATGGGTAGCTTAGCGGTGATGGCAGCCACCTTGCCTGATTTGAATTATCTGGTGAAACATCTGGGGTTTGATCAAGAAGATAGCCGTTCGTTTTATTCCAGCCAGGTGTATACACGGTTGGAAAATGGCAGGGGTTTTTCCCTGACCGGCCCGTTTATCGGTGCCCCCCATGCCGTGATGCTTCTGGAAAATCTGGTGTGCCTGGGTATTTCCCAGGTTATTTTCATGGGCTGGTGCGGCTCGGTGAGTCCGGATGCCTGTATCGGAGATATTCTTGTTCCTTCCTGCGCGTTTTCCGATGAAGGAACCTCTCGGCATTATGGCTTGGACGATCCGGGTATTTGCGTGGAACCGTCCTTGCCTCTCCAGGCCCTGATGGCGGAAACCTGTCGGGCGCAGGGCCTTTCATTCAAACAGGGCCCTGTTTGGACAACCGATGCAATTTATCGAGAAACCCCTGAAAAAATAGATGATTACCGTAAAAGAGGCGCTTTGGCCGTCGATATGGAGTTGTCTGCCCTGTGTACAGCCGCAGCATTCCGTGGAATTCAACTGGCCTCAGTGCTGGTGGTTTCCGATGAAGTCTGGACCCACACCTGGAAACCGGGTTTTGGGAATAAAGAATTCAAACAAAGCCGAAAGGCCGTGACGCAGATGATTGCAACCCTTGTTGAAAGGATTTTCAATGGATAAGGTCGATATGCTTGTCCAGACCCTTAAAAATTACAGCAATGCTTACCGCCAGGGTAAACCCTTGGTCAGTGATGAGGAATACGACAGGCTGCTCAAACAGCTGAGTGACATGGATCCGTCTAATCCCTATCTGGAGGTTGTGGAGCCTGAACGCTTTGAAGGCAAGTCCGAAGTCCGGCATCCCATGCCCATGCTTTCAACGGAAAAGGCGTATAGCACCGAAGATCTTGAACGGTTTGTCACACGGGTTCACAAAGCCGCAGCAGATATCGGCCTTACTGATGTTCATTTTGCGGCCACGGCCAAGCTGGACGGTCTGGCTGGTCGTGATGACGGCACGATCTTCGCGTCCAGGGGCAATGGCATGATGGGCTATGAAATCAGTAGCGCCTTTGCTAAAGGTGTGATTCCCATGGGCGGACGGGGCAGGGGTTTGGGTGAGATCGTGATGAGCAAATCCTATTTTGACGAGCATCTGGCCGGACAGTTCGAACATCCCCGGAACATGGTTGTGGGGATTGTCTCATCGGATACCCTCAATGAATTTGCTGAAAAAGCCTTGAACGACGGAGCCGTTCATTTTGTCCCCTATACCGAATTGCCAACCTGGACAGGATCGGGAACCGAGTTGGTCGCCTCCATTGAAAAGATTACACTCGACCTCTTAGGGACGATTGATTACCCGGTGGATGGCCTGGTGGCCGAGGTAGTGGATGAGGCCCTGAAACGTCACATGGGGGCCACAAACCATCACTACCGCTGGCAGATTGCCATTAAAACCAAAGGCGAGACAGCCTTTACCCGGGTGGAAAATATTGTCTGGCAAGTGGGGCGAACCGGCAACGTGACACCGGTCATGGAAGTTGCTCCCGTGAAATTATCCGGGGCCACCATTAGGCGGGTCACAGCCCACCACGCAGGCATGGTGAAAAATCTTGGCATCGGCCAGGGTGCGGATATTGAAATCATCCGTAGCGGTGAGGTTATTCCCAAACTGGTTGCCGTGATCAATTCATCGGGCCAGGTAGATATTCCTCGGAACTGTCCTGTTTGTGGCACGTCCTTGGTCTGGCAGAATGATTTTTTAAGATGCACCAACGCCCTGTGCCCTGCCCAGATTGAGCAGAAAATCGTGCACTGGTTTAAAAGTCTGGGCAACGCAGACTGGTTCGGCATTAAGACGGTTCAGAAACTCGTGAACAATGGGTTTGACAGTCTTGAAAAAATATATGCCATGACCGAAGATGATTTTGTACAGCTGGGATTTGGTCCGGTTCAATCAAAAAATCTTCATGAGGCTCTTTCCATAAGCCGCAGAAAATCCGTGGAAGACTGGCGTTTTTTGTCGGCCTTTGGAATTTCTGCTTTAGGTAAGGGCGACAGCCGGAAATTATTGGCCCATGTGGCCATTGAGTCCTTGGTGACCATGACAGCCGAGGATATCAAGGCCATACACGGTTTCGGTGATATCACCAGTGAATCCATCATCCGGGGCCTTTCAGAACTCAAAGAGACCATGGCCCATATGCTTGATTTGGGATTCAATCTTCAAAAAACGGACATTAGATTTGAAGGTGGGCTCACGGACAGTCCCATTTCAGGCAAAGGCATTGTGTTCACGGGTAAAATGGAACGGGGCAGCCGGGACGACATACAGGATATGGCCCGGAGATTGGGTGCCACTGTCCAGACCGCTGTGAGCGGGAAAACCGATTTTCTGGTCTGCGGCGAAAATGTTGGGGCCAAAAAAATTGAAAAAGCCAGGGAAACCGGGTGTCACATTCTCAGCGAAGAGGCATTTTATCAGATGGTGGGACCCGTCACAGGGGTCCAAGATGGTGTTTAATCTCAGCGATCCACAAAGAAATACTCCCACATGACCATGTGGGAGTATATGTTTCTTTGTCTGTGGGGAGGTGGCCCATTTTTAGGGAAATCAGATGCCTTCTTTGAGTTTCTTTCCAGGTTTGAATTTTACCACATTGCAGGCTTTGATTTTCATGCTTTCACCGGTTTGGGGATTTCGACCGGTTCTGGCTTTCCGTTTGACCTTCGTAAAGGTTCCAAACCCCACCAGTGTCACTTTCCCATCTTTCTTTTTCAAGGATTTGGTCACTGAGTCCATAAAGGATTCCAGGGCTTTTGCCGCGCTCAATTTAGTAATACCGGCATCTTTTGACATTTGTTCAACCAATTCAGCTTTGGTCATGAAATTTCCCCTTTATTTAATGATTATATGGTTGGAAGATGTGTTTATTTCTAACAGCATTGATATTTAGGTGTCAATATAAATGTGTGAACACAAGCGTTTAGGATATTTGATGGCGTCGTAAAAAGTCCCATATGCGGCGTTATAGTGTTTGGCCGGACGTTCGACATACGCTTATGTATGCCGTAACCACGGCCAAACACTATGCCTTGCCTATGGACCTTTTTCCATAGCCATCCGTTGACTTTTTACGAGTTCATCATATTTTAAAGGATTAACTTTTCGTAAATTAAAGGAATGCCCGGGCCTTGAAGACCCTTTGTTTTTGGGTTGGACAAGCGTTATTGAACGGGGTATAAGACAACCATTTGCATGGACTCCAGCCATGGGGCCAGGCACCTTAATACAAAAAACAACGTGGCATCATCACTCTCGTGGGTTTTTTCATGGGTGATATGTTCTTTATGATGGGAAACTAATCGTCTTTCCATGGATGATCGATGATTTGCCATGAATTATTAACAGGCCAAAAAGGGCCGGAAAGTATGAGCTATGAATACATACGATGCATTGAAACAAGAGTTGATTCAGGCTGGAGAGGCCTTTAAGGCATTGTTTGAAAAAGCGGAGACCTTTTCAGGAATATCCGGTAATTTTTTTCAGAATTGGAAAAACACCTTGGAGATCATCCAACGGCAGATTGCCGAAGATCTGGTCCGGGTCGCTGTGGTGGGTCCCATTAAATCAGGGAAAAGCACATTTGTAAACGCCCTTTTCCGTGATGATTATCTGAAAAGGGGCGCCGGCGTCATTACGTCCATTGTTACCCGAATTCGCTGCGGTGAAAGCCTTAAAGCCTCAATTTGCTTTAAATCCTGGGATGAGGTGAACCGGGACATTGAGCAAGGGCTGTCACTCTTTCCCGCCTGGAAACCGGAATCCGAGGATTTTCGTTTTGACATTCGCAAGAGCATCCACAGGGACATGCTCGAAAAAATCCTGGAGTCACTGACCGCCGACCAGTTGATCACCAATGACACACGGAATATCACCAGCGTTCTCTTGTCATCCTATCTTTCAGGTTTTGACCGGGTCAAAGACATCATCGGCCCTGATCAAGTGATCAAAATTCATGAACACGAGGATTTCCACAAGCATCGAAATTATACAGGCGATGAGATCCTTGCTGTCTACATCAAGGACATCCAGCTTGAAATTCATTCGGATGTTCTGGACAGATCCATTGAGATCGCCGACTGCCAGGGCAGTGATTCACCCAACCCCCTCCATCTTGCCATGATTCAGGACTACCTGTCGGTCACTCATTTTATTGTGTATGTGGTAAGCAGCAGAACCGGGTTGAGGCAGGCAGATATCCGTTTTTTGACCATGATCCGGGACATGGGCATCATGGACAACATGCTTTTTGTTGTAAACTGTGATTTTTCAGAACACGAATCCTTTGATGATTTCAGTCGGCTCATAGCCAAGATACGATCTGAACTGGCCTTGATCATTCCAAACCCTGACGTGTTCACCTTGTCTGCCTTGTACAATCTGTTTGGTGCCAGAAAAAAATCCCAGGGTGAAACGAGCCTGACCAGAAAAGATCTGGTCCGGTTGGAGCAGTGGGAGGCCGAATTATCGTTTACCGAACTCTCAAACCGGGAAACAGAACGGTTTGAATCCTTTCTCCATGGGAAACTGACCCGGGAGAGGTATTTCCTTCTTTTGGGGAATCATGTGGAACGTCTGTCCCTGGTTGCAAACGGACTGGCCCAGTGGGCGGGCATGAACAAGGATCTTTTGTCCAGGGATTCGGACAGTGCAGGGGAAATCATCCGCAATATAAAGAAAAATCAGGAAAAAACCACCAAGGTCAGCAACATGATCCGGAGCACCCTTGACGGCGCCGTGAAAACCGTGTCCGGAAACGTTAAGGGGGTCGTGGACACCTTTTTTGATGAGAGAAACGGTGACATCATCTCGGGTATTACCAGTTTTATAAGTCGTTATGATCCTTCCTATGAAAGTTATTTTGAGAACGGGGCCATCCCTGGGCTTAACCATAATCTCTTTATGGTTTACCAGGATTTTAAAAACGCCCTGGATAATTATATCACCGAATCCATTACCCCTAAAATTGTCGGTTTTGTCCGCAGGCAAGATGAAACCATACTGGAGGATCTGGACCAGATGACCCGCCCCTATTCCAGCATGGTGGAAGACGCCCTTATGGAGTACGGCCAAGCCATGGCTCAGTTCGGCATCGGGATAGAGATGCCGGCCCGTGAACGTGTCAGCACCATTCCCGACCTGGAAACCCTGAAAAGCATGGTGAACCTTAAATACCAACCTGCATCAAAAATGATGAATTATTCGACCATGGTCCGGGTTGAAGCCCTGGTGAGATTCGGGTTTTACAACCTGATCAGCTTTGTGAAAAAGGTGTTTAAAAAGAAGGCCATCGATAAAAAATCAGATCAGATCCAGGCCCTTAAGGATGGCCTTGACCGGATGAAAAAAGAAACCATGGAAAATGTTCTGTCCCATTTTAAAAGCTACCGGGAAAACATTAAGTTTCAGTACTTCTATAAACTCACCGATGCTGTGGCCAATGCCTTTTACGATCTTCACACGGCCCATTTCCATGCCTATGTGACTGATTTGGATACCCTGGCCACCTTGATCCGGGAAAAAAAGCTGGACAAAGACACGGTCATGGCCGAATTGTCGGCCATGGAAACCCGGATGTCTGATCTCAAGGAAAAAATAAAACGGATCCGTGAGAAAATAACCCTGATTTAAATAAGAGGTGGAATCAGTTAAGCTGATTTTGAGTCCACCAAGCCCATTTACGTCCACTTTTTTCTGTGGACGATGTGGACAGGGTGGACATTGTGGACACGGTCCATTCAGCAGCGTTTGAAACGGTTACTTAAATCATGGCATCGGCGAATTCTCGGGGGTTGAAATCCTGGAGGTCTTCGATCTGCTCTCCGACCCCGATATATTTCAAGGGCACATTCAAGGCATGGCTGATGCCGATGACAACGCCTCCTTTGGCTGTGCCGTCCAGTTTGGTCAGTGCAATGCTGGAAATTCCGATGGCCTCGTTGAAGAGTTTTGCCTGCTGGAGGGCGTTCTGGCCTGTTGTGCCGTCCACCACCATCAATGTTTCATGGGGGGCGTCCGGCATTTTTGAGGCCACGGTGCGCCTGATTTTTTTCAGTTCTTCCATGAGATTGATTTTGGTATGAAGCCTTCCGGCCGTATCAATGATCACGATATCAACATTGCGTGACAGAGCGGCATCCATGCCGTCATAGGCCACGGCAGCGGGATCTGAGTTGTCCTTGTGACGCACGATGGAGGCCCCGGACCGTTCAGCCCAGATGGCCAGCTGCTCTGAGGCTGCAGCGCGGAAGGTGTCCGCTGCAACGATCAGGACATCTTTGCCTTCTTTGACAAAGCGTGAGGCAAGCTTGCCGATGGTTGTGGTTTTTCCAACACCGTTTACCCCCACCACCATGATGACATGGGGTTTTTGAATAGAAGGTGGGGGATCAACAGGGCTGATATTGATGATGTTGAATATTTCTTCTTTGATGAGGGCCTTCAGGTCATCAGCCGAGTGGATGTTTCCGGATTGTCGGGACAAGTTTTTGATGAGCTTCATGGATGTTTCCACACCCACATCCGATGTGATCAGCATTTCCTCCAGGTCTTCAAGCTTGTATTCGTCGAGGCTGGAGCCCCCTATAAACAACCTGTCCACTTGGGCTGACAAGGCGTTTCGGGTTTTGGAAAGCCCGCTACGGATGTTTTTCATAAGCCCTTTTTTGGTGGGGGACTTGGGTGATGGAGCGCCTATTTGAACCGTTTTATCTGGCTCTGTATCACGTTCTGTCACAGGAGATGATTCGGGCTTTTCCTCCGGGGCACCGGATTCAGGAATGGCACCGTTACTTTTTTTAGAGATTGACCGGCGGCGTTTGATTAGAAAAAAAATAAAAAGAACAAGGATCAGGACAAGGGGAATCATTCGGATGAGCATCTCTTCTTTGAGTCCGCTTAAAGCAGAGAGTTTGGATAAAAGAGGGCCTGTCTTTGCATTCAGCCAATTCATGGCCTGGGCCAGATACGCAAGTAGACGGTCGACCAGCTTGCCTGATTCATGGTTCAGCATGTGTTCTTCCTTTTAATTCAGTGTGGTGACAATGGCGGTGTCCTCTCCCAGGGGAGAGTCCTATCCATAGGTGCACCGGTAGTTTTTCCGTTTACGCTTAAGAAAATATGACCAATTTTGATCCGTTTAATCCTATGGATGATGATTTAACATATTTGAGTCTGATCAAGCAACGGCAATATTGTTCAGATTTGTATCCGACGTACCGGACAGGTTCACCGACACGATTTTTGACACGCCTTTTTTCTCCATGGTCACACCGAAAAGGACATCGGCAAATTCCATGGACAGCTTGTTGTGGGTGATCATGAGAATCTGTGACTGGGTGCCGATATGCTTGACCAGATTGTTGAACCGCATGACATTGGCGTCGTCCAGGGGGGCATCAATTTCATCCATGATGCAGAAGGACGAGGGCTTGATCAGGAAGATGGAAAATACAAAGGCAATGGCTGACAGGGCTTTTTCACCACCGGATAAAAGGGAAAGACGGGTAAGCTTCTTGCCCGGGGGCTGGATCATCAGCTCCACACCTGTGGTCAGCGGAGAGGATGGGTCTGTGAGAATCATTCGGGCAGAACCCCCTTCAAACAGCTTGGGGAAAAGATCCCCCAGCTTGTCATTGATGGCGTTGAATGTTTCCAGAAACCTCTCTTGTGAAACCTGATTGATTTTTTTTATAATGGCCTCCAGGTCGTTAAGGGACGTTACCAGGTCTTCATGCTGCTGGACCATGAAATCGTATCGGGTTTTCAATTCGTCATATTCGGAAATGGCACCCATGTTCACATCGCCCAGTTGGGATATTTTCTTGGAAAGCTCCTTGAGTTCGGTTTCCATGGCCGTGATTTCCAAAGGTGAAAGGCCTGTGATATCGATCTTGTTTTCTTCAAATTCCAGGCTGTACTGGTTGATCCGGTGATGGTATTTTTCTTCGATACGGCAGGTGAGGCTTTCGCGTTTGAGCCGGACCTGTGACAATTCGATTTCAAGGACCTGTAAGAGGCTGTTGTCTCGTTCCCGTTCTTTTAGAATACCGGCTTTGATTTTTTCTTTTTCCTTAAGGCTTTTTTCAATATTCGAAAGGTCTTTCCGGGCAACCTGATGTTCTTCGGATACCTGGGCAAGGGACCGGGTCAGGTGTTCAAGCTCAATGCGATCCGTGATATGGGTCCTGGCGATGTGTTCTGCACGCTCTTTTTTTTCTTGCACATCGTTTTCAAGTCGGGTTTTCCGATGTGAACCGTCCTTTAGAAATTCCTCCAGGCGTTTGAGTGAACCGACGTAGTTTTCGCGTTTGGCCCTAAGGGTGGAGATATGCAGCTGGAGGTCAACCAAGATTTTGTTTTTCTCGTTCAGCTTGTCTGTGACCTGTTTGATCGTATCGGCTGTGTCCTCCTGTCTGCCTGTGGTGATTTGGATCTCGTCCAGGATGGTTTTAAGGCTTTCTGTGAAACCGACAATTTCTGAATCGATGTCTTCGTCTTCACCGGCCAGCTGCTCTTGTTCCAGATCAAGGATTGCCCGTCTTTTTTCAGCGTGTTTCAGGGTTTCAACAGCAAGGAGCAGTGTCTTTTCCCTGTCCCGTTTTTCAAGGTCAACGTGTTTGAGGCTTTCACCCATGTCCTTTTCCTGTTGGGATAGTTTCAGGATTTTAGTGCCTAATTCTTCAAGGTTCAGACGGACAGTGTTCTTGTTTTTCTCAGCCTCTCGAATGGTACCCACAAGAGCTTCAATCTCCAATTTTTTTGAGAATAGTGATGATGATGGATCTTTACTTCCCCCCCAAATCATACCGTGTTCGGTAATCTGATTACCCTCACGTGTGACCAGGGGCCTTAACGGTCCAGAATCATTTTCATAATCCATGGCCTGGTCCAGGCTTTCTGCAACAAGAGCGTTTTTAAGTAGGGTTTTGGCCAAGGCAATGTCGTGTTCATCAAAATCCATATGGTCGATCAATGGACTGAACCCTTGGGGAACTGGAATATCCGGGGGGATATGTAAGCTCTTTTGAGGCACAAACCCGCTTTGGCCCCCATCGCCTTCCTTGAGAAAACGGATCAGATCCGAGGCAATGGACGGTGAGTCCACCAGAATATACTCAAGGCTTTCACCCAGAATGGCTTCGGCCGCGGCTTCATAGCCTGGTTTTGGCCGGAGTTTATCAGCCACAAGCCCACGGACCGGAGAGTCGGCGGTGTTGGCGAAATGCTGCATGACAGTCTTGACCCCTTGGTTATACCATCCGTACTGATCCTGTATTTTTTGTAAGGTGCTGTGGCGGGATTGATGGGCACTTAATTCCATGTCCAGGTTTCTCAAAATTTTACGCTGCTCATCGTGGAGGGCTGACTGAGTTGCCCGATCATGTTGGAGAACCCCCAGGTCCCGGGTAAGATCGCGGAGAAGTAACTGATGGTGCTCAACATCATACGTTGCCCTTGTTTTTTCAGTTCGGGCCTCGTTAATTCGGCGTTCCGAGTCCAGCATGTCTTCATCAATCCGTTTGAGGCGTCGGGTCACATCACCTTTCCTCTGTTGGGCATGAGTAAGAACGCTGTTGGCCTTTGCCTCGTTTCCGGCAAGAACCATATGGGCCTTGTGGATCAAGCTCAGGTCGTGTTCAAGGCCTTTGAGTTGGTTTTTCAGGCTTTCAAAGATTTCCCTTTCTTTCTTGAGCTCGTTTTCAGCCTGGGAAAGGTCACTGTCCATGTCCACATGGCTGCCCCTGGCCTGTTCGATTTCCTGGGTCAGGCCCAGGTTTCGTTTATCAAGATCCTTGATTTTGTCTCGGATATCAAGGATCTCTTCTTCCAGGCGGAGGTTCTCCCGAACAAGGTGTTCCCGATCATTTTCCTTTTTGTCCACACGTCTCTGGAGTTCAAACCGCTGATGGTCCAGGTCCTCAATGCGATGTTTATGGCCAAGTGCCTCCTGACTGATACCCGTCATTTGGGCTTCCAGGGTAAAAAGATCCAGGCAACGGTTTTTTTCCGCATCTTTGAGGTGATCAATTTTTTTTGTTTTGTCCTGGATCTCCCGGCTGTGCCGGTCAAAATACCAGAGGGAGATTCGGATTTCCAGATCTTTGGAAAGGGCTCTGTATTCCTTGAATTTTTTGGCTTTGGTGGCCTGGCGGTCCAGATTTGCAATCTGGCGTTTGAGTTCGGTGATGATATCGGAAATTCGTAACAGATTTTCCTGGGTGCTTTTGATACGGGAAAGGGTGTCTTTTTTTCTCTCCTTGAATTTGGTGATATCCGCCGCATCTTCAATAAAAAAACGCCTTTCTTCCGGGCTGGCATCGGTGAGAGCCCCGATGTTACCCTGTTGAATCACGGCAAAGGAGTTTTTCCCAGACCCGCTTCCCAGAAAGAGGTTGTGAATGTCTTTGAGGCGGCACGGCTGTCTGTTGATCATGTAAACGCTTTCACCTGAGCGGAAAATGCGGCGGGTGACCATAATTTCCGTGTATGGGTTCATGGCAGATCCTGGGGCATCGCCGCTGCTGTTTTCAATGGTCAGGGACACGTCGGCCATATTGAGGGGCTGCTTGCCGTCAGCTCCGGCAAATATGAGATCTTCCATGGATTTACCCCGGAGTTGTTTGACACTCTGCTCACCCATGACCCATCTCAGGGCATCCACGATATTGCTTTTCCCGCAGCCATTCGGTCCCACCACAGCAGTTATCCCAGCCGGGAAAACAACGGAGGTTTTGTCCTGAAAGGATTTGAAGCCACTTATTTCAAGTTTAATAAGGCGCATGGACAAGGAATCCGTAACAATTTACAAGGAAAATGGGAGCATTTGACGACCGTAAAATGAACGTTTAAAAATTTTATCATTGTCTTAGCACGTGTGGGCATGGATGTAAAGATGGGGGGCGCTTGGGAAGAAAAAACTGATAAATCGGATGTTTATCATCATGGTCATCCCCTTGTTTTTTATTGACAAATCATGCGACTTCACATATTCAATAGTCCAAAAAGGGATAGGGATTTGAATCATGAGTAATCGTCTGACGATTACGATTCTGCACACTCCAGTTGTGTCTTACGAAAAAAATACTTAAGCCGGAAACTCATTGATACATAAAGAAAATGAAAAACAGAGCCATCGTCTGAGTCCGGAGGACAGGGACAAGTATTTTAAGAAGCATGTTCAGGGTGCTTTTGTAAGAACCATTGGCGGCTTGATCATGACCGGTTTTGTGATGGGGTTTTATGTGACCGGAATCATAAGTTCCAATGCGTGTATGGGCGGGGTGGTCAGCGGTATTTTAGTGATCTTGATGAATTTCCCAGCCTTGTTTATCATTGAGGTTGTCACAACCCGGCTTCTTTTCGATATTGTTTCTTTTCTGATCAATCTGGTTGAAATTATCGGTTATACCTCGGTGATCTATTTTTTGGGGGGGATTCAGGGGACCTTTCTTGTACCTGTTTATACAGCCGTAATATCCTATGTGGGTGTCAACGCACCCAAACGATACCCATACATTATTGCGGCCTCGTCGTCCTTGGCCTTTGCACTCATGGTTTTTGCCGAGAATAAGGGGTTTCTCCCCCATCAGCATATGATTTATAATGGGGGGCACAATGGGGTTTCCGAGGCCTTGATTATCGTGGCCATGTCATGCTGTTTGTTCGGTGTGGCTGTTATCACAAGCTACTCATCAGGCATTCTCAAGGCCACACGGAATGATTTGATCCAGAAAAACAAAGAGTTGGAGGAGTCTCGCCAGGAACTGAAGCTTTACAGCCATAGTTTGGAAAAAAGCGAATGGAAATACCGGCGGGTCTTTGAGAGCATCCAGACCATATATCTGGAGGTTGAAAAAGATGGTATTATCGTTGAAATCAGTCCTTCCGTAGAGAGGGTGGTGGGGATTAAACGCGAAAAACTCATTGGGAAATCTGTTTTTCATGCACCTTATCCCTATCCGTCCAAAATTCGGCTTATGGCCAGTGAAATTCTGACCAAAGGTGAAATTAGGGACCATGAAATCCAGTTTTATAACGCGGAAGGAACCGTCATCTTTCTTTCTGTTTCTGCCCGGGTTGTCAAGGATGAATACCAGCCTGAAGGGAGGGTGGTGGTCGATGCCAGCGATGTAACGGCAAGGCATATGATTGAGATGGCACTTAGGGAAAGCGAGGAACGATACCGCATGCTGATTGAAGAGCTCAAGGATGTGGTTTTTATCGTCACACCCGAGGGCTTTATTGAATACACCAGTCCGGCTTCCATTGAATTCGGAGGGTATGATCCGGATGATTCCGTGGGGAGGCATGTGAGCGAATTTATCGCCAGTGAAGAGGGGATTGAACTGGCTGTTGAGATGCTTCTTGAAATGCTCACCCATAAGAAACCCCTGGAATGTGAAGTCCTTTACAAGGCCTTGAACAAAAAACCTTTTTTCGTGGAAGTCTCGGCCACTCCCATTCTTACCGATGAGGACGTCACCGGGGTTTTATGTATCATGCGGGATATCTCCCACCGTAAATTGGCTGAAGAGCAGGTACGCATCCTTACCCAGGAATTGATGAAAATCCAGGAAAATGAGCGGAAGCGAATCGCCTGCGATCTTCATGACGATGTGGCCCAGAATCTGGCCACCCTCATGATTTCCTGTGAAACATTTTTTGATAACTATGAGGCTATTCCCTTTGATTTGAAATATAAAATGAAAAATTTTTCCGGTGTACTGAAGCGTTCGCTGACCTTTGTGCGTGACTTGTCCTATGAACTCAGACCCCCCGGACTCGACCAGCTGGGGTTGATCAAAACCTTGTCGCGTTACTGTGAAGATTTTTCTGAAAAACATAAGATCCGAGCGGATTTTTTTCCCATGGGCATGGGCGTGATTTCCTTTGATCCTGATACGGAAATAAACATCTACCGTCTTGTCCAGGAAGCCTTGAATAATGTAAAAAAACATGCGGAGGCAAGCCATGTGGTTGTCAAATTCGTGGCCTCTGTTCCGGATATTATTATAAGGATTCAGGACAACGGAAAAGGTTTTGATGTAAATGAACGTTTGGCCGCGGCCATGAACGAAAAAAGAATGGGCCTTCACAGCATGACCGAGCGGGTCAATTTCATGAATGGTAAAATCAAAATCAATGCCCAGCCCAATGAAGGCACTACCATCATTGTAAATATCCCAGGTGACAGGTTCAGGGCACCCATGTGAATTTTTTAATAGAGTCTGCTTTTTTGAATATAACGCCGCATATGAGACTTTTTACGACGCCATCATCTTTACAAAAGACACAAATGCTCTCTTGACCCCAAAGCCATCAAACCGTATGATAGATACATGACATATTTCTGATGTGATGTTTCTTTGATCAAACCCTTGCATTCGTTCGTAAACCTCTTGCGCTTCAATGGCTGATGGCCACGCCTCTTTTTTTGTTGACCCTGTTTCCGTTTGATTTTTTAGGATGAGCTTAAAATGATGAACGCCGATGAAAAAACAAAAATCATGGAAGAACTTTCCGATATTGCCATTTCCGGTTTGAGGAAAGCTGTGGCAGGGGGTAGGAAACCCACCCGTGAATCCTTGATGAATTTTCTTGAAGAAATGCCAGAAGCCATTAATTTTATAGAAAAAAGGCTGGGCGGTGGGGATGGAAAAAAAGTAGACCCGGAAGAATATGAACGGTTGAAAAGTCAGAAGGAAAAACTGGTTCGGCAGTTGGATAATATGGAAGAGCGATTTGAGAAGAGTGAAGGGCTTTCAAAGCGCATCATGGTGTTTTTGTCCGAATGGCTGAGGACGGAAACAACAGATGATATGGATGAGCCTATTATTCAGTTCAAGGATATTCTTAAACAACGATCAGACCCTGAGCTTCTTGAGGAGGCCTTTAACACCTTAAAAACACTATCCGTCCACGGAGATGTCAGAGACGGTGGTCAAGAAGGAAAACCAAAAAAGTCCCTGGTGACCCGCCTGTTGTCAAAGGAGTCTGTTGCCGATGTCCAGGCACGTTACATTGAGCAGTTCAGGGCCACATACAGGGATATAATCAATGAACTGGGACTGGATCTGGGTGCGAATTTTCTCCCCAAACGGTTGCATCTGGGCAAACAGATCGAAAATGCCTTGACCTTTGATGATTTCACAGCCCTGAGAAAAGACATCCTTGATCTTCTTCATGCATACATTGAAAGCGTTTTCAATGATCGGGAAAAAACAACGGAATTTATCCGTGATATTGGACGAAAACTCGTGGAGGTGGAAAAGGATTTGCTCCGCACCTTTGGTTTGACTGAAGATATTTTTACGGAAAACAGCCTGTTTGGTGACAGCCTGATGGAAGAGTTGAGTGATCTGGAAAATACCGTGGGGTTTTCACAAAAAATTGAAGAGTTGAAAGAGGTTGTGACCAGCAAACTGACTCATATCAAATCCGCTGTTATGAAAAAAAACGAAAATGACCGCAGCCTGAAAATCCATCTTGATGAGGATATCCACGCTCTTAAAGCCGAGTTCGAGGGCATGAAAAAAGAAGCCCTTGACGCCAGAGCCCAGGCGGAAAACCTGGAACGTGAGATTTTCATGGACTCCTTGACCGGTGCCTTGAATCGCAGGGCCTATGAAAAGCGGATAAAGGAGGAATTCGACCGTTACATGAGATATAAACGGACGTTTTCAATCCTTCTTTTCGATGTGGACCATTTTAAGAAAATTAATGATTCATACGGACATGCCACGGGAGACACTGTCCTGACTGAGATTATTAAACGCGTAACCCCCCTGGTCCGGGAGAGTGACATGCTGGCCCGATTTGGCGGTGAAGAATTTGTGGTCATTCTTCCGGAAACAGAAAAAAAGGGAGCAGGCGATGTGGCTGAAAAACTGAGAAAAACAGTAGAGAATATCGAATTTATACATCGGAATGAACAGTTGCGTATTACCATCAGTGTGGGGGTGGCAGAAATCAGGCCACAGGACAAGAGCCCCATTGATCTTTTTAATCGGATGGATACAGCCATGTACGAAGCCAAACGCAGTGGGCGAAATAAAGTCGTTATCCGATAAGGCCCTTTTGTTTTCACTGTAAAAATTCTGTGATTTTGATGGATCAATTGCTTGAACGTGACCAGATCCTTTTTCATCCTTTAGTCTTGCGTCCCTTTGTCACAATCTGCTATATCAACTAAATCTTATTATTCATACAAAGACCATGATAACTTAAATAGACATTATATAACGTCGACTTTATTAAACGTTTTTCATCGTTGATAAACGGAGGAGTGCATGACGGATGGAGCATCTGTGAGTATGGAAACACTTTTAAACCATGAGGTTGTACGAGATATTATTGATGATGTCAGCCAGGAAATCAAGGAAAGAAGGTCCTTTGTCCCTCCCATCTGTGACGTATTTTATACCCCTTACACCATATTGCAGGATGAGGACCATTATCATTTCAACATCGACCAGGAAACAAAAAAACAACTTCCCAATATTATCGGTAATAACGTCCAGAAAGTCGTGGGTGTTGAGTCCCTGGAAGGGGCTGCCATGGATACGATCAAAGAGAATTTTTCCCGGTCCAGGACCATCGGGATCGTATTCTCGGGTGGGCCTGCACCAGGGGGACACAATGTCATTGCCGGCCTTTACGATGCAGCAAAAAAAGCCAATCCAGCCAATAAAGTCATCGGGTTTTACATGGGCCCGGATGGGATCATTGAAGGGAATTCTGTGATTATCACCAAGGAACTGGTGGATAAATACAGGAACGTGGGTGGTTTTACCATGATCAAAACCGGACGCACAAAAATTGATTCCCAGGAAAAAATGAGCCTGTCCAGAGAGAACTGCAAGGCCATGGGGCTGGATGCCATTGTGGTTGTGGGCGGGGATGATTCCAACACCAATGCGGCCTTTATGGCCCAGGAAATGTTTGATGACGGTATCCAGGTGATCGGAGTGCCTAAAACCATTGACGGCGATATCCAGGTGAAAGATGTCCATGGCCATGTCCTCTGCGCCATGTCCTTTGGCTTTCATACGGCGGCCCGATCCTTTGCCAAAAATATCAGCGACCTCTGTTCCGACGGAAGCTCCGATGTGAAATACTGGCATGTGTGCAAGGTCATGGGCCGGGTTGCCAGCCATTTGGCCCTTGAAGTGGCCCTTCAAACCCATGCCAACCTGACCCTGATCGGTGAGGACTTGGCCAATTACATTGACATGGAACGTAAAAATATAGCCGAAGAGGAAGGCATTATCGATTATACGGCCTTTGGCATGACCTTGAGACATCTGTCCCGTGTCATTTGTAAAGCCATTATGAAACGAGCTGCTGTTGGTAAAAATTACGGCGTGATCGTTATCCCGGAGGGGCTTCTTGAATTTATCGACGAGGTCCAGATTTTTATCATCAAACTGAATTCCATCATCGCAGAATATAATGAGGTGCATGATACGGATTTTCATATAACCTTCCCACTGCTTGAGGATAAATTGGAATACCTGCGACGTATGGTGCGGGGAATAAGGCAATCCGGTCCCACCATCTGGAACGCCAGGGATGATGAACTGTTTAACGACATTCCTGACTTTTTTCAGGAAGGACTTCTACGGGAAAGAGACAGCCATGGGAATTTCCAGTTTTCCCAGGTGAAAACCGAAAAGGTTCTTATGCAGATGGTGGAGGATTACCTTGATATTCTCAAGGAAAAAGGCCGTTACAAGGTGGGTATCAATAATGATTATTTCAGGAGAAGCATGGCCAAGGCCGGTCTTGATCCCGATGTGATCGGTCCATCCATATTTCGGAATTATAATGGTGACCCCTTTTGCCTTGTCAAGGAAGATATCTTTACCCATAAAACCTTGAAAAAAGCCCTTGTCAGGGACGGGGTGATCACAGAAGATGACCCGGTGCCACCTGCGGTGATGAAGATCTATAACAAATCCGTTCCCAAGCTTAAAGTTCAGACTCATTTTTACGGGTATGATGGCCGCGGTGGAGACCCCACCCGTTTTGACTGCAAGTACACGTATAATCTGGGCATGACTGTGTTCAGCCTTGTGGCCAACGGTGCAACGGGCCAGATGGCGGCCATTAAAAACCTGGAAAAGGATTTTTCACTGTGGGAACCCATCGGCATCCCCATTGCTCCCCTGATGCATCTTGAAGAGCGGGGTGGGAAGATGGCCCTGGTGCTTGAAAAGAGCCTGGTGGATCTGGAATCCAACGCATTCAGGGTCGTCAAGGCCATGCGGGACACCTGGCTATCAGCCACCCCCGACGAAGACCATTACCGCAAACCCGGTCCCTTAAGGTTTACCGGGGCCAGTGAGGAGGAACTCCCCATGACCCTTGTTTTGAACTCCATCAGCGATTAAAAAAGGCCCTTCGGGGCCTTTTTTTAATCGTGGGACCTGGCCGACCAGGTTTTTACGGGAGTTTTGTGATGGCGATAACCCATTCCTCGCCATTTTCTCCGGGTCTGGCTGACTCCTGGGCCAGAATATTCTCGTAATTTTTTTCAATGACCAGGCTGGCATGGGGGCCTTTTATTTCCGTGCCTTCAAACAGATGCCCATGGACTTCAAGCCGGGCTGAGGCTTTGGTGGTTTTTGACCAGGTTGAAATGGATGAGCGGTCCAGTATGAGACGTTCGTTCTCCTGTTCCAGGGTTTGGATCTCTTCGGGTATTCCCCGGGACTCGTGCTGGATTTCTTTTAGCCGGTCCGAAAATGTACGAATGGAGACAAGGGCTGATTTATCTTTGGTTTTCAGGTCATTCAAACTTTTTTCTTCGTCAAGGTGTTTTTGTTGCTTTTTCTTTAATGCATCAATCTGGGCCTGGGTGACCTGAATGGCCTGTTCCGCTTTTTTATGAAAGGCCATGAGCGGGGCAATCTGCTGGTGGATATGTTTTGTCTCTGCAGCCAGATTGATAGATGTTTCACCCAGATTTTTGATCCATTCCTTGTTTTGTTCGATTTTTTTCCCCAATCGTCCGAGCACTGTTTGAATGTGTATTTCTGCACCCACCGTGATATCGCAGGGCACACTGGTTTCAGTGCCGATGCCCATGGCCTTGATACCACCTTGGGCAGCAATGGTGCTGGCCACGATTTTGCTGTTTTCACATACGCAGACTCCGCTGCAACGTATGGTGGAGTCCATGATTTCGTTTTCAACAAAGACACTGCCATATGTTTCGATGCGGCAGCCCCTGATATATCTGGCCCGGATATCACCCTGAGCCTTGATCACCGATCGGGTGATGCCGATGGTGGCCTGGACACTTCCCAGGACATCAATTCTGGCATCTCTTATCTCATTTGAAGAGATACTTCCACCTTGAATCGGGTATTCTCCGGTGATGGTCCCGGATGTGCTGATGCAGGAATCCCTCTCTACCGGTCCTGAGCCGACTCCGTAGTCTTTATCGATCATGATCCGTGGAAAGACTTCAATTGAGCCTTCGATGGAAAGATAGGGAACACCGCCGATGGTGGCAAAGACCTTCAATTTGTCTTCAAAGACCTCGGCTCCCTTGCCGCTTCGCATGGTCGGGCTTGCGTTCCCAAAAGCTTCAACGTCTATCTCCGGAGATGACGAGGGGTGTTTTTCAGCCAGAAGATCTCCGTCCTTAACAAGGGGTGGGTCAGATAAAAAATGGTGCCCATTTGAACTGAACTCAGGCGGTGTCCGGCGATGGTGCTGGACGTCAAACAGATAGTCCACACGTGGGGCCTTTTGCCGGTCCTGGATGATTTTTTCTGCGTCAGGACTGCGGGCGGTTTTTTGTTCAGTGTACTGTTTGACAAGGGTGTGGAGCTTTAGCATTTTTTCCGGAGTGACCATGCCCGTTTTGGCAAGGATTTCCGGGAGGGATGTTTCTTTACCGTCGCCCCGTTCCGCATCCTGGAGCATCAGGGCCCGCTTGAGTTGGTCCTTGGTGATAAAGGCCTGTTTGACAGCGATCGATGCAATCAGAGGCAAGGGTTTTCTGGTTTGGTCTATTCTGGTTTGCTCTGTTGTATTCATGGCTTTTATTAAATTCGCACTGTTTTAAAGGTGGAGAT
>Ga0180007_10001412_pt1 | contig 33086 bp, 33 predicted proteins | sample MM_PC_MetaG_FD_121122 | JGI IMG/M metagenome (GOLD analysis project Ga0180007, IMG submission 121122) | Groundwater microbial communities from the Aspo Hard Rock Laboratory (HRL) deep subsurface site, Sweden - MM_PC_MetaG | ecosystem: Environmental > Aquatic > Deep subsurface > Groundwater... | reverse complement strand
ATCCCCAGTGTCATTCTGCTCAAAGATCACATGGCTCGCAGGAAAATACTCCAGTCTGATATTGTCCGCGATTTTCTGAACATCTTCGTCACTCAGTTCGCTGAAGAATGGGATTTTTTTAAGAATTTCAATCATGGGATTTATTTTTAAGTTTTACTGGGCATCAGTATAGCAACAGGTAAGTCGGAGTTCAAGGGAGGATTTTATTTCTGATTTTAGATTTATGATTTCAGATTTAATTTAGTATTTGAGATTTAGAACTCAATTCAGAAATTTTCCTCAATGATAAGAATGATAGACATATTCTTCTTTCTTCCCTTTCTTTTATTTATTTTCTTTGCCCTTCCCGTTCGGCTACGCTCAGGGCATGCTTTCTTTTCCCCGCAAACCCCAGAATGAAGGGGTGTGTATGCGTATATATAAAGAAATCCTTACTGCCAAAGTATTGACTTATTTTAAAAAATGTGAAACGATGTAAAAACTGCTTGCCCAAGCATTTTCTAGCCCTCCTAATCCAGCGGACTCCCCGCCTGTTCAATAGGGAAATACTCTCCTCCTGCACTCCGCAGCTACGTGCGGAGCACATCGGAGCCCTCATTTTACTTCAGACTTCCATTCGGTCGTCTTCGTTCCATTCGGAACATATTTCTCGCTACTTATTATGAAGAAAATAATCGTAAAAGGTGCCCGTGTGCACAATTTAAAAAATATTGATGTTGAGATCCCCCGCGATAAAATGGTCGTGATCACCGGCCCGTCAGGATCGGGCAAATCATCTCTGGCGTTCGATACGATTTATGCGGAAGGTCAGCGTCGTTATGTGGAAAGTTTAAGCACCTATGCCCGGCAGTTTTTACAACTGATGGAAAAACCGGATGTCGATAGTATCGAAGGACTTTCTCCCGCTATTTCTATCGACCAGAAAACCGCCTCCCGCAATCCCCGCTCCACAGTGGGAACCGTGACCGAGATTTATGATTATCTGCGTCTGCTGTTTGCCAAAATCGGCCGGCCCCATTGTTCACAATGCGGTAAAAAAATCAGCAAACAATCCGCCAGCCAGATGGTGGACATCATCGCAGATATGCCGGAAGGTAAGCGTATCATGATTTTGGCGCCCATGGTCCGTGACCGGAAGGGGGAGCATCAAAAAGTGTTTGAAAAGATTAAAAAGGAGGGATTTGTACGCTTTCGCGTCAACGGAAATGTTTACAGTATCAATGAAACGGTAGAACTCGATCCGAATAAAAAACATACGATTGAAATCGTGGTAGACCGTCTGGTGGTTCACGGCCTGAAACAGAAGGCCAGGAAACTGAAATCCGGTCAGGAAATCGAGGAAAAAAATGAAGACCGCTCCCGGCTGGCCGATTCGCTGGAGACCGCTCTAAAATTTGGGGAAGGTGTTGTTAAAATTCTGGATCCTGACAGTAAAAAGGAAGAGATTTTCTCTGAAAATTTTGCCTGCGATGAATGCGGACTTTCGATTCCGGAAATCCAGCCCCGCTCCTTCTCGTTCAACTCACCTCACGGCGCCTGCCCGGACTGCCATGGACTCGGCTCTAAACTGAAGATCAACCCTGATCTGGTGATGCCTAACCCCCGCCTTACTATCGCTGAGGGCGGTATCATCCCCTGGTCCACCTCTTCCATGCGCCTGGGTTGGTACACACAGCTGCTGCGTTCCGTGGGTAAAAAATACGGCTTTGATATCCATACCCCCATCGGCAAACTGACTCCCGAACAGGTCAAGATCATCCTGTACGGTTCAGGAAAAGATAAATTCCAGGCCACCTACACCAGCCAGAATTCCAATTACGAAACACAGACCACTTATGAAGGAGTGATCCCGAATCTGGAACGCCGGTATCATGAATCGGATTCGGATTATGTGCGCAAAAACATCGAACGGTTTATGGAGGAACTGACCTGTGAAATGTGCGGCGGCAAACGGCTCCGGCCCGAAGTGCTCTCTATCACGATCGCCGACCGGTCTATTTTTGATCTGACGGGAATGTCGATTGAGGAAGTGAAAGATTTCTTTCGGGTTATGTCACCGGAAAACAAAAAAACCCCTTTAACTAAATCAGAATACATCATCGCCCGCCTGATCATTCAGGAAGTCATCAGCCGTCTGGATTTCCTTCATAATGTGGGGCTGTCTTATCTCACCCTCAGCCGATCCGCCAATACCCTTTCCGGCGGAGAAGCCCAGCGCATCCGTCTGGCCACCCAGATCGGCTCCTCACTCCAGGGGGTATTGTATGTACTGGATGAACCCTCGATCGGTCTGCATCAGCGCGACAACAACCGGCTGATTAAGACCCTTAAAAACCTGCGGGATTTGGGCAACACCGTGCTGGTGGTGGAGCATGATCAAGAGACCATCCAGTCCGCGGATTATGTGCTGGACATCGGCCCGGCCGCAGGAAAACATGGCGGAGAAGTGGTGGCCTATGGCACAGCTGAAGAAATTAAAAACAATAAAAAATCTATTACCGGTGATTATCTTTCCGGACGCAAATCCATTGATGTACCAAAAAAGCGCCGAAAGGGCAGCGGTAAGTTTCTGGAGATCATCGGAGCAAGTGAACACAATCTGAAAAATGTGAATGTAAAACTGCCTTTAAAAACGTTTGTCGGCATTACCGGCGTTTCCGGCTCCGGCAAATCCTCCCTTATCAATTACATCCTCTGCCCTGTGCTGAATACCAAACTTAACCGTGCCAAACAGCGGGGCGGGGCGCATAAGGAGATCAAGGGGGTGGAGCACTTAGATAAAATCATCAATATCGATCAATCCCCCATCGGCCGTACCCCACGCTCCAACCCTGCAACTTATACCGGAGTATTCACGGATATCCGGGAACTTTTTGCCAACATCACTGAGGCTAAATTACGAGGTTATAAAGAAGGCCGGTTCAGTTTTAATGTAAAAGGTGGCCGCTGTGAGGCTTGTAAGGGCGACGGGATCGTGAAGATCGAGATGCACTTTTTACCTGATGTATATGTGCCGTGCGAGGTGTGTAAAAGCAAGCGTTACAATGCTGAAGCGCTCGAGATCACCTGGCATGGTAAAAATATCGCGGACGTATTGAATATGACCGTAAATGAAGCGCTGGAATTTTTTGACGCCATTCCCCAGATTAAAAACAAGCTGAAGACCCTGACTGAAGTAGGCTTAGGCTACATTCATTTAGGGCAAAGCGCCACGACCCTTTCCGGCGGTGAGGCTCAGCGTGTAAAACTAGCTACAGAGCTGGCCAAACGCTCTACCGGCAAAACGATTTACATACTGGATGAACCTACCACCGGCCTGCATTTTGATGACGTGAAGAAACTTCTGAGCGTTCTGCAGGCGCTGGTGGATAAAGGGAATACGGTGCTGACGATTGAACACAATCTGGATGTTATCAAATCCGTGGATTACATCATTGATCTGGGACCAGAAGGCGGGAATGAAGGGGGTGAAGTCATCTGCTGCGGAACGCCGGAAGAGGTGGCCAAAGTAAAAAAGAGCTACACCGGGCAGTATCTGGCGAAGATGCTGAAGAATTGATTAAGAATTGCTAAAGAATAGCCTGAGAATAGCTTGAGCGATACTTCAAGCAATTCTTTTGGCAATTCTTATACCGTCCTTTTTACCACAATAAGTGTAATATCATCCGCCTGAGGAAAATCACCCATGAACTCACGCACGTCTTTGATGATGGCGTCGTGAATGGCCTGAGTGGTTGATAACACTGAATTCCGTACCACCGATTCCTTAAAACGATCCATGCCGTAGTTCTCGGTATCGGTCTTCCAGGCTTCCGGAATGCCGTCGGTGTACAACACCGCCACGTCACCCGTCTCCAGCACGACCTCATCCGTTTTCACCACTTTAGAAATATCATCAATCATCCCCAGTGCCATCCCCCCGGTAGACAATTCGGTAATGGATTTATCCGCGGATTTGTAGTGGAGGATGGGGTCATGGCCGGCTTGTGTGAAGCCGAGCTTCCCCTCCGCGATATACCAATGCGCCATGACCATCGTCATGAACACGTTGGGACGGGTTTTCATTTTAAGCAAACGGTTTAAATGGACGATGAGCTCCTGCGTGGTCTGGTAATGATCCATAAACGCGGGCACCAGCGCATTGTTAACAGCAGACACCAAGCCTGCGGGCACTCCATGCCCCGTCACGTCCCCGATGTAGAAGATCATATTACCGTCGGGCAGCATCAAAAAATCATAACAATCCCCGCCGACTTCTTCGGCAGAGACCAGGCTGGCCGCGATGTCCAGATTCTGAATATCCGGTAAAATAGTAGGCAGAAGTTCTTTCTGAATCTGTCCGGCCAATTCCAATTCGCGCGTCATCTTCTCCTTTTCAACCAAATCCTGCGTACTTTTTTCCAGATTCTGCGCCATCTGATTGAAGGTGTCGGCCAAGCGGCCGATCTCACTTTTGCTTTTTACGGTGATACGGGTGGTCAGATCTCCGCTACCGATCTGGGCCGCGCCCTGTGAGAGAATCTTGATGGGCGAGGTGATCTTGCCGGCAATGATGCCCCCGATAAACAAAGCGATAATAATACCAAACGCCGCGATAATAATCATGTTATTACGCGTCTCCTGTACCCGGTCCACCAGGGAGTCATAATTAACGCGGTAACGGACGGAAAATGAACGCAGGGCGTTATTGGCATCCCTGAACGGATACACAATATCCACAATCCGTTCTGAAGCACTAATGGGTTCCACGGGCCGGCCGTTGAAATTGGCGTAAAGGATCTCTCCGTCTGCTTTATCTAAATACACAATCCGGTCTTTTTCCGTCTTCACCGAAGGCATGACGGCCTGAATCCTGTCCATGTCGTCCTGACTCAATTTATCAAATGCCTCGTCTTTAGGCCGGTACAGGATCTCTCCCAGATAATTAAAAATACTGATGCCCGACACGTCTTCGTTCAGACCGTAGATGTCTGCCATTTCACGGTCAAAGTGGGCAAAAGCCTGCTGGACGTAATTGGATTCGTAATTATCAATTACCCGTTCATGTGTCAGCTCCGCGTAACTCACGGCGGTTCGGAAAATATCCAGACTGATTTCACTCGTTTTCTGGTCAATGATGAAATATGTGGACGCGGTCAGAATCGCAATAATGATCAGCGAAGTCCCCAGGACGATTTGTGATTTGACGGATCTTAACATCTCTGTAATTTGTAACTTGTAATTCACTCCCCGCTAAACGCGGGTCGCGTAATTTGTAATTTTCTAACGAAATCGGTTTAAAATTACCAATTACGAATTACAAGTTACGTTCCGCGAAGCGGGACAAATTACAATCTTTATATTATATCACAAAACCCCCTCTAAAACAAGAGGGGAGGCCTGTCGTAAGCCAAAACTAGATATTGAGCAGAATAAATGCCACCACCGCGCCGAACACCGCGCCGATAATGACTTCCCAAACGGTATGACCCAATGATTCTTCCAGCTTGGCGCCAGATTTTAGTTTATTGATCGCTTTGGCATGCAGGCCGGCTTCGTTCCGGAGGGTCACCGCGTCGTACATCACAATCAGGGCGATCACCGCGCTCACCATAAAAAGCGTACTGCCCACCCCTTCCTTATTTGCCACGACCACCACTAAAGCGGATACGAATGAAGAATGACCGCTGGGCATTCCGCCAGGATTGATGAAGCGGATCTTTCCCCGCTTGCGGATAAGGTCGATCAGCGCCTTGACCACTTCGGCCAGCAGGATGGCGATGAAGGGGATGGCGATGGGATATTGATTGAGGAATTGCATAATACGAAATTTTTATTTATTTCAATTGTATTAGAAAATTTCACAAGTCTCAACACTAAAGGAGGAGGAAGGCGGCCCCTCTTGGGTCAAGGGGGGAAAGAAGATGGGTTAAATGAAAGAAGTTACTGAAAGTGAGGATAGCTATCCTCACTTTCATGGGATATCACCCTTTTTTCCCGCCCTTGCTTCATTTATTCAGAAGATTCTGAAACAAGCCTGCCTGTCCGGTAGGCAGGTTCAGGATGACGTAATGGATGGAATGACGTTAAAGGATGACGATGGCATCGCACCCGTTTATGACTACAGTTGCTGTTGCAGTTTTACAAGGGTGTTTGGTACAATAAATTAAAAGTAAAAAGACTTATGAAAAATTTCATCAAAAAAACCTGCTTAGCTCTGATTGCCCTGTTATTTGTGGGCTTTTTGTCTGGCTGCGGCGGTGCGGCTATATCAGCCCAGAACCTCCAACCGTATGACGGCGGGGATTTTACCCTGCAGGTCGATCCGACGTGGAAAGTTATCAATCAATCGGATTTTTACGCGGAGATCCCCGATGAGACGCTGGTGGCTTTTACCACCCCCGAAGCGTACAACGGCTTTTTCATCAATGTAAATATTGTGCGTGAGGATTTAAAACAGAATGTGTCTTCTATGGATTACGGACGGGCGAATATCAACCTAAGCGCTCAGAACCTGACCGATTACCAAAAGATACAGGAGACCACGATTGATGTCGGCGGGCAGTCAGCGCCCCTTCACATCTTCCAGGCGCGCCTGAACCCCACGGAAAAACTGATCAAGTTCGTTCAGCTATACGCCACTAAAGGCAATTACGGTTACATCGTTTCCGGCGGTATGCTCCCGGACACCCCAAAAGAAGTGCGTGACCTGGTGGGTGCGATGGTGACGAGTTTTAATCTTAAGTAGCAAGAAATCAGTTCATCGCCTTTATTGCAAAAAGAATCGAGCGGTACGAACCGCGCGGCCTCTGCCGATCTTATCGTAAATAGTGAGCTTAAAATTATAATCGCCGATGTCGGAATACGGACTGCCGATGAACACGCCGTTAGGTTCGGGCGCGTAACCGTCTTCCAGCTCCATATGGCCGGCGCCGGACAATGATTCTTTTTTGTCCATCACCACCTCCCCGTCCGGACCGGTGACTTCGATGTCCATTTCAAAAAAATGCTTACCATCCTCCCCTTTTTCAAACGGACCCGTGTTTAAAAGCCCGAAAACCACTTGCTCCCCGCGTCTGAATTTAGGGTTGGCTTCCGTCAAAAAAATCGGCTCACCATTTTCATCGATACGCACCAACACCGCCTCGCCGACGGTCAGGCCGTCGTCTATCGAGACCATCTGATGACCGCCTGTCATTAAAAAGCCCCAGTTGATGGTGGGTTTTTCGGCGGTGGTCATAAAAAGCACCAATGCCGCCAGCCCCAAGCCGCCGACCAGCACGCGGAAGAAAGCGGCCAGCCCTCCTTTACATTTTTTAACGGTTTTTTTCGTTCGTTTCATAGTATTTGGATTACATTTTCACGTGCCACTATATCGTTTTCATGCGGAAAAATCCAGCGTTGACAGTTGAGAGTTGATAGTAGTGAAGTGGTTTAATTCCCACCGGTAATTGGGATCCCATGATAATCCGGCGGGATAATCTTACGTGCTCGTCCCGCTATGCGGGACTGCGCGGTCGAATGCTCAAATAGTCCCCTGAAACAAGTTCAGGGTTCCTTTTTCGCTACGAACCCAAGGGTTCTCATCCCACCTGCCAATAACTTAAAAAGAATTTTTAGCCCGCAAGGGGCAAAAATTTTTTGGAGGTACCGGTGGGATTCGAACCCACGAATGGCGGTTTTGCAAACCACAGTGTTAAACCACTTCACCACGGTACCTCAAACATACAGCTCACTTTTTGTACCAAATTTCAGCTATAAAATCAAACCAAATCACTTTACTTTGTGAGATTACTGATGTCGTTCCACACATTCACTTCCGCCTCCGCAAGGATGTCCATGTCTTTAAACGACAGCGCCTCTTTTACGCCGATAGTCAGTTCTATGGCGAGCGTTTCCAGCTCCCCGCAATCCTCTTCATTTTCCAGGCAGTCTTTCATCGCTTTAAAATGGCCTAAAATGCGGTCTTTCAGATCGCTGTTCAGCAGTTTTTCGGCCGCTTTCTGCCCCTCGCCGATGATTGTGAGAACTTGCGCTTTCCGTACCTCTTTGGTCATAACTAAAAAAACAAAGGAGATGATTGTATGGCAATGATTTTTTGTTGTAAAGGTTTTATTTACTCTTCCCCCATAATCGTTTGGAAATCGGCGTTTTGGGAATCACAGCCGACCGTAACGGCATGATCCCTTCATTGACAACACTGACATCCTCCACGGAAAAAAAGGCGCGGGGATTGTATTTTTTGATCTGCCGAATCAGGGGTTTTAAATTTTTCCGTCGAGTCAGGATATACACCAGGTTCACATCATGATTATTTGATTTGGCTGCAATCGTGGTAATAGGATATTTTTCTTTTTTCAGATACTTGATAAGTTTTTGCGCCCGCCTTCGGGTAATCACACGGATCATTGAATTGCCGATAGCCATCCGTTCTTCAATCGACATCCCCAAACGGTTTCCCACCGCAAATCCCAGTGCATACGCCACGTACGCCATCATGTTCGTCAGGTTGGAAAAAATAATCCCGATGGTAATGATCCAGATCAGCACTTCGACAAACGCCACATACGGAACCAATTGCTTTTCTCTACGGGCCAGTAAAATCAGCCGTATGGTGCCTATTGATACCTCAAAGACTTTGGCCACAAAAATAAAAAGCGGGAGAATCATATACTGTGCCAACGCTGAATCGAAGACAAAAAGTTCCTGCATGGGTTTATGGTTACTCTGTTTTTGACAACGTGTAAAGCAAAAATGTGTTACAGAATTGATAGAATATAGCTTCTTTGCTAAAATACCTGAGCAATTTAAATCACAACCATGGCCGACGAACCACAAGACGATCTTCAAAAAAAAGTAGAGGATGCCCAGGCGGCGGACGAGGCGAAAGTTGAGTCCGGACTCAATGCGCCGGATCCGGACTCGGACATACAACAGCTGAAAGACCAATTGGCCCGTTGCATGGCGGATATGCAGAATATGAAACGCCGGGCCGAAGAGGATAAATTCCGTTTCATTAAATTCGCCAACGCGGAAATGCTCAAAATACTCCTCCCGATCATCGACAACTTTGACCGCGCCTGCCAGCACCTGCCGAAAAACCTGAAAGCGGATGACTGGGCGAAAGGGGTGGTCAGCACGCACGATGAACTGATGAAGGCGCTGGGAAAACTCGGCGTAAAACGCGTCCCCACGGTAGGTGAAAAACTCGACCCCACCCGCCACGATGCCATGCTGTCGGCTCCCGGTGAAAAGGATGTGATTTTGGAGGAACTGGAACCCGGCTATCTGTATCACGATGAAACGATCAAGCCCGCGAAGGTGAAGGTGGGAGACGGCTCTTAAAGAGCCGATTTGTGATTTGTGATTTCTGATTTGTGATTTTTTGTTTGACAAATTTGTCTAGCACTCTATAATGTCGAGTGCTAACGCACTCTCCAACGAAGTGACGAAGTGACGAAATAACAAAATGACGTCATATCGTCATCTCGTCATCTCGTTTTAAAATTTAAACAATTAGAATTATGGGTAAAATAATCGGAATAGACCTTGGGACCACCAACTCCTGCATGGCTGTGATGGAAGGCGGTGAACCCGTCGTCATCTCTAACGCGGAAGGTAACCGCACCACCCCGTCCGTCGTGGCGGAAAAAGACGCGGAGCGCCTGGTAGGCGTGACCGCCAAACGGCAGGCCGTTACCAACCCCAAAAACACCATCTTCTCGGCCAAACGGTTTATCGGTCACAAGCTGAACGAAGTGGAGAAAGAGATCAAACACATGCCGTTTGAGACCAAGGCGGGCAAGAATGAGGAAGTAGAGATCAAGATGGGTGACAAATGGTACAAACCGGCGGAAATCTCCGCGCGTGTTCTTCAGAAAATGAAAGCGGATGCCGAGGCGTACCTCGGCCAGCCCGTTACCGAAGCCGTTATCACGGTTCCCGCCTACTTTAACGACAGCCAGCGCCAGGCCACCAAAGACGCGGGTAAAATCGCCGGCTTCGACGTAAAACGTATTATCAATGAGCCAACCGCCGCGGCGCTCGCCTACGGCCTTGATAAGAAACATAAGAACATGAAGATCGCCGTGTTTGACCTTGGCGGAGGAACCTTCGACATCTCCATCCTCGACCTTGGGGACGGTGTGTTTGAAGTCGTCTCTACCAACGGTGACACGCATCTCGGCGGGGATGATTTTGACCAGCGCATCATTGACTGGCTGGTTTCCGAATTCAAAAAAAACGACGGCATCGACCTCAGCAAAGATCAGATGGCGCTTCAGCGCTTAAAAGAAGGAGCGGAAAAAGCGAAAATCGAACTATCTTCCTCTCAGGAAACTGAGATCAACCTTCCGTTTGTTACTGCTGACGCCAGCGGACCCAAACATTTAAACCTGAAGCTCTCCCGCTCCAAACTGGAGGAACTGGTGGATGATTTACTCGCCAAAACCGAAGGCCCCTGCAAAAAAGCCCTGAAAGACTCCAAAATAGACGCTAAAGAAATCGACGAAATCATCATGGTCGGCGGAATGACCCGCATGCCGGCTGTCCTTAAAATCGCTAAAAAGATTTTCGGCAAAGATCCGCATCAGGGCGTAAATCCGGATGAAGTGGTCGCCCTCGGCGCCGCCATTCAGGGCGGAGTTTTGATGGGCGACAGCAACGTGAAAGACCTTCTGTTACTCGACGTCACTCCCCTTTCGCTTTCTGTTGAAACTCTTGGCGGTATCGCCACCCCCGTTATTGAACGCAACACCACCATCCCCACGTCCAAATCCCAGATCTTCAGCACCGCGGCCGACAACCAGCCGTCTGTGGATGTGCATGTGGTGCAGGGTGAACGTGAAATGGCGGCGGGTAACAAATCCCTCGGCCGTTTCATTCTAGACGGCGTGCCACCCGCTCCACGCGGAGTGCCTCAGATCGAAGTCACTTTCGATATCGACGCGAACGGGATACTGAATGTAAAAGCGAAAGACAAAGGCACCGGCAAGGAACAATCCATCACCATCCAGGGCGCGAGCGGAATGAGTGAGGAGGAAATCGAGAAGATGAAGAAAGACGCGGAAACCCACGCGGAAGAAGATAAAGAAAAGAAAAACGCTATCGAAACCCGCAACAAAGCCGATGGCCTGGTGTTCCAAATGGAAAAGACGATGCGGGATAATGACGCGAAGATCCCCGATGATATGAAGAAGTCTGTAAACGAAAAGATCAACGCCGTTAAAGACCTGCTGAAAGATGAGAAGGCGGATATTGAGGCAATTAAAAAGGCGACAGAAGAATTAGAGCAGGAAGCGCAGAAAATCGGTACCGAGATCTATAAGCAGGCGGGTGCGGAGGAATCGGCGGATGAGGGCGTGAAGGTGACGGATAACAACGAAGCTGACGAGAAAGAAGGTGCTGAGGAAGGTGAAGTCGTTGAAGAAGAGAAGAAAGAGGAGGAGAAATAATTCTTAATTTCCTAATCATGAAAATGAGAAGAAACTGGCAACTTGGCTTCCTGGGCTTTATGACCGCCCAGGGCATCCCCGGGTTTCTTTCCGGCGATTACCTGCAGGCCATTTGGCTGGTATGGGTGGTATGGTTTATCTATTTCCTGCCGACTAATAAATAATCTGAATTACAAAAAAGCCCCGCCCCGGGAATCCGGAACAGGGCTTTTTGTTTGTAAAAAAATTACCGATTGGAAAGCCATTTGTTAAACCAGCCAAACAGGCTGAATCCTTTTTTGGCTGATTCAACTTCCCCCTTCAGCTCAGTGGCAATCTGTTCCATTACCTGTAACTGTTCCTGAAGAAGCTGGGCATCCTCTTGGTTTTTCACTTGGGCGCGAAAATCCTTCAGCTCACCCAATTGCTCTATATGCTTATTGAGCATCTCTTCGGCCTCTTTCACTTTACTGTACTTAGGTCCGATAAAAAATTTCACCCATGCCTTTCTTTCTTTAACCGCTTCAAGGCCTTGTTCCATTTCTTCATGCACGCGGTTCTGCTCCCTGGCAATTTCCCTGATCTGGGTTCCAACACCCTCATTTCTCTCTGCCACTTGTAACATTTCCTGTACGGCATTGGCCACACGGCTGCGGCGGGTAACACCCTGCCCGCTGGGCTCCTTCTGGCCTTTCATTGCTTTCACAGGCTCTGCCTGCACTTCTTTTGTGTCATCTTCATCCTCTTCTGCGACTGCTTCCTCCCCATCTTCTGCGGCATCTTCCTGCATCATAACTGCTTCTCCGGCTTCTTCACCGTAAAGAGCTGGTTCAGGCTGGGGATCACCAGGGCCTTCCTGCTGCGCAAGGGCGATTAAAGGAAAAATAAGGGCAACAGCCATTATGGCTATAAATGATTTTAAAACTTTAAACATAATATTTTATTAAAAGATAAATAATAGCTTGTGAGTTTAATTATACACAAAATGGCTGTTTTTTGTTATATCTGATTATGATTACTATAAGTATAGGAAGAGGCGGTGGAGGATGTGGGTTAGTACAACTGATTATGCGTTCCTAATCGCATAAAGCCAATTAATATATCATCCCCTGTCTTTCCAAGAATCTCATAAATGGCTCTTATATCTCCTGATATGTTTATCGAATAGAAACCAGTCATCCTGCCATGAAGCTTATGGTTTCTTAGGCTTGGGTGATCAGGGTGGTCTTGAAAAAGCTCCAGCTTTTTATTAAGCTGTTTCTTCTGGGCTTCATTCAGCCGGACCAGATCTTTCTGAAAATCCTTTGAAAACCTAAGCAATATACTTCTTTTTCGCATGCTTTATCATTTCATCTGCAGACTCAAATTCTTCATATTCTCCTTTTTTGTGGGTTTTTAATATACTCTCCTCAAATTCCGGGGTAAAGCCGTTTTCGGTCAGCCGTAAATCCACCCCGCCATCACGGACGGCTTTTTTAAGGAGGACGTTGATAAGGTCGCTGAAGCTGAAGCCGATGGTCTTAGCTAACTGATGGGCATTTTTCTTTAATTTTTCATCGATGCGGATTGTGGTAGAAGTCATTAGTTTTATATCATTTGTATAGCTTTAGTATATCAATTGTATATCATAATGTCAATGCTAATCAGCGTGAGGGTGTGGTAAAATAAAAATCATGAAATACGATAAAATCTTAATCGGCGGGCATTTGGGAGCGGGAATCGGGTTCATGCTGGGTGGCTGGTGGGTGTTTACAAATGGTGCCTGCAGTGTTGTTTCCTTTATCGGAGCCGGCGTAGCAGGGGTCGGCGCGGTGATTTTTGTAATGAGTTTGAAAAAGGTGGTGGGGCTTTTTAAAAAATAGCTTTTTTGTCACTCCGACCCTGCTGGAGGAGTCCCTTTTGTCTTTTTAAGGGATTTCTCGGTAAACTCGAAATGACAAAAAGGGGTTCGAAATGAAAAAAATGTCCATTCGAAGTCTATTCGGAATCTATTCGCAGTCAATCCGCAGTCAATTCGAACAACCTATTGACTATTTCAAAAATTACTGTATTGTTAAGCAAGTCCATTAGGAAATTTTTTATAGGGTTTATCAAATAAATTCCAATAAATATTGCTTAACGGAATTTATTTTTTTAACCTTTTATTTTTATGGAAGGTATCATTAAAAAGCTCAATGACAAGGGCTTTGGTTTTATCACTCCGGAAGGAGAAGACAGAGATGTTTTCTTCCACGGAAACGATCTTGTCGACGCTGAATTTAACAATTTAAGCGAAGGTCAGAAAGTCACTTTTGAAAAAGAGGCTTCTGAGAAAGGTCCAAAGGCAGTAAATGTTACACTTGTTTAATACAACGTTGTGATATAACTCGAGAAGGTCGTTTGAACACTAGTTGTCTAAACGGCCTTTTTAAATGTCCATTTGAAGCCTATGCCATATAGATATCAAATTGATTTCAGACTGATAACGGTTTTCAGTCCATTCGACATCCATCTAATCCCAAGTTATACTGCGGTGGCATTTTAATCAAACCATCATGACTAAGAAATCCAACAAGCCCCTTATTATCGGAGGAGCGGCTGTTATACTAATCGTTATTTTCAGCTGGTTTTTTGCCAAAGGACCCAGCGGTGAATATTCGGAGGATATTAAGGCTTATTTCGACGCTTTGAACGCGGAAGGATTGAATACGATTGAAACCATCGACCGGGCATTGGCGAACAAGACAATCGATTCCGAGACCGCGTTGGTTTACAAGGTGTACGCGGTGTTTGGTGATGAGCTTCTGCCGGAGGAATATTATACTCAAAAACCTTATCGGGAAGGAACCCCTCTTGTGAAGGAAATGAATCATCGATGGGATGAACTTAGCGCAGAAACAAAGGCATTGTTGGAGCCTTATCGCAAACGCCCCGAAGAGGAAGGCAGCTGGATGAATGTAAGGTTTGCTGATTCGCTAAGTAATGCCGAAACCAACTGGCTTATTCCAAATGCGTATGCGGAACGGAAGTCTGCTTATACGGAATTTCTGCTATCAAAAGATGAAAAGGTTAAGATCTGGTATCCAAGTGTGACCGGCATGATGAGAAACACCAATAGTCCAGACAATACGATGGTAGACGCGCCTACCGGCAAAAAAATAGCTCAAAAAATTAAAGGCTTTTTAGATGGTGATGAGATTATCGCGGATTTTGAAGATCTGCTCGGCGGAAAGCAATTGATGAGCGATGGAACGAAGGGGGGCGACAGTAAATATGATATTTATGTGGCACCTTGCGGGGGTGATTGGGGTCTGACTTATTCGGAGGGAGCGACCCCGGCTCCCGGTTATATTATTATGAATTATAATATTGGACTGAAGAGAGATAACCTTCTTAAAACCACACTGGCTCATGAGCTTTTTCATGCTTTTCAATACACCTATGGTTATGACGATAAAAAGGATAACTGGTGGGGAGAGGCGACCGCCGTGTGGAGCGAGGATTACATTTACCCGCATGTGAACTCTGAACATGGCTGGCTGAAACGCTTCCTCTGGTTTCCGGGAACTCAGGCCGATAAAGAGACTCCCCCTTCCAGCCATCATTACGCCGCCTATATTATGGCCTATTTTATGACTGAAAACTTTGGGGATGATTTTATGCGGAAGTCGTGGGAATACTGTGATGGAAATAAGTGTATCGATGGCATCGATAAAAACATCGATGGCGGATTTAAAAAGCAATGGAAGGAATTCACGCTGTGGAATTACAATCTGGATCCTGCCAATTACTATATGGACATGGGGCCTTTCCCTCCCATCTCTTCCCTTGCCAGCGGTGATACGGAGGCCGTGTTTGCCGGCGAAGGAACTACTGAATATGAAATTCAGAAAATCAATCCTTTAGCGGCGGATCTGGCCAATGTTAGTTACGAACTTCCTGATGACACGAAGGTGAAAAAACTGACGTTTAAAGATCTTAAAAAATTCACCGATAAATCGGATAAAACGGGAATCAAAGCGGTTATTTATTTCAAGGATGGTAAAAAAAAGGTTGAAGACTGGACGGATTTGGGTAAACGCTCCTTCTGCATTGAAAATAAGGAAGAGGATTTCAAAAATATCGTCCTTATTTTCAGCAATGGAGCGACTGAAGAAGAAGTCGATGCCACCACCCTCAACGTTAAAAGTTCAAACTCCTGTTTTGAAATCGATGAGAAAGAAAGTCGAACGGCCGTGATTCACTTCCCTTATTCGGACGGCGGAGCACTGAAGACTATTAATATCAACACAACAATCGATGCCGTTGCCGAAGGAGAGCCTGAGGAAGACGCGCCGGAAGACGCGACGTTCGCCTATCAGACAAAATGGAAAATGAAGTATGAATTTGAGCAGGTTAAAGATGCTTTTAGTGCCTCCTGTGCCGGCAGTTCGTTTAATTATGAGGCGGGCTGGACAACGCGGGCCGCAGGGTATTTACTATTTGATTTAAATCCTAAAAGTGATGGCTATGGCGAAGGCGATACGTTCCCCATTGATATGCAATACGGAGAAATCCACCCCAATGGACCCTATGAGGATGTGCCCAACGTGAACGTTAACTGCGCAGGCATCAGCTTCGGTTCAAGTAAAATCGACCTTTCGAGCTATAAAGGGGTTGTTAAAGGAATTTATACAGGAAAAATTACCGAAATGACCCCGAATGGCGCGAAAATAGAGATCGAAAATTGCTGTTTGTATCACAGCTGTACCACCCAGCAAGGCGCACCGTTTCAGGACATCAGCGAACCGGTGATTCTGAAGATTAAACGAATGGGGTCTTAACCTTTTGTCACTCCGACCCACCCCTTTTTTTCATTCCGGCCAAAGCGGTGAGCTCGAAATGACAAAAAAATGTCGAAATGACAAAAGTGTCCATTCTCATCCATCCGAGAATGGAGTAAAATGAAGAAAAACATTTAATAAAAAAACCATGACAGACGATAACCTGACCAAAGAAAAACTGCTCGGCATGATCGGCGACCGGCGTTTTAATAATGAAGAGGAGTTCAAGGATTTTATGATGCCGGCAATCAAAGACGCGCTGGTGATCGGCGAGGAGCGTATGGGCCAAGAGCCCGCCTCCACCGCCGCCAACGACAACCGTTACGACATTTACATTTACGACGCGCAGACCCGGCGCGAAAAGCTGATTGTTGTCGGTTTAAAAACCATTAAAAGCGCGGAAAAGCTGACCGAACATGATATTAATAACTTCCACCGCTACTGCCGGGATGAAAACGCGCTGTACGGGGCTCTGCTTTCCGAAACCGAATGCCATCTTTATCAATACAAAAAAACGGAGGTGGCGACGGACACCATTGAAGTGGATGAGATCCCGCCGCTGAACCATATTGACTACGAATTCGGCAAGGAGATGACTCCGGAAAAGGCAAAAGATCTACTGCTGTCAAAAAAATGGTTCGTCGTTGGGCTGATCGGCTTCCTTATTTTTCTTATTATTATCAACATCGGACGGGTTGTCTTCTGCGCAAAAAGCGGTCCTGTTAAAGCCAATGTGACGACACAGGGAGAAAAAATATATTACCTGCCGGACACCAAGGGGTACGACAATGTGACCATCGGCGACCAGCCAGGCGAACGCCGGTTCTGCCAGGAAGCGGACGCGATTAAGAAGGGATGGGTGAAAAATGAGTAATGGATGGACTGCAAATGGACTTTGAATGGCCTTCGAATTTCACCTTGCCTTTTTCGCCCATTTGCCCCATAATCTTTTTTGCAAGTTTTCCTAGTGTGCGTTACTCCAACTCGTTTGTGAAGTGAACTGCAACATAAGGACCTTTGCAGTTTATTTTTTAATTTTTTATCTCACTATGAATAAAAAATTATTCGTTGGAGGGGTCGCGTGGAAAACCACCGATGAAACCCTTCGTGACGCTTTCGCTCAGGCCGGTACGGTCGTGGAAGCAACTATTATTAAAGACCGCATGAGTGGACGTTCTAAAGGCTTCGCCTTTGTAGAGATGTCCACTGAAGAAGAGGCTCAGGCCGCTATCGATATGTGGCACGAGAAAGAGTTAGATGACCGCACGATCGTGGTCAACGAAGCTCGACCTCCACGCGAGGGCTAATCGCCTTTGTTTCAAACTTAAAACCCGCCCTCCGAAGCTTTACGCGAAGGAGGGACGGGTTTTTTAGTATTCTATAATTCCATACTATCTTTCGAAATGATTATTCACCACCTCGACCATCTCATCGATCCCGTATTCACTTTTCATTAAATACGAAGAAGTATAAGGTTCACGCTTAGCACGGTTTTTTTGTCCTTCTTTTTAATCATTTTTCTTTTGGTTAACAGTAGCGATTACGATTACAATACGCTGAATTCAAATCTCAATCCGAAAGCGATCAGCTCTCCCATTTTTTCTCCTGAAGCACATGATCATGGTGGCCGGCGCTCTCCGGATGGTCAATCAGGTCCTGGACCCGTTGCCTTATCTCTTCAAGCATTCCCCTGGCTTTATCAAAAAAAAGTTCCGGATACTCCAGCAGTCCTCCCAGAGCCGCCTTTATATTTCTGAACTCACAACGCCGGGCATAGCTTAAATGTGTGTCCTGCTTTTTTGTTTCATCGATTATTGCCTGACATTGTTTAGCCAGCGCCCTGATCTCATCAATGTGAGGGGGAGTTTCTTGTGACATAATCAATTAGCTGATTTTTTATCCAATAAGTTTATAATTATACCAATAATTAAAATTTAGTCAATGCCTTCCTGTATTCCTCTTTTTTAAAGAATACAGTAAAATGGTTTTAAATTAACCCCATTAAAATGGCTTGCGTGCAATGGAATCAAAGTTACAACGTCGACGTGCATGAAATCGACGAACAGCACCAGAAGCTGGTGGGCATTATGAACAAGCTCTGCGAGAGCATCGATGGCGGAGTGGATGATTTTGTGATTGATGAGATTGTACAGGACATGGCCGATTATGCTCTATCTCATTTTGAAACCGAAGAAAAGTACTTCCGTGAATTCGATTATGAAAAAACCGACGAACACATTGCCCGGCACCGTGACTTTTCTCAAAAAGTCCTATCGCTTCAGAAGGATTTAAGGGAGGGTGGAAATACCGTTTCCAGCGACGCTATCACTTTCCTCGGCCAATGGTTCGCGGACCATGTGCTGAAATTTGACAAAGAATATGTGGAATGTTTTCATGAACACGGCCTTTATTAAACCCCTGTACAATGAAAAAAAACAAAAACCGTAAACTCAAAATCACTCTCGGCCTGCTGATCGCGGTCTTTCTGTTGCTCATCGGCTATTTTGTGATTCCTATACCCCCTGAACTTAGGCGAATGCTTTTCTTTATGGTTCCCGTATTGGGTATAGCGTTTTTTATACTCGGGATTCTCCTGATTGTATTCACGGTAAAGCAAAAAGTGAAAGGGAAGCTGAAATGGTTCCTGATACTGACGGGTGCTTCCTCGGCGGCCGTGCTTCCAAGCGTGATCCTGCACAATGTTATGTATGGCTTTTTTATTTATTTGTTCGGCATGGATTTTTGGGGAGGTGGTGGTGATGAACCTTTCTTTTTTATTCTGGCGTTAATTATCTGCCCGCTGGTCTTTTTAGTCAGCGCGACGGGGAGTGTGGTGATGCTGAGGCAAAAAAATAAATAAAGAATGGCAAGTGTTGTTGACAATTTAAATTTTTATGTTAAAATAAACATAACTAATAAAATATCCTATGTCTCAAAAAGCTGCCAAACTTAATTTAGCCCCTCAGCTCGCTGTAGAAATCCCGGATGAGATCACAGCTGTTGAGCCTTACACGGAGGGCGGTTTCGGGGATACCTGTGAGATCGTGGTGCCGATCCGCGCGGATCTTCAGAATATCATCCTGGCTCAGCTGGAAGATGATTTAAGGTGGAACCGATCGATTATTAACAGCCCCTGCGCCAATGACGCCCCCTCTTGGACCGGGCGGGTAAAAAGGGCGTCTTTGGCCGTCAAGTCTATTGAGCAAAAGATTGTAAAAATAAAGGAGGAAATGAAAAAGAAATAAAAACGGATGGATATCGGATGGACTGCGGATTGATTTCGGATAGACTCCGAATTGCCTACCCCACGGAGTTCCTTTATTATCAATCTATGCGAGGATGATTATCCTCGCCTTCAGTTGATATGAACAAAACTTATCCATTCGCCTACATCCGAGGTAAAGTCGTCAAAATAAAAGACGCTCACATCCCCATTCAATCCAAAGTCATCCATTACGGGCTTGGTGTGTATACAGGCATACGCGGACATTGGAACAATGGTAATTTGTATCTTTTTCGCCCGAAAGATCATTTTGAACGACTGCAGAAAGGGGTTCAGATGCTGGGGATGCCGTGGACGATGAGTTATTCACAATTCAAAAAGATCCTCACAGATTTAATTAAGAAAAATAAGATCAAAAGCGATGTTTATATCCGCCCTATTGTGTACGCCGGCTCGACCGAAATCGTGCCGACCTTAGAAAACTCAGAACCTGATTTTGCCTTGTATATCATCTCGTTCGGCCACTATATGAGCACCGGCGATGGCTTAAGGCTGAAGGTGAGCAAGTGGGTACGGGTGGATGACGACATGATCCCCACCAAAGCTAAATGCACCGGCCTGTATGCCAATTCTGCTCTGGCAAAAAGTGAAGCGGTGCGCGCCGGTTTTGATGAGGCGGTGATGCTGAATCGTGACGGCTCCGTGGCCGAAGCCAGTTCGTCTAATCTTTTCGGTGTGAAAAACGGAGTGATTTACGCTCCGCCACTCTCCGCCAATAATTTAGACGGTATCACCCGGCGGTCGCTTATTGAGCTGGCGAAAAAAGAACTGAAGCTGACAGTGAAAGAGGCGCGGTTTAAAAAGGCGGATTTATATAAATTCGACGAAGTCTTTTTAACCGGCACCGCCTGTAAGATTGTTTGGGTTAAAACCGTGGATAAAAAGAAAATCGGCACCGGTAAAATGGGTCCGGTAGCCAAACAATTAAAAACCCTGATCGACAAAGCCGTATTAAACGAACTTTCCGGTTATAAAAAGTGGTGCGAAGGGGTTTATTAAATTGACTTTTGGGGCTAATAAAATTACACTACTTTGCGCGTGCCGCGGTGGCGGAATTGGTAGACGCGCACGACTCAAAATCGTGTTCCCTCGGGAGTGAGAGTTCGATTCTCTCCCGCGGCACCATACAACCAGTGAGAGTTCGCCTGAGCAAAGGAGCGTAGGCCGTCAGGCCGTCAGCGACTATTGCGAAGCTCGACCTCGGAGCCGAAGGCGAGAATGTAAGAAATTCTCTCCTCGGGCACCACCTAATAAAAATGAATAAACTTTCCCTCTGCAAAAAAGGTTTTGTAACGGTCAGCGCCATGCTGGCTTTGTTTTTGACTTTGCCGTTTGCCTCCAGCGTTTACATTCAGCAAAGCACCTCGGATCAAATTTATGAAACGGCTGAAAGCGCACCCGAAAAAAACGTGGCGTTGGTGTTAGGGGCAGCCGCTTACCCGTCTTATCTATCCGATATTCTGGTTGACCGGATGGAGACGGCTATTGAGCTCTATGAAACTGAAAAGGTGCAGAAGCTGATCCTGTCCGGCGCGCCCAATGAGGTGGAGGGAATGAAAAAGTACGCGCTGGAACGCGGGGTGGAAGAAAACGACCTTATTGAAGACCCGAAGGGGCTGAATACACTCGCTTCCGTCCGCAACGCGTCCGGCATCAGTGAGCTTATTATTGTGACTCAGGCGTTTCACTTACCGCGCGCGCTTTTTATTGCCAAACATTTGGGTATGGATGTGGTTGGCGTTGCTTCCGACCGACGTACATATACCAAAATCTTTGATTTCAAAAAACGGGAAATCCTGGCTACCAGTAAGGCGATGATGGATTTATTTGTGTGGGGGGATTGAACCTAGTTATCATCCTGAATTCCACCCCTTGTCATCCCACCTATTATGTCATCCTGAACTCGTTTCAGGATCTCCTAATCCTCCGATAATCCTTTTAACCAAGATGAAAGGGCTATTTATTTTAATTCTAAAAGCCTGGCATTGTAGTTGTTTGGTTTGTCGGGGGATCCTGAAACAAGTTCAGGATGACGTTTGGGGTTCAGGATGGGAGTTGGTAATTCAGGATGACGTTAAGAGAATATGCTGACAAGGTTTGATTGTCAGTTCTTTTTTGGTTTATCAGAGCCTTCTTTCTTTTATTTCCTCGGTAACAGATTTTAAGAAGCTGGTAAATTTAACAGTTTTCTGGTCCTTCGTCTTATAATCGCGGATAGTAACGGTCTTATCTTTCTTTTCTTTGTCGCCCACCACTAACATGTAAGGGATCTTCAGTTTTTCCGCATTCCGTATTCGCTTACCTAATGTTTCTTCAGCACTCATATAGTCCACCCATATATTGGCGTCGGATAATTGCTTTTTTAATTCCTCCGCATATTTTTCATGGGCCTGAGCCACGGGCAATACCGCCACCTGCACGGGTGCCAGCCACACGGGGAATGCTCCGGCGTAATGTTCAATAAGAACGCCGAAGAACCGTTCCAGAGAACCAAGAAGTGCCCGGTGGATCATGTAAGGCTGATGCTCTTTTCCATCCGTACCGATGTATTTCATATTAAACCGTTCAGGCAAATTAAAATCAAACTGGATGGTGGTCATCTGCCATTCACGGCCGAGCGCGTCTTTGACTTTCAGATCGATCTTCGGGCCGTAAAACGCTCCGCCCCCTTCATCGATCTCAAACTCCAGCTTTTCCTGATCAATGGCTTTCTGAAGTGCTTTGGTAGCCTGTTCCCATCGCTTTTCATCCCCCACGCTTTTCTCGGGTTTGGTAGAAACATATGCCTTGATGTTTTTAAAGCCAAATGCCTTCCACATCTTCAGCGAGAAACGGAGGACTTCCAAAATCTCATCTTCGACCTGCTCAATGGTGCAGATAACATGGGCATCGTCTTGTGTGAACCCGCGGACTCGAAGCAGACCGTGAAGTACCCCGCTAGCCTCATAACGATAAACCGTGCCCAACTCTGCCCAACGCATGGGGAGGTCGCGATACGAACGGGCGGAATTTTTGTACATCATAATATGAAACGGACAGTTCATTGGTTTCACATAAAATTCCTCCTCATCAATTATCATCGGCGCGTACATACTTTCTTTATAAAAATCCAAATGACCGGAAGTCTTCCACAGCCAGGAACGCCCCACATGAGGAGTAAAAACCAATTCATATCCGTTTTTAAAATGCTCCCCTTTCCAAAATGTTTCGATGGCGTTTCGCATGCGGCCGCCTTTTGGGTGCCAGTACACCAAACCGCCTCCCGCTTCATCGTGCAGGCTGAAAAGGTCGAGCGCTTTGCCTAATTTCCGGTGGTCGCGTTTTTCCGCCTCCTTGCGCGTGGCCAGATATTTTTCGAGCTCCTCTTTCGTATCAAAAGCTAATCCGTAAATACGCTGGAGCATGGGGCGTTTTTCATCCCCTTTCCAGTACGCGCCGGCAATTTTATCGAGTTTAAAAGTGCCTAAATCAATCTGGCCAGTGGATTCAATATGAGGCCCTCTGCACATATCGACGAAGGAACCGTTTTTATAAAAACTGATTTTTGTCTCCCCTTCTTCTTTTAAATCTGCCGCCATTTCGATTTTATAATCCTGCTTCGTAGCTTTTAAAAATTTCATCGCCGCTTCCATAGGCTCTTCATATTTTTCGAATTTTTGATTCTGTTTGATGATGTGTTTCATCTTTTTTTCCAGAATCGGAAGGTCTTCCGGAATCAATGTACGCGGAAGATTGAAGTCATAATAAAAGCCATTGTCGATATTTGGTCCGATGGCCAGTTTGGCATCGGGAAACATCTCGAGTACGGCCTGCGCGAGGATATGAGACAGGGAATGCCGTTTGGTTTCGAGGGAAGGTTGTTTAGACATGGTGTGTGAGGTTAGATAGGTGCGGTGACGTCACCGCACTTTCAGTGATTTAGATGAACTCTCAAAAAATTCCGCTAGATATAAAATCTACCGGGGCCCCGATGCTCTCGCTTACGCTCGAGTTCGGGGGGTTCCACCCCGCTTGTCCGGCTGAGCCCGTTAGGGCGAACGTCGGACCGCTTTTCAATGGTGTCGGAAAACATCTTTTAAGGTGGTATTTTTGGGGCACTGTGCAGACGGCTTCCAGTCGTGGCCGTCATTTCCTTGGCATCCGCTTTCCAAAAACATGTCCTTAAAATCCAGCGTTTTCGTTCAGCCTGATTGTATCCGCTTCTGAAACAAGGGTCAATTGGAAGTGTTTACAGTGACCAGTTCTGATTACTGGTTGCTGGTCACTGGTTGCTGGAATGTGGTATAGTAATGGCCGTTCAACCAATCGACTTATGGGCATTGTCCTGGCTATTTACATCGTCCTCTTAATCGGTTTTCTGGCGATCAGCGCTCTGATTTTCCGGCACACGGCTAAATACAGTTATCTGAGCCCTAAATTTAAAACCGTTGTGTGGGTTTTTGCCATTCTGGCTCTTGGCGGCGTTATTTTTTCTTTATATCTGGTCATCAGTTTATTCAGCACCCCTTCCGGTCCCTCTTATTCCTCACCCTCCGTAAACACGTCGTCGGATATTAATTTTTAGAAGATCAGGATAATTATCCTGATCTTCAGCTTTAAAATATGCAATATTTCCTTCCCGGATTGTCGGCGTTCGGCTTAACAATCCTCTGTCTTCTTATTGCTCTGAAGGTATTTCCGAAACTGGGTTTAGTGGACCGGCCGGAAAAATACGGCTTAAAACGCAAGGCCATTCCCTATCCGGGAGGCGTATTGTTGTTTTTGATTTTTACGGCGCTGGCCCTCATCTTTTTTGAACCGACCGTCAAACTCGTCGGCCTACTTCTAGCCGGAGGACTTTTGGTGGTGATCAGTTTTATTGATGACCGCGTAGAACTGCCGGCATGGCTGCGGCTTTTTACGCAAATAGCGGTGGGGATCATTCTGGTGGCCGTGGGGATCGGTATCGAAACGATCACCAATCCTTTCGGAGGACATATTCCCCTTAACGAGATCAAACTGAGCCTCAGTTTCGGAGCTATGGAGTACACGCTCATTCTTTTTTCCGCCCTCTTTACCATCGCCTGGGTCGTGCTCATCGTCAACACCATGAACTGGCTGGACGGCATTCCGGGGCTTGTGAGCGGTATTACTGTATTGGGGAGCCTGGTGCTTTTCTTTTTGAGTATTTCGGATCTGGTGAACCAGCCGGAGATCGCCACGATGGCGATCATTGTAGCGATGATGGCGCTGGCTTTCTGGCTGTTCGATTTCTTTCCGCCCAAGATCCTGCTCGGCGATTCCGGTTCGATGTTTTTTGGCTTATTGCTCGCAGTATTAGCTATTTTTTCCGGCGGGAAGATCGCGACCACGTTTCTGATTCTCGGCTTCGCGATTCTAGATGCCCTGTATGTGATCGTCTATCGGATCTATAACCGAAAAGCTCCGTGGAAAGGCGGCGAATGGGACAAATACCGCAAAGCCGTCCACCTGCACCACCGCATGCTGCAGATCGGATTCTCCGAAAGGCAGGTGCTTATTGCCATCTACGTTCTCTCCGCCATCTTCGGCATCATCGCACTGTTTCTTGGCACCTTCGGCAAATTCTGGGCGATTGTAGTATTGGCGCTGGCCTCGGTGGTTCTGGGGCTGATCTTGCGGGCGAAGAGAAGGAAATGATTTGAAATTTGTTTTAAAAACACATCTTATAAAAACCAGTTGTAGGAAATACACAAAAAAAGATTATTTTGACATTATGACAACTATATGCTATAATGATAACGATAAATAATTTAATAAAATAATTATGAATACAAACACACCAGATCAACAAGGTACAACAGTAGAAAAATTAGTTGCACCAGGCCAAAGAGAGGCGGTTGATATAACGGCTGATCAAAGACAAGAAATTGAAGACGTTGTTCATGAGCTTAACGTGGCACCATTTGGCGAAATGGAAGAGGATGGGCCAACTCCACAAGATTGGCTAGATACAGTGCAATACAACCTTAACCATGCTAGCCCTGAAAAATTAGAATTGTCAGAAAAAGCAATTAAATTTATTAGAGATAGTAAATTATTCCTGGTTTAATTGAACATAATCAATATATTGGAAAGGCTATCTAAAGGTGGCCTTTCTTTTTTTATGTACAACCTACAACACTGTATAAGTGGTTCGTGTATTTTACCTTATTTGACGTAAATTTCGGTGAGTAAAATACACTCACCCAAATTTACCAACGTTGAGGATTAATTATAACATTGGTAAACTTCACTTATACCGAAACGTTGTACGCAATTCAAAAAATATTTTTCTTTTTAAGGGTATCTATAATTTAGATCAAGGAACTTTTAATAGGCTTTTTAAATACAAGGGGAATAAATTTGTTAATAGAGGGCTTTCAGGGTAAAATAACTCCACTAATTTAAATAGATTTTTTATGTCAACGGAAAACACTTTCGACCCATTAGAAGCAAAATATACAAAAGGAACAGAAGCCGCTACAAATGCAATTAAGCGCGAATTAAGAAATATATTAAATTCTTACGTTGGTTATTACGATCCATTTTGCGAATTAATACAAAACGCATTAGATTCCATTGAAGAACGCGCTAAAACCGAAGATAAGGTATATCAACCAAAGCTTTGGATAACAATAGATATTAAAGATAATTCACTTACCGTAAGTGATAATGGCATCGGCCTTAATGAAGTAACGCTCAAGGCTTTTTTGGCGCCAGATTTTTCTTTTAAATCAGGCAATACGCGCGGACACAAGGGTGTTGGCGCGACTTTTCTAGCATATGGTTACAACTTTATGCAAATTTATACAAAGACTGAGGATTTTACCTATACAGGTAAAATGGTAAATGCTAGAAAATGGCTAGATGATGAAAATCCGTCCGGCAATCCGCTCGTCAAAACAGCACCTGAAAGCAATCTTGCACAAGAGTGCAAGGAAATAGATAAAGGTGTTTCAATTCGTATCAATTTTGACAGTACGACTCACCCAGCGGATTTAGGTTGGGTAAAGGCTAGTAGCGTCGATGCGTGGCATAAAATATTATCTATTAAAACTGGACTTGGTAGTTTTTTTGCAAACGAAGAAATACAGGTACACCTGAAGGTAGTTAACGAAAAGGGTGAAACTGAAGAAGGGGTCTTTCAGGGGATTCAATACTTATGGCCCCATACACTAGCAAAAAAAATAGCAAGTCTGGATGAAGTAAAGGGGAAAATGCAGGAGCTATACGAGGCAAGGGGACCTGGCTATATTTTACCACCAGCTCTGAAAAATTTAGATGTATTTTATGGAACATTTAAGCCAGAAGAATTAGAAGCATCGTTAAAATTAGATGAAAACCAGAAAGAAATCCTGGAAAAATATAAACCATATGTATATTTTTCTTACGTGTACTCCGCAAAACTTTGGTCAGTTTTTAATGAATCACTAAATATAAGATCAGGTCTTAAAATACTAGCAGGTGGTTTTCAGATTTCAGCCAATAATATGCCACAAGGCGAAATCATTCAAATTCCTTTGACGCGGAATATTGGACGACAAAACCAAGTTCATTTTCTTATACACTTTGAAAATTGCTCAGCAGATTTAGGTCGTAAAGGATTTAGAAGTGATATCGTTGATTTCTGCAAAGAAATAACTGCAGCACTTATTAATAGAGCTTTTCCAAAATACCAATCAGTTCTAAGAAAAAATACTGGACTTGCACCGGATTTAGTAAGAGAAGCAGGAGTGGATACATGGAAACAGGAAATGCTACAACACGAGATAGAAAGCCCTCTACAAATTAATAATGAAAATTTCTTTCTCCCAACAAAAAAAATTGGCCTTACTTCCACGCCAACAAGAGAGCAAGATGTAATAGCCCTGTTCCATCAACTCATTGCAGGCGGTGTAATTCGTGGCTTAAGAATCATGTCCACCAACGAACGTTTAACATATGATGGCTTATATAAAATCAGCATAGAACCCCCTGCAAAAAACCATGAACATCATACCACTACCAATCCTCTTGGAATTTTACCTGGTCAAATGGATGAGCTAGGTGAGACTGGGCTTCTGAGCGCCCCAAAGATCCTTGAATACAAATTCTCATTAGATGGGTTGATTGAAGATATTGAAAATGGTGTTAAAAATTCCAACGATATCTCACTAGTAGTAGTATGGGAAACTGGATCAGAATATGAGGGGAATTACATGGTGACATCTCTGTTAGACCCAGATAATTTAGACCAACGACAGTATCATGGAGTTACTCATGTACTCACAAGCGTTACATCGCAACAACGGGAAATGGATTTGATTGTTCTTAGCGAGCTAATAGATTTCTTGAATGATCCAGAAGATACAATCGAAAAACAAAAAGCCAAATATGAATACTGAAAATACCCTGAAAGCAAAACATGAGCACTAATAAACAGTTTCTTCTGTTCATTAGAAAAGCCTATCAAAAGACCTATTGGATGGAAAAATATTACTTGAACTTGCTCCGTTTCACTTCGCACCCCGCTGCGCTCTCCTCCCGATGGTCGTCGGGGCGTACAACAGCAGTATATGCGGCTTATTACCTCAGCTCGGTAAACGCCCACATTTGCCACTGGTGAGCCTTCGGCATATTATACCAGTAGCAAACGTCACATATACTGCAACGTTATACGAAATATCTTTAATCTAAAATGAATCATCCCACGCTTCCTGATACCTCCCGTGGAACATTTCTTCATCGAATTCATGACTCTGCGTCCCTTGTATTTCCACGCAGAATGAGGCAACCACGGTAGCAATTTGGGCGCTTTTTTTAAGTTCCCATCCGCGGGATAAGCCGTACAGCAGGCCGGCGCGGAACGCGTCGCCGGAACCAGTGGGGTCAACGACTTGTAAATCGGACACGGCCGGCAGTTCAAATTCTTCTTTCGTGGTGACCACCCGGCAGCCTTCTTCGCCTTTGGTAATGATGACTGTTTCCGTTAATCCGAGAGTGGCTATTTTGGATAGAGAGGTTTTATCTTTCCACAACTGCCATTCATAATCGTTCAGTACCAGCGCCTTGCTTTCGTGAACAGATTTAACGAGCTGGTCTCCGCTCAGGGCATTAAAGGCCTGCCCCGGATCGAAAATAAACGGGAGCTTGTGGTGACGGCAGTAATGAGCGTGGTCGACCATCGCCCTGCCATCATTTGGTGATATGATGACAAAAGATTTCTCCCCGACCACTAACGGATGTTCATTTGCCCGGAACATCGCCCCGCCGTGGAACGCCGTGATCTGATTATCAGCGAGATCGGTGGTGATGAAGGCCTGGGCGGTTTTTTCGTCCTCAAAAATCCGGATGTCGTCCGTCGGCAGTTCCAGCGACTTTAACTTCATCTCATAATCCCGAAAGTCATTCCCCGCCGTGGCGTAAATGATGGGTTTCTCACCCAAAAGCGCCAGGCTGTAAGCAATGTTACCGGCCGTGCCCCCCAGATTGACATTCAATTTATCCACATTAAACGCCACATTCAGCATATGCACCTTGTCGGGCAGAATGTGATTCGCGAACTTGTCGGGAAAGGTCATGATGTGATCGTACGCCAGCGAACCGGTGATGACAATCGGGAGTTTTTTCATGCTAAATATGATAACATAGGTACTGTATCACAAATTAATATGTCATCTGAACTTTTTGAAATCATCGTTCCCTCCATCGCGTTCTTTTTCGCCTTCTTTCTGGCCTTCACTCTGATGGAGATGATGGTTGTTCTGCTTTTAAACGGTTTTGTTTTTAAGCACTGGGGATTTGTAGTGGACGTGGTGATGCGGGTAAAAGTGCGGCATGGAACCTTGATGCGTTTTGCCACCCTTCTTTTAATGACGGTTTTTATCGGCGTGCTTCTAAAATACACAGCGGTCTTAAGAATTCTGGACAGCGCCACACTTGAAGAAAAGCTGTACGCGGGCCAGACATTTCTTGTTATTCTGCTGACGTACCGGCTGGCCACCGGCCATCTGATGGAGCTGACGTTTTTAAAGCAGATCCACCGTTATCTTTTTATTTATCTATCGGTAGTGGTGTATGTACTGATGATTCTGCTCGTTAACAGCCAGTACGATAATTACCAGCGCCTCATCAACGCCACCGTTGTTCATCCGATTGGGGAAAACGTGAAAGTGGTCATGGAAAATTATCAGCGTAAAAAAATACTGAATGAGATGCGCCGCCTGGTGCACAATGACCGTTGTCCGCGGGTGGATTATATGCTGGATCTGACCAAAGGGCTGACCAAGCATTTTATCTACGTCACGACTGATCCCGACCTGGCGACTTTGCAGGAAGTGTTGAGCGACGCGCCGAAAAACTACACCATCGGCCGTGCCTGCACGTATGCGAATGAAACGTTCCTCCTCACCGATTATGGCCAGTGGTTTTGGGTGATTGATGCCACATAGACCCCCTCGGTCCCGCATAGCGGGACCACTCCCCCTTAATCAAGGGGGAGATATTTTTGTAAACTGGTTTTCAAAAAAACCTGCAAACAATCTCCCCCTCAAGCGATGGAGAGCGCCCGGAGGGCGAGGGGGTCTTGCCAAACTCTTAAAAAACACTTAAAATACCATCACTCTAACCAATACTAATGTCTGTTTATCTGGTTCGTAAATCAATGATCCCGCTGGCAAAAAAAATCATCCTTAAACTAGTGATGGAGGAATCAATTGATGAGAAGAAACTGAAAGGAATCCGTAACCAGCTTACCAAAAAAAACGGCGGGATTTTACCTAAAAACCTGGAGCTGATTCAGGCCTATCGGGAGCTGTTGGAGGCAGGAAAAATCAAACCCGCTCCGCACATTTTAAAAATTATCCAGAAGCGGAAAGTGCGGACACTGTCAGGCATCGCGAATATTACCGTGCTGATGAAAGACATGGGGTGCCCCGGCCAGTGCATTTACTGCCCGTCTGAAAAAGGCATGCCCAAAAGCTATTTAAGCAATGAACCAGCCATGATGCGGGCAGTACGGAATGAATTTGACGCGTACCGTCAGGTCAAAACCAGGCTAAATGGCTTGGTCGCCCAAGGGCACGATGTGACCAAAATCGATATCCGGACAGCCGGAGGAACCTGGGGCGCCTACCCGCATGATTATCAGGAGGAGTTTTTGAAAGGAATCTACTTCGCCTTGAACCAAGGTTCAGGCTTGATGTCCGATGTCCGATGTCCGATGTCCGATGTGTCACTGGAAGATTTGATTAAGGAAAATGAAACGGCGACGTGCCGATGTGTGGGATTGTGGGTGGAAACACGGCCGGACTGGGTGAACGAAGAAGAAATCCGACGGCTTCGTGGTTATGGAGTGACAGGGGTGGAACTGGGCATTCAGACTACGGATGACGCGGTGAACGCTTTTTGTAAACGAGGACATGGCGTTGAAGAATCTATCCGGGCGACCGGCTTACTGCGGGATGCTGGGTTAAAGATTTGTTATCATCTGATGCCCAACCTGCCGACCGCGACATGGGAATCGGATCTGAAATCCGGACGGGACTTGTTTGAAAATGAAGGATTACGGCCGGATTATTTAAAGATCTACCCCACGATGGTCACCCCTTATTCTCCCCTGGCGACTATGATTAAAAAAGACCCGGCGATCCACACCGCCTACACGGATGAAGAGCTGATGGAACTGATCGCCGACATCAAAAGCCATGTGCCGGAATACTGCCGTATCATCCGCGTGATCCGTGATATTCCTGCGGACAGCGTCATCGCCGGCACCAAACAATCTAACCTTCGCCAGATTATGCAGAGAAGGGGGGTAACGTGCCGATGTGTACGGTGCCGGGAAATACAGGAGATCCAAATTGAAAATTCAAAATTGAAAATTCAAAATTATCAGGCCAATGACGGCCAAGAATTTTTCATTTCAATTGAAGAGCCAAATTTGGATAAAATAATTGGCTTATGCCGGCTGAGATTTCCTAAAAAAACCATTTTTGATGAACTGAAAGGCGCGGCCATCGTACGTGAACTGCATGTGTACGGGCGTCAGCAATCGCTCATGGAAGAAGGCGTAAAATCCGATACACAGCACCTTGGCTTCGGACGCGAACTGATGGATAAAGCGGAAATGCTGACGCACGAAGCCGGTTACCAAAAAATCGCCGTGATCGCGGCTATCGGAACACGGGAATATTATCGGAAACTGGGGTATGAACTGGAAGGAACTTATATGACTAAAGTCATATAACATTTCTGATTTCTGAACTCTGATTTCAGATTTGATTCTGAGATCTGAATTCTGAGATCAGAAATATCAAGAGGATTCTTCGTTTTTTAAATGTCCTCCGCCCAGATCCACATCCTTGATAGGAAGGTGCTGTTTGTCGACCAATACCGCGTATGTAAATACCCACACCGCGGTGGAAAACACATTAAAAAGCCCCATTAAATACGAAGCGACCAGCAAAATCCCAAGGGCAAACATCCCTATAATCACATAAGCCACGCTATGCAGAAAGGTGGTGGCGAGCCAGCTCGTTAAAATGATGACCCCCATGGGGATAAAGAGGATAAGAATGACGTTTAAAATCACGCGGGCACTGATAAGAAGGATGAGGATGAAGATCAGAATGGTCTTGCGCAGATTGGAAATTACCAGGATCACGCTCTCTTTAATGGATTCGATAAGGCGTTTGTCTTCCAGCACAATAAAATATTCCGCGTAAGTAAAAAGGAAGCTGGCAATGAGCCCCACCATGCCTATAAAAAGAAACATAGGCAGGATCATAAAAAACACGTTCTCCCCCCACCATCTGAGCACAAAAGAGGATTCGGTCAGGATCGTGATGATGCTGAAAGATCCGATAATGAGGGCAAATTCAAACATGGGGAAAAAACGCCGTAAGCCGATTTCGAATGAGCCGGTAATGGGTTCATAGTTTTTGATGCGCATCAGTGCCTGAATGAGCGTTCCTCTGAAAATGGGCGGTGTTAAGGTATATCCCACAAAAACAATTGCTGCCAGCACTACCAGAATAACGGTCAGTTTAGGGTATGAGCTGATCAACCCCCATACAATTTTAATATCAACTACCAGGTTCATTTCCTGATGGCCGCCGAACAGGGCGGAATGTTTAAAGGCATTATATTGGTATCCCAGATAGGCGCTGCTCACCAGTGTGCTGAAAAACGCGGGCACAGCACCGTACCAGATGAGCTTTTTAAGGTGCACCTGTGTGACCTGCCAGGCTTTGCGGACAATATCACGAACGTTCATATAGTGGATTAAACCGAACGTTATTTTAGCACAATTCCGGCCGTCTGCCTCGTTCTTTGTTGCATTTGTGGGCGGTTCTGTGCTGGTTCAATAGGGCTCTGCTCTCCTCAAAGTAAATTTTCTTCGTAAATTTACCTTTCGGAGTCCTGCGCTTCAGTCGTCCTGCCGGACTCCTTATACTTCGGACCGCATCGCTCGCTACTTAGTAAAAACCCCCCGATCGCATCAGCAACCGGGGGGGCAGAGGTTCTCTCAGCTGTCAGGGGGCGGTCACCGTGACCTGGACGACTCCGGCGTTCACCGCGCCGGCGATGTAGTCATCACTCCCCCAGGGT
>Ga0180007_10001411_pt1 | contig 33100 bp, 24 predicted proteins | sample MM_PC_MetaG_FD_121122 | JGI IMG/M metagenome (GOLD analysis project Ga0180007, IMG submission 121122) | Groundwater microbial communities from the Aspo Hard Rock Laboratory (HRL) deep subsurface site, Sweden - MM_PC_MetaG | ecosystem: Environmental > Aquatic > Deep subsurface > Groundwater... | reverse complement strand
GGCAAGGACCGGGACGGCCGACAAGCTCAGCAGCAAAAGGAAGATGGCAGCGCGGAACATGGGAGGCTCCTCGGTTGGGGTGACTTATTCGGACCTCGGCAGCGGCTCATCGGCCTCGCTCAGCATCCACACCATCGCGGTCATGGCGGCCACGTTCTGACGCATGTGGTGCGGATCGATCTTGTCGAACGTGTCGTCGGGACTGTGGTGATAGAGAAAGTAGTCGTCGTTGTGGACCCGATGACCGATGCCCGGCACGCCGGCGTCGTTCAGGCGTCGGATGTCGACGCCGGCCCAGCCTGCTCCGGTCGGCGCTGCGCCGATGGAATCGAGCCGCGAAGCGAAGTCGGCTACCGCGGCGACCGTCAGGGAGTCGCCCTTCACGCTCCAGCCGGCCGGAGCAAAGCAGCCCGAATCGCTTTCGATCGCCACGACGTGACGGTCGATCTGGTCGGCGTGGGTCTCCATGTAGGCTTTGGCTCCGGCCTGGGTCATCTCTTCGTCGATCCACAGCACGACCCGGATGGTGCGGCGCGGCTTGAGGTCGAGCTGAATCAGCTGCCGCGCCACTTCCATGGCGATGATGCAGCTCGCGCCGTCGTCGTGGGCTCCGCAGCCTGCGTCCCAGGAATCGAAGTGGCCGCTGACCAGCACGATCTCCTCGGGCTTCTCCCAGCCGATGAGGTCGGCTACGACGTTGGCCTGCTGGACATCGGGCAGGGTCTGGGCGTTCATGTTCAGGCGGACCCGCACAGGCAGGTCGCGACGGTGCTGGCGTTCGAGTCGGGCAGCGTCGCGCACGGTGATTGCGGCGGCGGGAATCCTGGGGATCGTGTCGCCGCCGGCGTAATGCATGACTCCTGTATGGGGCGGACTCGACAACGACGGAGTCACCGAACGGATCAGGCAGGCGACGGCTCCGTGTCTGGCCGCGGCGTCGGCCCCGCGGGCGCGGTACTGCACTGTCTTGCCGTAGCCATCCCAGGGTGGATTGAACAAGACGATTCGGCCGGCGGCCTCATCGGCCCGGGCTTCGAGCTCGTCGAAGTCGGACACGACCAGCAGGTCGGCCTCGATGCCGCCATCGCGCGTGCCGACCGAGCCGCCGAGTCCGATCATCGGCAGGGAATGACGCCAGGGTTCAATGACCAGGGCGGATTCATTGCCGCGAACCCAGTGAGGCACCATCACAGGCTCGGCCCGGACGTCGTCGAGTCCGTCGGCCCTGAGGTGGGCGACGGCCCAATCGATGCCCCGTGACATGTTCTCGGATCCGCTCAGGCGCGGACCGACGACATCGCACAGTTCGCCGAGCCGGTCATGGGCGTGATCGTCGGCCAGGGCTGCGGCGATGATGCGCTCGACGGCGAGGTCGATGTCCATTCGGGTCTCTGTGGGTGTCTGAGATGCAGCCTGCCCGATCGATGCGGACAGGAGGATCACCAGGACGAGAGTCGTCATTCGATGCATGGATTCCTCCAGGTGGCGATGTTTCCAACAACCCAAGGTAGTGCATCGGGGGCCCCGTTGGCCACGATCAGAACAGGGTCACCAGCAGAATTCCCCCGACGGCCATGACCGAGGCTGCGATTTTCCGCTTCGTGAACGATTCCTTGAGGAAGATCGTGGCGAGGATCAGCACGTAGATGGTGCTGGTCTGGTTCAGGATGGCCGCGACACCGGCGGTGGTGAGCTTGAGGCCCGCGAGCCAGAAGATCAGCGCCAGGTAGGAGCCTATGATCGTGCCGGGCACCGTGAAACGCCAATCGGGCTTGGGGCGGAAGACATCCAGCCATTCCCGACGCCGGGGCGAGATCAGCACGAATGGAGCCATGACAGCGAGAGCTCCGACCTGACGGACGGCGGTGGCCCAGAGAATGGGCTGATGATCGAGCACCGGCTTGACCAGGATGACGCCCAGGGTCAGCGATGTCATGGCCGCGACGCCCCACAGCACGCCCTCCACCTGCCGTCGTTGTGAAAGACCTTCCGGGGGCGTCTGGCCCGATGCGATCAGGACGCCGCCGATGACCAGCGACATGCCCCCGATCTCGCTCCAGCCGACGCGTTCGCCGAGCAGCAGAAAGGCGAACATGATCATCAGGGGAGAATAGAGACATTCCACGATCGCGGTGATCCCGGCGCCGACGGTGTTGAGGCACTTGTGAAAGAACGTGTCGGCGAAGGTGATCGAGAGCACGCCGCCGGCCACGAGGATCAGGATGTCCTGCAGGGGGACGTCACGGACCAGCGGCGAGCCGGCGACCTGGGTGGTGATGACCAGCAGGACCGATGAGATGGTGACGCGAAAGAGATTCAGGGCAAAGGGCGGGACGGTCTCGCCGGACCTCTTGAACAGGATGACGGCGACGGCCCAGAACAAGGCGCAGAGCAGGGCAAAGAATTCTCCCAATGCATCCTCCTGGACATCAGAACGTAGTCATCCTGTGCGGGCTCCTATATAATGCCGGCGAACCCCTTCGTGCCAGCCCCGTCAGGAGAATGACATGTCAGTACAATTCATCGCGCCGCTTCAACGATCCTGGGACCGCTCCCGTGGCATCCTGCTTCGACCTTTCGATTTGCAGGCCTGGCTGACGATCGGATTCACGGCCTGGCTGGCCCGTCTCTGGGACGGCTCGATCTTCGGCGGCGACGGCGCGGTGAATTTCGACATCGGCGGCGACGATTCACGCTGGGGTGGCTTGGGCGGCGGGGCCGTCGAACGTGTGATCGATGCCCTGGAGAATCCACTCGGACTGCTGGTCGGACTGATGCTGTTGGGCGTGTTCCTGGTCATTGGAGCCGCACTGGCCTGGGTCAGTTCGCGTGGGGCGTTCATGCTGTTCGACAACGTAGCCCATCGCCGCAGCAGGGTGTCCGAACCCTGGGAGCGACTCGGACAACTGGGAGACTCCCTGTTCGTCTGGAGGGTCGCCACCCAGCTGCTGGCCGGTCTGGTCGCGTTCGCCCTGGCGATCCCCCTGCTGGTCGTGGTGTTGCCCATGTCCCACGCCGAAGGGTTTCTCGCGGGATTGAGCCTGGCCCTGGTCGCTCCGATCGGAGCGGTTGGCCTGCTGCTCGGACTGTTGATCGCCTTCGTCGGATTCTGCACCGATCAGTTCGTCGTGCCCCTGATGCACCGTTACGACGAGGGCGTGCTTCCGGCTTGGGAGCGGTTCCTGCCCCTGCTGCGTCGCGAACCCTTGGCCTTCGTGCTCATGGCCGTGTTTTATCTCCTGTTGGCCGTTGTCGTGGGCGTTGCGGTGGCTACGGCGGGAGCCATGACCTGCTGCGCGCTGTTCGTGGTGCTGAGCATCCCGTACATCGGCACGGTGCTTTTGCTGCCGGTCTACCTGACGGCGCGAGCGTTCGGGCCCGAATTCCTCGCTCAATTCGGGGACGAGTTCACGACCTGGCCGACCGAGGTCTTCGAGGCCCTGGAGCCTGGAGACGAAACCTGATTCGATCGAGACGATCAACACCACGCGCAGGAGGCCGGGGCCCGCAGTTGCGCCCCGAGGAAACTCTTGGCATGTTTCCGCCCACCCTGAATTCGTCTTGATGAAAAGGACGGCCATGCGTCGAACGAAAATCGTCGGAACGCTCGGACCTGCGAGCTGGAATCCTGACATCCTCGAACAGCTGATCGCTGCCGGCCTGAACGTCGTGCGGTTGAATTTTTCCCACGGCGACCGGGAATCGAAGCGACAGCTTATCGAGATGATTCGGGCGACGGCCAACCGTCTGGGGCGTCCGGTGGCCATTCTTCAGGATCTGGCCGGCCCGAAGGTGCGCATCGGGACGTTCGAGGACGGGCCTGTTTTCCTGCGCACCGGTCAGCACTTCACCCTCACCGCTCGCGATGTGCCCGGCTGCGACGGCGAGGTGGGTCTTGTCTACAAGGGTTTGCCGAACGATGTCAAGGCGGGCGATCGCCTGCTGCTGGCCGACGGAGCCCTCGAACTGACGGTCGAAGCCATCGACGGCCCCGACATCCTGTGCCGCGTCGTCACCGGCGGCGAGCTGAGCTCGAACAAGGGCATCAATCTGCCGAGCGGCACGATCACGGCCCCCATCCTCGACCAGAAGGATATCGCGGACCTGAAGTTCGGCCTGGAGATGGAAATCGACTACGTGGCCCTCTCTTTCGTCCGCACCGGCGACGACGTCCGCAAGGCGATCGAGGTGATGGATGAAGTCGGCAGGCACGCGCCGATCATCGCCAAGATCGAGCAGCAGCAGGGCATCAACAACATCAGCGAGATCATGGCCCTGGCCGACGGCATCATGGTGGCCCGCGGCGATCTCGGCGTGGAGATCCCCTTCGAGCAGGTGCCGTGCATCCAGAAGGATCTGATCGCGCGCGCCAATACCGCAGGCAAGCCCGTGATCACCGCGACCCAGATGCTGAAGTCCATGGTCGAGAGTCCGCGGCCGACCCGCGCCGAAGTGTCCGACGTGGCCAACGCCATCCTCGACGGCAGCGACGCCGTGATGCTTTCGGAGGAGACTGCCATGGGCGATCATCCGATCGGAGCATTGCTGGCGATGGACCGCATCGCGATCGCGGCTGAATCCATCTTCCCTTTCCGCACCTGGGCCGATCGACTGGATCCCGGGGCGGATCTGAGCATCGACGAGGCGGTGGCCCGTTCGGCTGTGCGCACCGCCGAGGCCATCAACGCCGACGCCATCGTCATTCTGACCAAATCGGGCTCGACGACGCGACTGGTCGCCAAGTACCGCCCGTCCCAACCGATCCTGGCCATGACCGACAACGAAAGCACCTACCGTCGCATGGCCATGATCTGGGGCGCCGTCCCGATCCTCACTCCCGCAGGCGACGACCTCCAACAACTTGAGACCATGTGTCTGGACATGGCCGTGGAGCAGGGGCACCTCCTGCGCGGCCAGACGGTGGTTCTCACCGCGGGCGTGCCCATGAACCAGCCCGGCCGCACGAATCTGGTCAAGGTGATGACGGTCGATTAATGCTCCGCAGGAATCCAGGCCCAAAGTCGTTTCGTAATCCGACACCTTCATTTGACCAGAGGATTGACCATGAAACGACTTCTCGCCCTTGGCCTGTTCCTGATGATCCTGGCTCCTGCAGCCTCGGCGGAAACCCCTGATTTGACCGGAGAATGGGTCCTCGACGAGGCTCTCAGTGATGATCTCGCTGCCGTGATGGCAAAATTCCAACCTGACCGAGAAGCCCGCTCCAGCGGCGGCATGAAAAACAGCGGCATGAAGGATGGACGCCTGGTGGTCACCAGGATCATGACACCGCCGACCGGGGGCGATCCGGTTCCGGTGCGGTTCGTCTCCAAGCGGGAGAGCTAGAACAGCGTTCCCTGTGTATCGTCGACGGCGGGACTGTCGACTCGAGGCTCCACGGGATGGGCGGTCATCGAACCGGAAGCCAGGGGCTCCATCAGGGCCGTCATCTCGGGGTCGCCTGATGCGGCTTCCCACCACACGGCGTGCAATTCCCGAGGCACGATCACGGGCATGCGATGGTGGATCGGCTCCATCAGTTCATTCGCCCGTGTCGTGAGGATCGTGCAGGTGCTCAGCGGATCACGCCACATCGTGCCGCGGTGTCAAGCCCAGTTCAGCGTCAAGAGCCTGGTTCAGTTGCAGAAGCGCGGCAATATCTTCAGGTGACAGGGCAAGAGTGAAGCGTCCGCACATGGATGGCCTCCGGGGCATTTATTCCTTATATCCCGGCAAAATGCGCCGATTATGAGTGTACGATAACACGCCTTGCCCCATCGTTGTGTCAATGGAGAGAGCTTGAAGGCCTGGAACAACATTCTTCAGTCAAAGCTATGGCGTTGGACCCATCCCCGGGCCCGAGTCGGCCTGGCGTTGGGTGTCTTCGATTTCTGCCATGAGGGCCATGTCAACCTGCTGCGCAACGCCGCCGCCCGGTGCGACCGCCTGATCGTCGGAGTCCATCGGGACGAGACGGTTCAGCATTACAAGGGTGTTCGCCCCCTGAACTCAGCTCTCGAACGTCAGGCCCGTCTCGAGGATCTCGGTCTGGCCGATGTCGTCGAGATCGGGAGTGATCGCAAGCGTCTGTGCCGCAGGCACGGTGTCGATGTCGTCTTCCACGGCGACGACTGGGATCGTGACGACTATATCCGCCATTTCGGACCAGAGTTGATCGCCGACCTCGGCGTCGAGATCGAACTGCTCGATCACACGCCGGGTATCGACAGCACCATGCTGCGCCGGGAGGCGCCCAGGGTTGGCTGGTGGCTCTACAGCCAGAACGCCGACTGGGATCGAAGCCATCTCCACGACCATCTGGCCGGTCTCTTCGGTTATGTCGGCGGAGTTTGGATCACCGGAACGCGCGGTCGCGAAGTGGTCAAGAATGCCGACCCGACAGCTCCCTGCGCCTGGATCACCGACGACATGGCCATCGAAGATGTCTGCAGCCATGTCGCGGCCCTGGACCTCGATGTCCTGGTGACAGCTCACTTCAACCACGATCCGATCGTACGGGCGATGGCCAAGCGAGGCCACGCCTGCGACATGATCGTTCTTTCCCACGGCCGCAGCGGCAAGGCCGGCACCAGCCACGACAGGCGCCTCCAGCGCGGCCTGAAGAGCAGGCCTGGTCAGCATGACATCACCAAGTGCGGCTGCGTCAGGATCCATGACTGGTCCTTCGCCGAAGACTCGTACGGTCATCTCGACGGGTTCCTCGCCGCCGGCGGATCGTTCCGGAACCCTGCGCCCGAGTCAGTTCGTCCGCGCCTGTTGGTCCTGCCGACCTGGGGTCCCGACGCCGAAGGACGCGGACTGCTCATGTCTCATCGTTGGCGCGGAGCCATGCGTGCCCTGGCCAGGACTTGGGACGTGGTCGTTTCACCGCATCCTCTGACCGAGCCTCGCGACGTTCATAAGCTATGCCGTGCGCCGGGAATTTTCCGACTCGGGGCGACCGGACGATCCTTCGAATCGATTCCGGGTTTCGACGCCGTGCTTTCCGATGTTTCGGGTGTCCTGTGGGAGGCCCTTCTGTTCGACACGCCGGTGATGCTGGCGATGGGGAGCGACGACCCGAGCTGGTCGGACGACCTGCCGCCGTCCCCCGGCGAGTTGTCGCACGTCGTGCCGTTCGTCGCCCCTGAAGCCCTGGTCGAAGTCGCGGCCCTGCTGAGGGGCGAGCGGCGGGCGGATCAGAGGCAACTGGCCGAGTTGCGGCTCGGGCGCATCGATGGCGCCGCAACGCGCCGGATGGCGTCTCGCATCACCAGCATGCTTCAGAAGAGTCAGCCCACCCCGGACGAGTCCCTTGCCGTGCAGCATAGGACCACAGGTTGAGCACCGAGGCCGCTTCGCCGATGCTTTGGCCGGGCAGCTCGCACCATGAATAATATATTCATTTGCGAAACTGACTCTTCGTAACTAAATTGAAGGATCTATGAGCATCTCCTGGACACGCGCCGATCTTCATCTCCATTCGTCCTACTCGTTCGACGTGCCGGATCTGCCTGCCCTGAGGCCGCGCGCCTTGTTCGAGAAGGCCCTGGATCATCCTGTGGCCGATCGCCGACTCGACTGGTTCACCCTGACCGATCACGATACGCTGGCTGGCTGGGAATCTCTGGTCGCCGAGTTGGGTGAAACCGATCGTGCCTTGGTCATTCCGGCGGTCGAGCACACGCTGCATGACCGGAGTCTCGGCTTCACGATCCATGTGAACATCTACGGTCTGGATCCGGATCGCTACGCCGATCTGCGTCGTCGCGTCAGCAGCCTGGACGAGCTGCTCGCCTATGGTCGCCAGTATGGGCTGAAGTGTCAGTACAACCATCCCACCTGGTGGGATCGACGGGAACTGCGCCGTGATCTGGTCGATTTTTCCCGAGTTCCCGAAGTGGCAAGCCGTTTCGATATGCTGGAGCTCAATGCGGCGCGGACCCCGGCCCAGAATCTGATCACGACATCCCTCGCCCAGGAATTCGGCCTACCTCTGACGGCGGGCTCGGACAGTCATACCGGCGACGTCGGGCGCGGCTGGACCTCGGCGTCCGCCGACTCCGCCTCTGAATTCCTCGACGCCGTCTGGCGGGGAGAAGGCGGCACCGGTCTCGTGTCCCTGAGCTACCTGAGTCTGGTCGAAGAGGCCCACGCCCTGATCGACGAACTCGTCGACCACGGCAGCCATCTGGTTCCCGGTTCCCGCACAGCCAGCACCAGGAGTCAGACCTGGCTCGAAACGGCGGCCTCTCGCGTTGTCCAGGCGCGTCGCGTGAAGGAAAATCCGATCGTTCGCGAATCGCTCCGCGCGCTAATGAAGCACGTCTCGCGTCCGATCATGGGTGTGGTCATGGAGTTGGAGCGCCGTCTCGAAGGCCGTCTGGCCGATTCCGCCCTGAGTCCCTACATGATTCTGCAGGATTCCATAACACACGACAATCAAGCCGCTTGATCATCCGACCAGCGACAGGGAGCCTGGTGGGGAGGCGCCCGCCGATCATTGTCGTTTGCCCGCCCGGACCCTAGAGGTTGATCTGCGAGAAGTGCCTGGGAAATTCCACATGGAAATTCGACAGGTGTGAAGGAGCAGAATCAGCTCCCAGCAACTTCTCGGCCCTCTCGAAGTCTTTGTCCGCCACATGCAGGATGTAACGGTACCCCCCCTTGCCGTCGGCCACGCCGTTCGAACTGGTGAGGTTGATGTCGGCGTCGCACATCTTCTGGTGGATGTCCACCAGGGCGCCGAGTTCGTCGTCACCGTGCACGATGAACGCGTAATGAGGCCCTTCCAGCAGCAAGCCGGATTTTCTGGCCATGTCCGCCAACCAGACGGGGTTCAGCGGATAGATCATCAGACGAGTTTCATCGGGTCCGAGGGGAAGGGAATGGAAGGCGAGCAGGTTGACCTGTTGCTCGGCGAGGCGTTCGAGAAGCCGGCAAGCTTCTCCTGGCACATCCTGCACCGTCGTGGAGTAATACGCGGTGCTGTAGATTTTGACCGCCATAGCCGTGCCTCCTTGGCTCGGCCCGCGCAGGAGGTGAGGTGTCCTGGGTGTCTCGCTCGTGCCTGGCGGGCACGTCTTCATTGTATCAGAATCCGACCTTGATGGCGAATATCTTCGGACGAGATTGGTTGATGGGGGGGGCATAGGGAAAAAAGAAAGACGGGACTCCATGGGGAGTCCCGTCTCGTGGTCGAAGCCGCTGCTTCGAACTATCGGACCAGCAGGCCCTTCTGCACCTGGACGCCGCCTGCGGCTTCCAGGCGGAAAAGGTAGCTGCCGCTGCTCACGGAGCGTCCGGTGGCGTCGTTGCCGTCCCAGCGGGCGGTGTGAAGGCCGGCGGGCAGATCGCTGTCGGTCAGCACCTTGACCAGCTGACCGCGCAGGTCAAACACGCTCAGGCGGGCGTGACCGGAGCGGCCGAGGTCGAAGCTGATTTCGGTCAGCGGGTTGAAAGGGTTCGGTACGTTGGGCATCAGGCGTGCCGAACGGGGCAACAGGTCGTCGGCACCGGAAGTGGTGTCGTCGAAGCCCCAGATCTCGACATCATCGATGTTCCAACCGGAGTAGAGCCAGCTGCTGTCGGTCGTGCCCATGGTCCAACGCAGGTAGACTGTTGCCTGGCCATCGGCGACGGCCGAGATGTCGAACTCCTGGAGGATCCAGGCGCTGTCGGCGACCTCGGCTCCGTTGGACCAGACCGTTGTCCAGGCCACGCCATCGTTGCTGACCCGCACGTAGGCGTGGTCGTAGGCAGGCTGCTCGACGTTGAGCCAGCGCTGGAACTTCAGGATCGTCCCGTTGATGTTCGAGCAGTCGATGGCCGTGGAGGTCAGGTGCGTCTCAGCCATGTTGTTCGTGTAGTCACCGCTCAGGTTGTAGCCGTAGACGTTCGCACCGGTGGCGCCGGATGTGGGGTCGACGTTGCCGTACTGGCCGCCGGCTCCGGTCGGGACGCCGTAGGCCCACAGACCTGCGGTGGTCCATCCGGGATTGGTGCTCATATCCCAGGACAGCACCATGGCGGGGACACCGACGGTCAGGTTGACCGAGCGAAGGGTGTCGCCGTCGTGATCGGTGGTGTTCTGGATCGTCACGATGCCCGAGTAGGAGCCCTGGGCCAGAGTGTTGGCGCCGCTGTTGATCGCGACAGTCACCAGGGCTGTGGCGCCGAAGGCGATCGAGCCGCTGCCGTTGGTGATGGTGATCCAGCTCTGGTCCGAGGTCACCAGGTAGTTCAGGCTGCCGGCTTCGTTCTTGTTCTCCAGGGTATAGATGATGGAGTCGGGAATAAAGGGCCCACCGACGTCACCCTCGGAGACCAGGGCGCTGCTGGGCGACGTGCCCATCCCGCTGGCGTACGGTGTCAACACGTCGGTCGTAGTGGCGCCGGTGCCAGCGGTGTCGAGCCAGTCGCTCAGGCGGCTGCCGGACGCTCCGCCGCCGGTCCACGAGGTGAAAAAGCGGCCGTACCAGTCAGAGGTCTGGCTGGTGCAGGAGGCATAGCCGCCGTGGAGTTGACCGATCACGCGGTGGTTCTGGTCGAACAGGGGCGAGCCCGAGGAACCGGGCTCGGTCGTGCCGAGGTCCCAGTCCGTGATGCGAACGTGGGTGCCGTTTCCGGGGATGGCGGTGCCCAAGTAGCTTGTCACCGTCGTGGGATCGTTCTCGAAGCTGATGGCCTTCTCGTCGGTGTTGGGATGGTGGATGGCGACGGCCGAAGTGGCGTCGGCGCCGGTCCGGTCCCAGCCGGCATAGGAGACTTCATGAGCGGTGTTCGGCAGATTGTCCATCTCGACCAGGGTGAAGTCCGAGGTCGAGTAGGTTCCGCGGAGAGTCGATCCGGTCTGGAAGTCGCTCAGAACGCCGCCGGCCAGGTCGCCGCAGTTGACGCTCTGGAAGTTCCAGTACACGACCAGCGACTGGTCGTTGGCGGTGGAGATGCCGCAGTGGTTGGCGGTCAGGAAGTAGGGAGTCTCGTCGTTGGATGTGTTGTTGACCATCGCGCCGGTGCAGAAGGTGCTGCCGCCGGTCGAGATCACACCCACGGACTGGATGCTGTCGCGCCAGGGATCACCTTCGGGGCAGACGACGTCGATGTTGCAGGATCCCTGCTTGTCGCCCAGGGCGTTGGCGGCCAGATCGCCGAAGATCCTGTAACCGGGGTTCACGCTCGTGAGCTCGAGGCCCAGATTCCAGCGTTCCTTGACCGGCAGGACGACTTCGACCATCAGGTCGTTGGTCGCGACGATCGGCGTCCACAGTTCGCGGTGGGCCTTGTTGTCGTCGGTGGTGAAGGTCACCGGTTCGGCCGAGCCGTCGGTTGGGTACAGCGACATATGGCTGGCCACCGGCAGGGCGAAGTCGGTGAAGCCCAGGTTCAGCGAGAGGGCGCCGGGGCTCTGAACGCGCACGCGCCAGACCATCATGCCACCGTCGATCTGCTCCCAGGTGCCGTGGGTGTCGGGAGTGATGAATGTTTCCTGGGGAATGGCGAAACGAACGGGCAGGCCGTCGCGTTCACGGTTGATATCGTCGATCAGGGCGCTGGCGACATCGATCGGATCGGCGGCGAAACGAGCGATCGCTTCGGCCGGCAGGATGTCATGGGAGGCAGCGGCCGGCGCGATCACGGGCCGGGCGTTGGCGCCGATGGCGGTCATCAGCAGGAGAGCTGGCAGAAGGATCAGAAAGTTCCGGCGTCGAGAGAGTTGGCGCATCATCGTCATCCTTTGATGTGGCTAATAACCAGCTGAACGCTCCTGTTGGAGGAGCGTGAGGGAGAGGGATCCAGCTGCCGACGGGGAGATCTTGGATCCGGTCATGCATCATTATATCATAAATATGAGAAAAAGGCCCCCGAATTGATCGGGGGCCTCGATTTCGCTGGAAAATCGATCGAATCAGCGGGCTCCGCGGCCAGTCAGGACGACGCGCACGGTCTCGAAGATGACGCTCAGGTCGATCCGGAATCCGGAACGACGCATGTAGATGCGATCCATGGCGACCTTGCGCTTCACCGAAACGATGTCTTCGTCGTAGCCGTTGCGCACCTGGGCGAGGCCGGTGATGCCGGGCAACACGGCCAAGCGGCGAGTGTAACCGGGAATCACGGCGTCGTACTGGTGGACGAAGTGCAGGCGTTCGGGACGAGGGCCGATCAGGCTCATTTCTCGAGTCAACACATTCCAGAACTGAGGCACCTCATCGAGGCGGGAAACCCGTAAAAAATGACCGACCCGGGTGATCCTGGGATCATCGGCACCGGCGAGCTGGGGCCCGAAGCGCTCCGCGTCTGTTCGCATGGTGCGCAGCTTGTAGATCGTGAAGGGGCGCCCCGGCTGAAGAACCTTGCGGCGATCGTGACCCAGGGCTGGACCACGATCGTTACGGCGTTTGTTTTTCCCGACGCGAGTCTGGGCATAGAACACCGGGCCTGGCGAGTCGATTTTGATGAGCAGGGCGATCAGCGGCAAGATCAGGCCGAACGCGCTCAGGGCGAGCACAGAGCTCACGATGTCCAAGCCGCGTCGCAGAGCGGAATAGAAGCGACCCTTGGGGCGCACCGAGGGCGTCCGGGACCAGGAGATGGTCTTGTCCGAGAGACGGGATCTCTCGTGGCCTGGTTTGAAGGCCAGCATCCGACTCATTCTGGTTCCCCGTTGCGGTGATTCCGCCATGTTGTCTTTGTCCCCTCGGCCAGCTGATTCTGTTCGAATCGGGGCATGTTTCTGCCCAGCCAGCCTTGATGCTTGATGCGCGATTGGTGTCATATTCTACAATCAGTCTATGGCCAACGCCACAGTCCTCTTGGAGTTTGAGAGAGATTATCAGAGGTATTTCACAAAAGATAAGCGATCTAAGAAAAAATAATCGTTTCCGAAATTTCCTTTGAGATCAACGAGTTCCCCCTTCTTCCCCCCAGAAGATCCATCAGATGATGCAGCAAATCTAGCAATCTGTCAAATCGAAAATTGTGGTTCAATTAGAATAGAGGAGGAAGCTGTGAGTCGAGATGGATGCTCATGGCAAAGAGGACGATGTTTTCAAATGAAAGCAACGCAGAGAATTCTTGGCGCGCAGGTGTTGCATCGGATGGCCGAACGTGATCGAATCGGGCCGCTCGCCTGATCGTTGAGTTTGGAGGTTCTCATGTTTCGGTGTCTGTTGCCCCTGGCCTTGCTCGTTCTGGTTGGATGTGCCGGTTCTGGTCCCGATCTGGTCGGATCCTGGCGTCTGGTGGAATCCGGACCCGGCCGCCCCCCAGCCGAAGAGGCCGTGAAAATCCTGAACGACACTCACTTCGCATTCGGTTCAGATCAATCCGGCGGCGTGTTCGCGGGTGGTGGTCTTTGGCGTCTGGAGGGAGAAACGTATCTCGAGGAAGTGCAGTGGCACTCGCGGGGCGACCTGGTGGGCGAGACGATCCGCTTTGGTTGCCGTGTCGTGGACGGCCGCTGGCATCACACAGCGGACTTCGAAGTGAACGACCGCCGGTATCACATCGAGGAAATCTGGGAGAGGATCGACATTGACTAGCATCATCAGGGTTTTGATCACAGGGGGCACACGAGGCATCGGCCGGGCCTGCGCCGAGGTGTTGGCGATCGCGGGGTGCCGGGTGGCTGTTCACGGTCGTTGCGACCTTGAGGCAGCGAAGGCGGCGGCGGCCGCGTTGCCGGGCGAAGGTCACCTGGGCCTCATCGCCGACCTGTCCGATCCTGTCGCGCCGTCGCGCCTGGCCGTGGATGCTCTCGCGGCGTTCGGCGGCCTCGACGTTCTGATCAACAACGCGGGCCTGTACGAACCTCATCCGCTCGGCCTCGGCGATGCCCCATCGTTCGATGCGGCCTGGGACCGTCACCTCGACGTCAATCTCAATGGCCCGGCCCGCCTGATCCGGGCCTGTCTCCACGATCTGAAGCGGTCGCAGGGACGCATCATCAACATCACCTCGCGCGGCGCTTTTCGGGGGGAGCCGGAGTGCCCGGCCTACGGGGCGGCCAAGGCGGGGCTCAACAGCCTGACTCAATCCCTTGCGTTGGCTTTGGCCGGTGATGGTGTGGGATGCTTCGCCATCGCGCCCGGATGGGTGGAGACCGACATGACTCGCGAACATCTGGCTGGGCCGGGTGGAGACGACGTGCGTCGGCAGAGTCCGCTCGGCAGGGTCTCGACGGCCGATGAGGTGGCGGCGGCCGTAAGATTCTGCGCCTTGGATGCGCCTCTGGCGATGACCGGTGCCATCCTCGACATCAACGGCGCTTCCTATCTGCGAACTTGAGCCGATGTTCCGACGATCATTCGGATTCCTTCTCGAAATGTCGGAACAGGGAGATCATGCCGCCCTGGGGATCCTGGATCACGCAGAAGCGGCCTGTCCTTGGAATGTCGGTCGCCGTGCAGAGGAGCGCGGCCCCGAGGGCGGAGGCCTTGTCGGCGGCGGCGTCCACGTCTTCGACCGAGACGTAATTCAGCCAGTGGGTCCTTGCTCCCTGGGAAACGGACTCGGCCGGTAGATCGAGGATGCCGGCGTGATGATGGTCGTTCTGGTAGAAAAGGCGGTAGATGGTATCCCGACCGCCAATCTCCATGGGCCTGTCCTCGACTTTCCAGCCGAAGAGCTGACGGTAGAATTCCGCGCCGGAGTTGGCGTCGGTGCTCAAGCATTCGCTCCAGCAGAACAAGCCGAGGTCGCTCTTTCCGGGGGCGGGCGGCAACTCTTGTTTGCTTTGCCAGGGTGAGAACACGCCACCCTGAGGATCGGTGACGACCGCGAAGATACCGGGCCCGAGGTCCGTGGGCGGGACGCAGACAACGGCGCCGAGGCCCAGGGCCAGGTCGCAGGTCCGGGCGATGTCGGAGACGGCCACGTAGGGGATCCAATAAGTCGGGATGCCCTCCTTGGCGTCCATGGCAACGATGCCGCCGAGTGGGCGGTCGCCCTGATAGAGCATCTCGTACTGATGTTCGCCCATGGGCACGGTTTCGGTGTGCCAGCCGAACAGTTCCGCGTAAAAGCGACGTGAGCCGATCGGGTCGGTGGTCATAAGGTCGTACCAGCAGAAACGGCCGTGATCGGATGGGTTCATCGGAGGAGCTCCCTGGGGCTGAGGCATTCGATTCGAACGAGCCCAGTTTCGTCGAGAATGGAAAGAACGGCAAGGAATGGCGCCCGCAGTTGACGACGTCTTTCCCGCAGTTACATTATGGAAGCCGTAGGATCGACCCCGAGAGGATGCCCATCATGACTGCGAGCAGGAGATTCGACTGGATCGTCGATCGCCGCGCCTTCACGGCGTGGCTTCTGGTTTTGGTGACGACCATGTTGGTGCTGATCGGGTGTGGTCGGGACGACGCCGCGGAGCGGGACAAGCTGGTGATCATCGGCATCGACTCGGCGGACTGGACCCTGCTCGACCCCATGCTCGCCGAGGGCCGGCTGCCCCACCTGGAGGGCCTCTACGCCGAGTCCACCCGTGGACGCATGCTGTCGTTCCGACCTCTGGAAAAATCCCCCCTGTTATGGGCTAGCATCTGCACCGGTCTGCGTCCTGAAGTTCACGGCGTGGGGGGGTTCGTGCAGGGGCCCGACCAGAAGCCTGTGACCAGCGGCGCCTGGCTGGCGCCCGCTCTGTGGGACATCGCCGGCGCTGGAGGCAAGTCGAATGCCATCATCGGGATGTGGATGACCTATCCGGCGCGCCCGATCAACGGCGTGTTGGTCAGCGACTATCTCCCGTATGGCAAGAAGCACAATCGCTCGTTGACCGGCCTGGCAAGCCCCGACAGCTTGACCGAAGCCCTGGCCGAGTTGGCCGTCGATCCCGAATCCCTGGGTGTGGCCGAATTGGCGCGCTTCCTACCCGGTGTGGACCTCGATCGGTGTGCCGAAACGCAGGGGCCGCTGCTGGAGCAGCTCAAGGCGATTCACGCCGCCGATCTCGGCTATCTCAACGTGGCGCGCCGGCTCGCCGAGGCCGACCCTTTCGATGTCTTCCTGTTCTATCTCCGTGGCCCCGACATGATCAGTCACAAGTTCTGGTCCTTTCACGATCCGTCCATGGGCCCCTCCGATCAGGACCCTGAAGCCGTCGCCATGTTCGGTCATGTCGTGACTGCTTACTACGAATGGGTGGACGACGTGGTGGGTGAGGTGCTGGGTTGGTTCCCTGATGATCGTCAGGTCGTGACCTTGTCCGATCATGGATTCCATGGTCCGCGCCAGACCCGACGCGGCGTCGAACTGGGCACCCAGGAGCACAGTCCGTTCGGCATCTTCACTGTCCGCAGTTCGCGATTCGAGCCGGGCACGAGCTTCGACCGTCTCGAGCTGCTGGACGTGGGGCCCACTCTGCTGGCGCTGATCGGCCTGCCGCCCAGTGCGGAGATGCCCGGCCACGTCCTCGGAGAAAATCTGACAGACAGGGGACGCCCCTGGCACGAGCAGTTCGAAACCATGAGGGTCGAGAGTTATCAGATGCTGGCGCCGGCGGCGGTCGAGAGCGAGAATCTGCCCGAAGTGGACGAAGCGATTCGGCGTCAACTCCGATCCCTCGGCTACATCAACTGAACCACGGAGATCTCATGCTTCTGTGCATCACATTCATGGCGATCGGGATCGTGGTGCTGGTTCCCGCGACAGCCTCGGCCTACGTCGATCCCGGCAGCGGTGGCCTGGTGATCCAGGTGGTCATCGGGGCGATCGTGGGGGTGGGTGTGACCTGCAAGCTGTACTGGAGCCGGATCCGATCCTTTTTCTCCCGCCAAAAAGATGACTGATCAGTAGCTGAGAAAGTAGAGACTGGCCGGAGTCGCCCGGCCTCCGACCCACGCTGCATCGTGCGGCGCGACGCCCGCCTGCTCATGCCAGAGCAATCTCACTTCGCTTGACGTCGATTCGATCGCCCTCAACTCCACCAGGACACCGCGCCCTGCGGAGCCAGGCACCGGGCCGAAGGGCAGCATGACGGGGTCTTGTCCGGCTGCCAGGGTGAGGTTCAGATTGTAGCATCCCAACTCATGACCCGGTGTTCCTTCGTCGAGTGCGCGAACCAGGATTTCGAGGGACAGAAGAGTGCCGGCGCCGACGGCGGGCCGCACGACCAGACCAGAGAGCGGCGCCAGGCCCACACGCAGGGCCTGACCCACCGCAAGGTCCGGTCGCAACACCGGCGAGACCGCGTCGGCGATGCTTTGGCGCTGATCGTGGAGGCGGACATGGAGGGGAAGATCGGTTGCGTCGACCCCGGACGGTGCTGGCACCAGGACGACGAACTCATCGATCGTGCCGGCAATATAGCCGGCGACCCGGTGGGTGCGGCGCAATCCCGCCCAGATCTCCGGAGCGACATCGCGGTTGCCTCGACGGTCGGATCGATGCGGAGGATGGAACAGCACGGCATGGGCGGGATGAGCCGCGATATCAGCGAGCACGGCATTCGGATCGCGCACTTCTCCGCCGAGCAGGGTCGCCTGGGGAGATCCGACCGGAGTCCCGAAGAAGAAGTTGAGCCCCGGTCGCGACGGCCAGAACAGCATGGGCCCCGAAGCCAACTCGTCGAGACGGCGTTCGAGTTCTTCGAGTCCCTGGATCCGCTCTGTTGTCAGGAGGATGCCAGCCTCCGGACGCTTCCACTCGGCGAGGCCGGGACGATCTGCGTTCAGGGTGAGCCAGACCGGTTCGGCGGCCAGTGGGAGAAGGACGATCAGGGCGAGAGCCATCGTCAGGAATCGCCAGACGTTTCGCCCCGACGATGCCAGGGTCGCCGGCAGCAGGGGCAGCAACCAGAGGCATCCCAGCCAGCCGGCGGCCAGGTGTCCGGGTTCGCCGCGCACGGCAGCCGTGGACCACCCGGCAAAAGCGAAGGCCGTGAGCGAGGCGAGCAGAGGATCGTCTCCACGCTTGCGGGCGAGAAATGCGCCGAGGAGGGGGAGCGCCAACAGGCCGACAAACAGGAGGCGTCTCGCGATGACCAGCATGGCCTGGTGCCCGGCCCAGGCTTCGGCATGGGCTTCGCCGGTCTGATGGTCGAGGAACAGCACGCCTGCAGAGTCACCGTTGCGGAACAGATCGAGGGGAGACAAGCCCATCTCAGCGCCGAAACGGGTCAAAGGATAGATGATCGTATCCCAGACCGCTGGCCGGAACGACCCGGTGGCCACGGCGACCATCGCCAAGGCGCCGAGTCCGCCGAGTGCGCCGAGGCCCAGGGCCGTCAGTTGCGTCGCTCCGGGACGGCGTCGTGGCGTCAGGATGATCGTCCCGGCGAGGATCACCGTCGCGTACCCGGCGGCGTCGAACCCGAAAGTAGCGACGACGGCCCATCCCAGACCAAGCAGAGCGAAAACACGAGGACCGGAACGACGTTCGAGACAGGCAGCGGTCGCGAGAGCGAAGGCTCCTGCAGCCACATACCGTGGTCGCGTAGCCCAGAGAGCAAGGGCTCCGATGATCGGGATGATCGCCATCCACCAGCCGGCGCGTCGGGTGGCGATCGACGTTCCGAGTCCGGCGGCCACGCCGACGGTCATGGCCTTGAGGGCGGCCAGAGCCGTGGCGCTGGTTCCCATCACTCCGAAAAACGGCAACAGGAGCACGAACTTGGCCGGACCGTAGATGCTGAACAAGTCGCGATAAAGAACGCCGCCGTCCGCGAGCATTCTGCTTCCCAGAAGCCAGAGACCATCGTCGAGCAGGCTGATGCCCTGACGTGCGGCAGGATAGGCGATCACGCAGGCGGCAAGTCCGGAGGCCAACGCGGCGGTCAGGGATCGTTTGCTCATTCACCGATCTCCTGGAAGGTCAGCGGCACGCTGTTGCGGGCGAACCAAAATCGTTCTGGACGTTCCTGGATGCCGGCGTCAAACAGCTCGTTGAACAGCACGGGGAACGTGTTGATCGCGGAGAGATCGGCGCGGGGGATGTTCCCTGAAGGTGTCGGCAGCAACCAGGCGTTGAAGATGCTCATGCGTTCGGTGTGGTTGGTGAGGCGAGCGTCCTCCCATGCGGTCTGGGCGCCGGGGCCGTGGTCTCCCTGGATGATGATCACCGGCGGCCGCGGCGACGCCGCGAGAATGGCCACGACGGCGTCGACGAGCCGCCGGGTCACGTAACGCACCTGTCCACGGTAGAGGTCGGGATAGCTTTCGTCTTCGCCGTGCCAGCGATGCCAGTGGCTGCCGTCGCGATAGGAGAACGCGCGTCGGGAGGGCAGCGCAGCCCCGTCCTGATCGAACACGAAGGGCGGATGCGGCGCCATGATGTGGGCGTAGACGAAGACGGGCGTCGTGTCGGGCAGTCCGTCGCGGGCGTCAGCGAGGTGATCGAAGATGTACTCCAGCCTGCCGCGCCGCATGGCATACGAGAGATCGGCGGGCCCGCGACCCAGAAGACGCTGAATCAGGGGCAGGGCGCCGTCGCGCAGCAGATGGTACTCGAGCAGGTTGGGATTGATGGTCGGCTCGTGCCGCCGCGCGCCTCCACCCATGCGGGTAATCGGGTAACCCGAAGGAAAGTCGACCGTCCGATACCCGAGCCCCTGGAGGGCGCGTCGGACCCGGCTGTCGCCGATCAGGCGGGCGAGTTGGTGGCGATCGCGGTCGTTGGGGTCGGGAATCGAGAGCAGGGTTTGCACCGGGGCGGCGTTGAGCGTCGCGGCCTGGGACAGGGCCGTCTGGTTGTAGTTGCAGCGGCTGAACTCAGCGAAGCGGAAGCCGAGGGCTTCGAAGCCGCCGGCGATCTCGTCGCGGGGGAGGCGGTAGGCCTGTTCCAGGAAGTCGGGCTGGCCCAGGCCGTCGACCATGATGTAGTAGATGTCCGGCAGAGTCGCACCGGCTGTGACGCCCGCCGGCAGCAGCGGTGTTTCGTGCAGGGCTGTCGGGATGGGCGGTGTCTTCGACGCCATGGCCTTCAAGGTCGCGACGAAAGGGAACATCACCAGGGCCAGCAGGACGAAGTTGAGGACCACCGTCAAGGGTCCAGGATGACCTCGCCAGCGCAGAAGCACCGCGCCGACGGCGATGCCGATTCCGACCAGGGCCAGACTGACCGCGACGCCCAGGGCGTGGCCGAACGTGGCGACAACGATCCACGGTGCTGCGACCAGGGCGCCACGACCCGGGCCGCCCCAGATCCTTGCCGTCACCAGGGTCAGCAGGATGTTGCCGAGCAGCAGAATCAGCAGAAACCGCACGCCGTCGCCGAGGGGGACGTGCTCGAAATTCGTCTCGAAGAAGCGGACGAGAGGGAGCAGTGCGAGCGACAGGATATACCAGGGACGCTCGAGTGACAGGGTGCGGTGCATGGTCCCTCCCGACCGGGTCGAGTGACCGGATATGCTAGCACCCGTCCGGTGGAGTGTCCACCGCGCCGAAGATCGCTCTGGATCGCCGGGCGGTCATCGCTCATCATGGACGCTCGTCCGCTCGACTCTCTGACCCTGGAAGACACGGTGTCCATGACCGACCGCCATCCAGCCTCGTTTCGCGATCCCGCAGGCTACGTGTTCAGGCACGACGGCATGCTGCACCGACGGATCGAATCGCTCGGCGCGGAGGATTACAGGGCCCTGATGGAGACGGGTTTGTACGAGGAACTGACGGGCGAGGGGCTGTTGATTCCCCACACCGAAGTGGAGGCCCCGGACAACGCCGGCGACGCCCACAAGGTGATTCGCCCCGAGCTTGTTCCGTTCATCAGCCATCCCTATGAGTGGTCGTTCGGACAGTTGAAGGCCGCCGCTCTGCTCACCCTCGACATTCAGGGCCGGGCCCTCGCACGAGGGGTAACCCTCAAGGACGCCAGCGCCTACAACGTGCAGTTCCTGGCGGGGCGACCGGTGTTCATCGACACGCTTTCCTTCGTGAGTCATGAGGACGGCGCGCCCTGGGCCGCCTACGGACAGTTCTGTCGTCACTTCCTGGCGCCGCTGGCGCTCATGGCCCATCGCGACGCGCGCTGTGGCGCCTGGCTGGCCCGTCATCTCGACGGCCTGCCGCTGGACCTGGTGTCGCCCCTGCTGCCGCGTCGGACGTGGCTGTCACCGGGACTGCTGACCCACCTCCATCTCCACGCCAGGAGTGTGCGCCGGTATCAGGATCGTGCCCCCCGGCCCGGACGTGTCTCGCGACAGGCCCTGATCGGGGTGATGGCCACCCTGAAGTCGGCCGTGTCGGGACTGAAGCTGAAGCGGGACTCCTCCCACTGGACCAACTACTACGACCAGACGAACTACTCGGACCCGGCGTTCGCCGCCAAGGAAACAGTCGTGCGCGAGGTTCTCGACCGCACGTCACCAGCAGTGGTCTGGGATCTGGGAGCGAACACGGGAGTGTTCAGTCGCCTGGCCGCCGCGTCCGGCGCGTTTGTTGTGGCGACCGACTCGGATCCGCTGGTCGTCGATCGCATCTGGTGCGACATCGTCGAGGTGGGGGAGACGAGAATCCTGCCCTTGGTCGACGACCTCACCAACTCCTCGCCGGACCTGGGCTGGAATCTCGCCGAGCGCGCTTCCCTGGTTGCGAGGGGACCCGCCGACCTGGTCATGGCTCTGGCCCTGGTGCACCATCTGGCCATCGGCAACAACGTGCCCCTGGACCGGATCGCCGGCGTGCTGGGACGACTGGGCCGAAGGGTGCTCGTGGAGTTCGTCCCCAAGTCGGACAGTCAGGTGCGGCGGCTCCTGGCGACACGCCGGGACATTTTCCCCGATTACACGGAAGAAGGATTCGGAGCCGCCTTTGCCGTCGACTTCGAACTCGAAGGTCGATGGCCAGTTGCAGGGTCCGAGCGGACTCTTTTCCTGTATGTTCGCCGCCCGGATTGACCCTCCCTCGATGGTGCTCCATCCCACCAACAGTGCAACCTTTTGACTCCGAGCTGCGTCCTTGTGCCTCGTGACCTTGTTCCGATCCGTCCCAATTCAGAAAGAGAAGCCCCATGACTGAGAAGAAAAGCCGTCGCGGGTTGGTGTCCGTGATCCTGTTGCTGGTGATCGTCGCGATCGCCGGTGGGCTGTGGAAGTCGGGGCTGCTCCCGTTCATCGGATCCGATCCGGCCGATGGGTCGACTGTCGCCCATGCCGACAGCACGAAGGTGACGTCGTCCAAAAAGAAGGACAAGGACAAGAAGGAGGACGTGCCCGTTCCGGTCGAGCTGGCGCGTGTGAGCCGTCGTGGTATCGACGCCTACTACAAGGCGGCGTCGGTGATCGAGGCTGACCGACTGGTCGACCTGGTCACCAAGGTTCCGGGGCGTGTGCAGGCCGTGAACGTCGAAGAAGGCGACTGGGTGCGAAAAGGCCAGATCCTCGGGGAACTCGAGAACGACCGCGAACAGGTCCAGTTGCGTCAGGTTGATCTCAAGCTGGATGAGCAGGTCCGCGTGCTGGCCCGCAACCAGTCGATGCTCGACGAGGGCCTGATCAGCGATCAGGAATTCGATACGGCGCGGTCGGCCTACGATCTGGCGGAGACGGAACGCGATCTTGCCCGCATCAACCTCGAGGACACTCGCATTCGCGCACCTTTCGACGGTCAGATCACCGAACGCATGGTCGTGCCCGGCCAGCAACTCAACGCGACTTCGCCGCTGTTCACGGTGGCGGATTTCTCTCCCATGCGCGTCAAGGTCTACCTGCCTGAGAACGTGGCGAGCAAGGTTTCGGCCGGACAGCGGGTCCTGATCACCCCCGACGCCGTCAACCTGACACTCGAAGGACGAGTCGAGCGTGTGGCGCCGGTTGTCGATCCTGCCACCAGCACCGTGAGGGTCACCATGATCCTGGACGACGGGATGGAACTGGCCCGCGTAGGCGGGTTCGTCAAGGTGCGGATCACCACCGAGAGCCGCAATGACGCCCTGGCGATTCCCAAGCTGGCCCTGATCGAGGAAGGCGGTCTGCGCAGTGTGTTCGTGGCCGAAGCCGACACCGTGCGCAAGATCGAGGTGCGGACCGGATTGTACGACGAGCAGTTCGTCGAGATTCTGGACGGCGTGCAGCAGGACTGGTTCGTGGTCCAGGTCGGACAGGGCGGTTTGCGGCAGGGCACGCTCATCGAAGCCTTGAATGCCGCCGAGATCGGCTGGGGCTCTCAGCTCCAGGACGACTTCCTGGCCACCAATCCCGAAGACTCCGTCCTTGCCCGCGCCGAATAGGAACGAGGAGACCCTGTGAAAGTCATCCGCTTCGCCGTGACCCATCCTGTCACCATCTGGATGGCCACCGTGGCCGCCGTGGTTTTCGGGTTCGTGGCTCTGGGCCGCCTGGACATGCGCCTGCTGCCCGAGATCCGCTATCCCAGTGTAACCGTGCAGACCGACTTCCCGAATACGGCGCCGGTCGACGTCGAAAATCTCGTCACCCGACCGCTGGAAGAGGCGGTGGGTGTCGTGCCGGGCCTGCTGCGCGTTCACTCGATCAGCCAGGCGGGCATGTCCCAGATCACTCTCGAGTTCGCATGGGGCACGAACATGGATTTCGCGTCGTTGGACGTGCGCGAAAAGATCGACCTGATCCAGTTGCCCCAGGACGTTCGACCGCCGGTGCTGTTGAAGTACGACCCGGCCCTCGATCCGGTGCTGCGCATTGGCCTGTGGGGCGATCAGCCCCAGGTGCAGCTACGGCAGATCGCCGAAGATGTGCTCAAACGAGACATCGAGTCGCTCGAGGGAGTGGCGGCGGCCAAGGTCGCTGGCGGGCTCGAGGAGGAGATCCGGGTCGAGGTGGACGAGACGAAACTCTCGGCGATGGGTATTCCCATCAGCCGGGTCAACGAGGTGCTGGCCCAGGAGAACATCAACGCCTCGGGCGGGCGTCTGCGCGACCGCAACGCCGAGTACATCGTTCGCACTCTGAGCCGGTTCGAGAATCTCGACGACATCGGCAACGTGACCCTTCAGGTGATCGACGGCAAGCCGATCAAGCTGCGCGACGTGGCGACGGTGATCCGGACCCATCGCGAACGCACGACCGTGACCCATGTCGATGGTCGCGAGAGTGTCGAAGTGGCTGTGTTCAAGGAGGGTGATGCGAACATCGTCGACCTGGCCGGACGCGTGAAGGATCACCTGGCGCTCCTCCGCGACCGCCTGCCCGAGGGCACGGAGATGGAAGTGCTTTTCGACCAGTCGATCTTCATCGGGAACGCCGTCGGCGAAGTGCGGAACAATGCGCTGATCGGTGGTGTGCTGGCCATCATGGTCCTCTTCGTCTTCCTGCGCGATCTGCGCAGCACGCTGATCATCGGCGTGTCGATTCCCATCTCGATCATTGCTACGTTCATCCTGATGTACACGCGGGGCGTGTCGCTGAACGTGATGTCCCTCGGCGGCCTGGCGCTGGGCGTCGGCATGCTCGTGGACAACTCGATCGTCGTGCTCGAGGCCATTCACCGTCGCCGGGAACGTGCTGCTGATCAGGACGACGATGGCGAGACCGTCGTGCGGGGCGCCAGCGAAGTGAGCGGCGCGGTGATGGCCTCGACGCTGACGACCGTGGCCGTCTTCGTGCCCATCGTCTTCGTGGTCGTCGGCGTGGCCGGTCAGATCTTCCGCGACCAGGCCCTGACGGTGACCTTCTCCCTGTTCATCTCCCTGATCGTGGCTTTGACGTTCACGCCCATGGCCATGGCGTTCGGGCGTCGGGCTGGTTCGGTGGGCGACGCCGACGATCCCATCATGACCGGACGGCGTTTTTTCGCCTGGACCCGGCTCGCCGGGGACGGTCGGCTCGTGGGCCGCATTCTCAAGTTGATCGGGTTGACCCTTGTCATGGCCCTGCCCACGCTCTTCCTCTACGCCGCTTCGTTGATCGGCCGCGGTGTGCGTTGGCTTCTGATCACCGCCATGACTCCCTTGACGTGGCTGTTCGAAAAGAGCTGGCCACGGCTGTGCCGGGCCTATGGAGGGCTGCTGCGCTCCTCTCTGGGACATCGCCCCCTGGTGTTGATGCTCGCCCTGGCCGCCGCCGTCGGCGCCGTGCTGCTGTTCCCGTCGCTGGGCATGGAGTTGATACCTCCGATGGCCCAGGGCGAGTTCACCCTGGCTCTGGAGATGCCCGAAGGCACACCCCTGAGCGTCACCGATCGGGAGGTCGGCTTGATCGAGGGCGAACTGGCGAAAATCGACGGCGTGATCCTGCTTTCGGCCGATATCGGCATCAGTCGCGACGGCGAGACTTCGGCCCAGCGCCGCAAGGAGAACCGCGCCGAAGTGCATGTGAAGCTGAACGAGGCCACCAGCGAGACCGAAGAACGAGTGTTCGAGGAGGTTCGACGGGTGATGGTCGCCCACCCCGAAGTGACGACCAAGATCCGTCGCCAGTCCCTCTTTTCATTCAACGCCCCGATCGAAGTGGACGTGTACGGCTACAACCTCGACGACCTCCAGCGCACGGCTGACACGATAGCTGCGGAACTCGAGCGCATCGATGGCTTGCGCGACGTGAAGCTGAGCATGGTGCCGGGATCGCCTGAAGTGCGCGTGAGCTTCGATCGCGACAAGCTCAACCACTGGGGCTTGAGCCTGGCCGCCGTTTCTGAAACGGTTCGCGGCAAGGTGCGGGGCACCGTTGCGAGCCGGATGCGCGACCGCGAACGTCACATCGACATCCGCGTGCTGAACGAGGACGAACAGCGCAACACTCTGCAGGCGATCTCCGATCTGATCGTCGCCGAACGTGAGGGCGTGCCGATTCCCCTGAGCGCGGTGGCCGAGATGAGCGTGGCTCGCGGTCCTTCTGAAATCCATCGCCTGGGTCGTAAACGTGTCGCGATCGTGTCGGCCAACCTGGCCGGACGCGACCTCGGGACGGTCAGCCGTGAAATCGAATCGCGTCTGCAGGACGTGGCCCTGCCGGCCAACGTGAGCTGGGAGCTCGGCGGCCAGAACGAGGAAATGCAGAGCTCGTACAGGTCGTTGCAGATGGCTATCCTGCTTGCCGTGTTTCTTGTCTATCTGGTGATGGCGGCTCAGTTCGAGTCGTTCCTCTACCCGTTCATCATCATGTTCACGGTTCCGTTGGCGCTTGTGGGGGCGATCTACGGACTTGTGGCGACCTCGACCCCGGTGAGCGTGATCGCAGTGATCGGTGCCATCATGCTGGCCGGCATCGTGGTGAACAATGGCATCGTGCTGGTCGATCGGATCAACCAGCTGCGCCGTGCCGGCGAAGAGCTGTTCGAGGCCGTAAGAAATGCGGGCGCCGAACGTTTTCGACCGATCGTGATGACCACCGCGACCACGGTGCTCGGCCTGCTGCCCATGGCCCTGGGCCTGGGTGAAGGCGCCGAACTGCGGACGCCGTTGGCGATCACCGTGATCAGCGGTTTGCTGGTCTCGACCCTGTTGACCCTGGTGGTCGTGCCGGTTGTCTACACCCTGATTACGCCTGGAGGCCTGGCCGCCGGCAACAGGGCCGGTTCAACGATCCGCGGATCGGTCCGCCCCGCCTTGGCCGGGGAGGAGGCCTGACATGTGGTTGACCCGCCTGTCCCTGCGCCGGCCGGTGACGGTGGCGATGATCCTGGCGTCGATCGTGATCCTGGGCTTCGTCTCCGTACTCAAGCTTCCCCTGGATTTCCTGCCGCGCCTTGAGATGCCGTTCATCGGCGTGCAGGTGCCGGTCAACAACGGAATCCCGAGCCAGGTTGAGCGTGAGATCGTAGCTCCGATCGAGGAGATCCTGGCCACGCTCGGCGGGGTCCGTGAACTCACCAGCTTCAGCGACTCCGACGGCGCCTTCGTGGGCGTTCAGTTCGAGTGGGGTCGAGACGTGAACCTGTTGCGCATGGAGGTAAAGGAGAAGATCGACCAGATCAGGCCCGACCTGCCTTCGGACGTCCGGCAGATCTACCTGTTGACCTTCAACACGAGCGACATTCCGATCATGGAAGGGCGTATCGCCGCCAAGGGGCGCGATCTGTCCTCGAGCTGGGATCTGCTCGACCAGAAGATCACCCAACCTCTGCAGCGCATTCCCGGCGTGGGACGTGTGAACATCGACGGCGTGCTGCCGACTCAGGTGTCGGTCTATCTGGACTTCGATAAGATCCTGGAGCACGGCGTTGACGTGAGCCGGCTCTTCCGGGAGCTCCAGTCCGCGAACGTGGAACTCACCGTCGGCGAGGTGACAGACAACGGCATGCGCTACGGCGTGCGCACCGTGAGCGGCATCACCGGCGTGGAGCAGCTTCGGGAATTGCCGATCGACGAACGTGGTCTGCGTCTGCGGGACGTGGCCGAAGTTCTCTTCGGCGCCCCGAACATGAGCTACGGCAGGCACCTGAACGGAGAGCCGGCCATCGCCTTCTGGATCCAGAAGGCCTCAGGCTACAACACGGTCGACGTGTGTGAATCGATCAACCGCGAGCTTGAGAAGATCAACGCCGATCCCACCCTGCAGGGGATCAGCAGCGTGCCGTTCTTCGATCAGTCCGAGCAAATCACCGATTCGCTGCGCAGCCTGACCCAGAGCGGAATGATCGGCTCGTTCCTCGCGATCGTGATCCTGTTCTTCTTCCTGCGCCGTGTGGGCATGACGCTGGTGATCTCCATCGCGATTCCCCTCTCGATCCTTGGCACGGCCGTTTTCCTCTTTCTGACCGGCCGCTCGTTGAACGTGCTTTCGATGATGGGCCTGATGCTCGGCGTTGGCATGCTGGTCGACAACGCCGTCGTTGTCCTCGAATCCATCAGCCGCAAGCAGCACGAAGGTTACAGTCCGATCTCGGCGGCCATCCGCGGCACCCGTGAAGTGGGGCGGGCGATCATCGCCTCGACGCTGACCACGGTCATCGTCTTCGCGCCGATCATCATCGGCAAGAACGACGAAACAGCTGTCTGGCTCGGCGAAGTGGGTGTGACGATCAGTGTGACCCTGGTGTTGTCCCTTCTGGTGAGCTTGACGGTGATTCCGATGCTGTCGGTGCGCCTGGCGGGAAAGAGCGGCCCCCAGCCCGACAGCGCCTGGATCCTCTGGCTTCGCCATCGTTACGAGCGGGTGCTGCGCTGGACGGCATTACGCCACCCGCTGCTGACAGCCCTGGCGATCGTACCGGCGGTGCTGCTGGTGACCGTGGTCATGATGAAGGTGACAGGCTTCGGACCCGACACAGAAGGGGATGGCGGCATGCGCCGCGACAATCTCTATCTCTCTCTCGAGTTCGCCGACAACGTGGATCAGTATGGCGCGAAAGACGCCGTCCTGGTGGTCGAGGAATATCTCGAGGGACGAAACGAGGAACTGCGCCTGGAGTATATCTATTCCTTTTTTACGGCCGACCGTGCCGGTGTATCCCTCTTCTTTCGCGACGGCGTGATTTCCGAGGATTTCTACCGCGACCTTCGTGACGACCTGCGCGAGAATCTTCCGGTGCAGGCCGGGGTGGCCTACATGTTCGGCGACGAGGAGGGTAGCGGCAGCGGCGTGAAGACCTTCGACGTCACCATCTACGGCGAGGATACCGAGTATCTCACCGAGAAGGCCGATACGATCAAGGATCTGCTGGTCAATCTCGACGGCATCTCCGACCTGCGGAGCGATTCCGAGAACGACACCAAGGAGATCCGGGTCAACGTCGACAGCGAAGCCGCCGGACGCTTCGGCATTTCGGCGGGCACGATTTCGGAGATCATGGGCCTGACCTACCGCGGCGTCCTGCTGCCGCGTCTGAACACGGGCGACAAGGAGGTCGACATGGTCGTTTCCCTCGATCCTGCCGACCGGGAGTCCATCGAGAACCTTGCCATCCTCACCGTGGGCGAGATGAATGGCCAGGCGGTGCAGCTGCAGCAGGTGGCCGATTTCACCATCGGCAGCACGCCCCAGCGCATCCAGCGCAACAATCGTCGTTCGGGCGTGACGATCCGCGGCACCTACGACGGCGAGGAACTCGATGACGCCCTCCATGCCGTGGGGCAGGTCATGAACGAGGTGCCTTTCCCCTTGGGATATGGTTGGGCTTTCGGTTCCGAGATCATCCGCTCACGGCAACAGTCATCGGAGATGGCCCTGAACATGATTCTCGCCCTGGCCTGCGTGTTCTTCGTGATGGCCAGTCTGTTCGAATCGCTGCTGCATCCGCTGGTGGTGATGGCGTGCGTCCCCTTCGCATCGGTCGGCGTGTTCTGGATCATGATGATCACCGGCACGCCCTTCAACATCATGGCCATGATCGGCATGGTGATTCTGATCGGGATCGTCGTGAACAACGGCATCGTGCTGGTCGATCACGTGAACCATCACCGACGCCATGGTCGATCCATCGAGGACGCCCTGATGCAGGCCGGCGGCGAACGCTTGCGTCCGATCCTGATGACCGCCGGCACGACGATCCTGGGCCTGCTGCCGTTGGCCACGATGTCCGGAGCCCATGTGGGCAACGCCGAATACTATCCGATGGCGCGGGCCATCATCGGCGGGTTAGCAAGCAGTACGATGCTGACGTTGATCGTGCTGCCGACCTACTACCTGCTCGCGGATCGCTACACCCGGGCCTTCGGGGCCACGTTGCGGCGCATGAAGCGTTGATTCTCTTCCAGGTGACAATCGCGGGAGATCATCGGATCAGCGAGAGGGGTCGGACCATTCGTCCGGTATCCGTCTCGAGTACTGCCAGATAGCGCCCGGAAGAAAGGGCGCGCCCGTCAATCGAGGTCCCGTTCCATTCGACGTGGTGGGTTCCGGCCGATCGGTTTCCGGAGATCAGTCTGGCGACCACGCGCCCGGCCAGGTCATGCACTCTCAGGGATACCGATGAGGGCCGGTCCAGGTTGAGGGTCAGCTTCGTCGTGGGATTGAAAGGGTTCGGGGAGACGGAAAGGACGATACCTGGGAGCGTCTGCAGGTCATCTTCGTCGCTGTCTTCGTTGGCGACCGGAACATCGCCATCGCGCAGCCAATGGACGACGAATTCTTCACCGTTGGTCGGTTCACCGTCGCGATCGAAGGCCTGTCCGCGTTGGGTGACGATCATCTCGGCCGCGAGACGCAGCAGGTCGTTCATGTCGGCCCCGACGATCATGGCCAGGTCGAACGTGATCTCCTGACCCGGCGCCAGGGAGGCGAAACGTCCCGTGGACAGAACGGCCCGGAAATCGTTGGCCTGATCCGGGATGGTGTCGGGGTCCCAGCGAAAGCTCGACAGCATGTCGTACCGTTCCGCATCGTTGGTGGGATCGCCGCCGTTGTCATAGCTGCTCTGGCCGGAGATGATTCTCACGGCGTGAGGTGAGACGCTCGCCGGAGCATCGACGCCGACGGGGTCGGTCGGGTGATCCAGAATGAGAACGGCGATGAGGCCGCCTGTACCGACTGAATCCTTCATGCCCACAAGCTGGACATCGATGGACTCCCCATCGAGGTCCACTAGTCCGGCGAAGCTGAATCCCATGTCGTTCGCCGGGTCGCCGGGGGCGTCGCCGATGTCGGCGTCCATGAAGAAACCGAAGTGGATGTTTTCGGGCGTGTGGACGCCGTCGTTGCGAACCGTGTATCGGAACCCTACGCCGCCGCCGACGGCTTCCTCGGCCCACTGGAAGCTCTCCTGGATGATATCGAGGCCGATAGGCGAATGATCGGGGTAGATGCTCGAGGCGGCCGGATCATCGTCCCGCAGCACGCAGCGCAGATACTGATCAGAAACGCGGGCGAAATCCTCATCAACCAGGCCGTCGCCGTCGTCGTCCACTCCGTTGAGGGCATCCTCGTCTTCAAGGCCATCGCCGTCGTCGTCGGCATCGAGGGACGGATAACGCTGGCCGCCGACGGTTGCCGCATCCGCTTCGTAGATCACGTCGAGCACGTCGTCGCTGGCCCGCAGTTCCATTTCATATTGTCCGGTGCTCACGTGAGGCATCCCATTGACAATGGCCCCGATCATCAGGCCGCCGCTGAAAAGGTGGTTCACGCCGATGACACCAGGCCAGCGGGCAGACGGGGCGCCCGCCATGGGCGTCGGGGCGCCGGGCATGGAGCCGATCAGACCGAAGTTCGTGATGTTCAGATGCATGGATCCGACATCGTGGACCATCGACCCATCGTCGATCAGGGTCTTGTCGGGAGCTTCGGCGGCAGTGGCTGTGGAGACGACCATCAGGGTCAGGATCATGATTCGTAGCTTGATGGCCATGGGTGATCTTCCAGTGTGCATGGGGTTGTCCTCTTCTCCCGGCTGATAGCTGAGTGATATTGAACCTACGACGTCAACCCGATGAACGCAAGACTCTCACCGCACGAGCGTGATCCGACCGACAGCTCGGCCGGTGGGCTGATCGAGCACGGCCAGGTAACGGCCGGAAGAGAGGGCTCGACCCTTGTCGTCGCGCCCATCCCAGAGGGCGCGGGATGCTCCGATGGGCCGCCACCCGTCGACGAGCCTGCGCACGATGCGGCCGCGCAGGTCAAGGATCTGCAGGGTGACAGGACCGGCTCTGCGGACTTCATAGGAGATCGTCGTGCCGGGGTTCGCCGGGTTGGGGGCGACATCAAGACGAAGTCGAGAGGGCGGGGTCGTCGCTGGATCGAACTCGACGGCCGTGACATGGGCGCCGGCAAGGTCCGCCTCGCGATCGGGCCAGTCGGAGATCGTCACTTCCGAAAAGACCTGGATCTCACTGATGCCGAGACCTCGGCCGGCCAGGGGCAGGAAGTCGAGTCGGATCTCTTCGGCGGTGGTCGGTTGGTCGAGCAGGAGCCAGTAGCCATGAGCCAGATGACCTCCGGCCGGCAGGTCCTCGAAGCTTTCCGAACGCCAGTAGCCCCACTCGAGATGATCACCCGGAGGACTCCAGATGTCGTCGTGCTGGATGACGCCGAGGTGCTCGGAGTCGACGCCTCGCACGGCGGTCACGGTGACGGTTCCGGCATGACCGAAGAGATCATTGGGTTGGTGGGTCGTGACGCGCACAGCACCGACGGTATGTTCGGCGCCGAGATCCACGGTGACGGACACCGGGGCGTCGCCCTCCCAGAAGGCGACCTGCCCCTGGACGTAGTACGATGTCGACCAGTTGATCGGCGGAATCACGACGCCGTCGGTGAGTTCGGTGCCGCCGCCGTCGGGGTTCAGAGCCGCCGAGGGGCGTGAGACGGCGTAGGGCTTCTGGAACGCCACGTCGTTTTCCCAGGAGTGGGCGATCGTGATCTTGTCGTAACCCGCTCCGGATCCCACATCGACGCCGTCCGAGTAGCCTTCGCTCACGCCGCCGTCCGCCAGGTTGACCCGCACCCATTCCATGGTGGGATCCCTGAATCCGGCCACGTTGATGATCCAGGCATCGTCCTGGTCCGCGACCAACCGCGTGTGTTGTCGAATGACATCGCCGCCGGCGTGATGCTCGGTCCAGCACCAGGTGACCTCGACGGGTTCGAAGGACGGGTCAAAGGCTTCGTGGCTGATTTGCATCTTGGCGTTCTGGATGCCCGTGCTGTTCCCTGCCGCGTCGACGGAACTGCGCATGTCGTAGCGCAACCAGACCGAACGTTGGGCGGGCGGGACGGCGTCGGGCGAGGCGAAGAGACGGCCGTCCCATGTCGGCGCCGTGCCGGCGTCGAAGCGGTCGTCGTTGACGAAGGTCTGACCGTCCCACGAAAACTGCAGCTGCACGAAGTCGTCGGGTGTGTCGAGCCGACTGAAGAGGCTGCCGCCGAAGGCGAAGTCGGTGATGTCGGTGGGCGTGTCGAGACGCCAGGTGACCACGCCGTCCTGGCCGGCGAGAGTCGGTGTGACGATCGCGCTGGAATAGGCGCTGGCGTCGGTGCTCGAAGTGAGTCCCCAATACGAATCCGCCGACACGGACCAGTGATGTTCGGCGCCGGAGTGGAGGCTCGGTCGCAGCGTCATGGTTTCGACCGGAGGGCCGGCCCGGAATCGCACCTGGTTGGTGCCGCGCTGAAGCAGGGGCAGGGTCATCCGGTTGAGCTGGGTGATCGCCGTGATGCGCAGGACGTCGAGGCCGCAATCGAGCCGGGTTGCGCCGGGTTCCATGATGACGCGCACGAGGACTTCGAAGGCGCCGCCGACCGTCGAGGAGTCGAGGTTGTGCCAGGCGGCGAACGGCCCGGAGGCTGGTTCGTGGACGGTTGTCCAGGTGC
>Ga0180007_10001410_pt1 | contig 33125 bp, 20 predicted proteins | sample MM_PC_MetaG_FD_121122 | JGI IMG/M metagenome (GOLD analysis project Ga0180007, IMG submission 121122) | Groundwater microbial communities from the Aspo Hard Rock Laboratory (HRL) deep subsurface site, Sweden - MM_PC_MetaG | ecosystem: Environmental > Aquatic > Deep subsurface > Groundwater... | reverse complement strand
CGGTACTGGGCGCGCTGACGCCGATGTACATCATCGTCAACTACGGCGACCTGGTGCTCCGGGCCGGAACGGCTACCACCGCGGACATGATAGTCGGCGTCGTCGGCATCCTGCTCGTCCTCGAGGCCGCGAGGCGCATAGTCGGCATTCCCATAGTCGTGATCGCGGGCGTCTTCATCGCCTACGCGTTCGCCGGGCCCTACCTGCCGGGCCAGCTGGCGCACCGGGGCGTCGACGTGGGAGACCTCGTCCAGCACCTGTACTTCACCACGGAAGGCGTCTTCGGCATACCCCTGGGCGTGTCCAGCACCTTCATATTCCTGTTCATCCTGTTCGGCGCCTACCTCGAGAAGACGGGCCTCGGGCAGTACTTCATCGACCTGGCCAACTCCATAGCCGGGCGCGCGGCCGGAGGCCCGGCGAAGGTGGCCGTCCTGTCCAGCGGCCTCATGGGCACGGTCTCGGGCAGCTCGGTAGCCAACGTCGTCGGCACGGGCTCGTTCACGATCCCGATGATGAAGCGGCTCGGCTATAAGCCGGAATTCGCCGGCGCGGTAGAGGCGACGGCGTCGACGGGAGGCCAGCTGATGCCGCCCATCATGGGCGCCGCCGCCTTCCTCATGTCGGAGATGACGGGCATACCCTACGTCCGCATCATTGGCGCCGCCGTGATCCCGGCGCTGCTGTACTACTTCGGCGTCTGGGCCGGCGTCCACTTCGAGGCCAAGAAGCTCGGCCTGCGCGGCATGACCAAGGAGGAGCTCCCTAACCTAAAGGAGATATTCCTCGGCCGCGGATACCTCATGATACCGCTCGTGGGCATAGTCTGGCTCCTCGTCACCGGCTACACGCCGATGCTCGCGGCCTTCTACGCCATAGTCCTCTCCATCGCGGCGGCCGTGCTAGGCTGGTGGGCGCCCCTGCCGATAGGCGGCATGGTCCTGCTATTCGCCATCATGAAGCCCGTCTTCAACGTAGGCCCCTACGGCGCCGACGGCGCCCTCAAGTACCTGACCGAGATGACTCCTCTCGGGGCGCTCGCGGTGCTCGGCACCGTGCTCCTCGGCTTCGCCGTCCTCAAGAAGAAGCCCAACATCGGGTTCAAGGAGATAGTCGGGGGCCTCGAGTCCGGGGCCAGGGGGGCGATAGGCGTGCTTTCGGCTACCGCCTGCGCCGGCATAATCATAGGCGTCGTCACGAAGACCGGCCTGGGGCTGAAGCTCGGCACCGTACTCGTCAGCGTGGCTAACGGGAACCTCGTGCTGACGCTCGTGTTCACGATGATAACGAGCATAATCCTGGGCATGGGCGTGCCGACGACGGCCAACTACATAATCACGTCAACGATAGCCGCGCCGGCGATCATCCTGATACTCAGGCAGAAGTTCCCCGGGCTCCCGGTGGACGCGATATCGATAGTCCTGCCGGCGCACATGTTCGCGTTCTACTTCGGCATCATCGCGGACGTGACGCCGCCCGTGGCGCTCGCGGCCTTCGCGGGGGCGGGCATAGCCAAGGCGAACCCCATGAAGACGGGCTTCGCGGCGTCCAAGCTCGCGATCGCGGCCTTCCTCGTGCCGTACATCTTCGTGATGCAGCCGGCCATGCTGATGATAGACGTGCACTTCTGGTCAGGCGTACTGATGGTCGCGACCTCGATGATAGGCATCATAGGCGTGTCGTCCGGTATCATGGGCTACCTCCTGTGCAGGTCCCTCTGGTGGGAGCGGATCCTGATGGCCTTCGGCGGGGTGCTAATGGTATACCCCGGCACCATCACCGATCTCATAGGAATGGGCATCATCTCCGTCGGCGTCGTTTCCCAAATCATCCGCAAGAACGCCGGGGCCGAGGATTCGGGAGCCAAGGACGCGGTAAAAAAAACGTCCTAATCGATTTTTAGCATGCGAATGATCGCCGGGCGTGGTACTATCGTGTCATGTCCGGCATCTTCGACGTAATCTACGAGGACGGCGAACTCGTCGTCGTAAACAAGCTCGCGGCGGTCCCCGTGCTGCCCGATAAGAGCGGCGATTCGTCGCTCAAGGATTTCGTGGCGGAATTACGCCCCGGGAAATTCGTGGAGCCGGCCCATCGCCTCGATAGGCGCACGAGCGGCGCGGTGGCCTTCGCCAAGACGAAGCATTGCCTGGCGACTCTATCGGAAGCCTTCCGCGAGCGCCGTGTGACGAAGACCTATTGGGCCGTGACGGAGCGGGCGCCGGAGCCTTCCTCGGGAACGCTGACGCATAGGCTCGTGCACGACAAGCGCCGCAACCGAGCCAAGGCGATTCCCGCGGACGGCGGCGGCGAGGGCGACATAGCCGAGCTGTCCTACGAGCTGGTGGGCAAGAGCGAGCGATACTTCCTCCTGGCCGTCAGGCCGCTATCGGGCAGGACGCACCAGATACGGGCGCAGCTCGCCGCCGCGGGGTTCCCCGTGCGCGGGGACTTGAAATACGGCGCCCGCCGGTCGACGCGCAACGGCCTCATCATGCTGCACGCGCGCGAGCTCAGCTTCGAGATGCCCGATAGGCGCCTGGTCGACGTGATAGCCGACCCGCCGCCCGACGAGCCCCTCTGGGAGGCTTTCCTCACGGACCCCCAGAACGTCAACTAGGGAGGCTCCGGCCTAGAAGACGGGCGGTGTCCTCGACGCCTCGCCCCCCGGGAGGAAGTTGACTTCCTTCCACTGCATGTAGGCGGGCCTCCCCGCGCCCTCCGTCGACACGCGGAGCTCGAATACGCCGCAGTTGCCGGTGGTAAAGAGCGGCATCCAGGCGCGGCACCCGAAGGTTACCCGAACCAGCCACTGGATGGTGCCCCCGTGGGAGACGGCCGCGACGTTCCCTCCGGCGTCCGCGGCGGCCGCCTTGAGCCGTCCCCACGCGCCCACGGCCCGGCGATACAGCTCCTCGGCGCTCTCCGCGTCCGGCACCGCCTCCCAGCTCCTGTACCCGAACGCCTCGTACTCCTCGGGGTAGCGCTCCCTTATCTCGTCCCAGGTGAGCCCGGTGAAACGGCCGGTATCCAGTTCCATGAGGAGCGGCTCCGGCTCCGCCGCCTCGAGACCGAGGCCCGAGGCGACTATCGCCGCGGTCTGGGCGGCCCTGGCCTGCGGCGAGTGCAGCAGGCGACGCACGCCCTTGGCGCTCAGGTACGAGGCTAGGTCGCAGGCCTGGGCCCGTCCGGTCTCGTTGAGGGAAAACTCGGAACGGCCCTGGATACGGCTCTCGGCGTTCGCGGCCGTCTCTCCGTGCCTGGCTATGAAGAAGCTCGTGGGCCGCGCGAGGTCGGAGAAGAAATCGGGGTCAACGGAAGTAGTGGATATCATGGTGGCCCGAATATAGCACCGGCGGGCCGCGATGGCCAAGCTCGGCGCTTTACCCGGCCGGCGCCCGCCCGTATACTCGGCCTATGGGCAATCGATCAATAGCTATGGACGCGGCCAAGGGCGGGTTCGTCGTCGCGATGATAGCGTATCACGCGTGCTACGTCGCGGTCATGTTCGGGCTATCCGGCATAGACCTGTTCTCCGGCTTCTGGTGGGTCTTCCCGAGGACAATAGCGGCCGGGTTCGTCGCCCTGTCGGGCTGGAACCTCGCCGCCAAGCGCGCGCGCGGCGGATCGCTCGGGGCCTTCGCGAGGCGGGCCGGGACGCTCGCCCTCGTAGCGCTCGCTATAAGCGCGGCCACCTACCCGGTCCTGCGCTCGGGCTTCGTGTTCTTCGGCGTGATACACCTGCTGGCCGTCTCCTCGCTGCTCGCCTACCCCCTGCTGGGGCGGCCGGCAGCCGCCATGGCGGTCGGCGCCGCGTTCCTCGCGGCCGGCCTGGCCCTCGGAGCCCGGCGCTTCGGCTTCCCGTGGCTCGCGTGGCTAGGCCTGCGCCCGGCTAACCTCTATCCGGCCGACTACCTGCCGCTCGCCCCGTGGTTCGCCTTCGCTGCGTTCGGCGCCGCGGCTCGCGACCTGGCGGCGAGGGCGGCCGAGGCGAGAGGGGCGGCCGAGGCAAGAGGGGCGGCCAAGACGAAAAGAGCGGCCGGCGCGGGCAGGGCCGGAGGCGCCACGAACCCGGCGCCGGCCGCGGCGAGGGCCCTGGCCTTCCTAGGCAGGCACTCGCTCGCCGTATACCTCATCCACCTACCGCTCCTATACGGCATAGGCTGGGCCGTCTCGGCCCTGCTCGGGGAAGCCTAGGGAAAAGCCTTGGAACGACTAACCTTGTGTCCCCGGTACGCATAGGTTATCATCCTAGGCCGAGGGTAGGGCACGACCGGCGTTACGGGGTTCGTGACGCTACCTTAAACGGGAGAGGGGATAGCGCGATGGCAAGGCCGACCGGCAGGGAGTTTTCCGTACGTCTCGAATCCATGGGCGCCCCGCCGTCGCTCCGCCGGGAGCCGCGCGCCGGCTCGGACGAGCGCTTCGAGTTCCACGTCTCGAAGCACGCCCGCGACCTCTACGGGCTATCGGGCGCCCCGTACTCGTCCTCCGGGGACGTCGTCTTCGCCGACTACGGGGCGGCGCGCTCCTTCTCCGACAGGATCAACGAGCGCGCCCGGTCGTCGGGAGGGCCTTTCGTCAAGGCGGGCGCCGTCAACGCCATGGCCCTGATCCACGAGATACTGCACGCGGTCTGCGCGGAGTACCGCGAGCGCGTCGAGCCGGCGGCCTTCGACCTGGCGGTACGCGGAGCCCGCGCGGCGCAGGGAACGGCGGCCTCGGACTCCAGCCTCCTATCCTTCGCCAAGGCCTTCCCGCCCTCGACGGTATACGCGGGAACGGAGTCGCCCGAGTCGTGGCTCGACGGCCTCTCCGACGGCCGGGGCAAGCGGGCGGTCGCCATGGAGGAGCTCCTGCTCCTCAGGCTGGCCAACGAGAATCCCGCCCTCGCCCCGTACCGCTTCCTGTTCGACGACGCGGCCCTCAAGGCGCGGGCGCCCGTAGCCGCCACGCTCGACGCCGCCGAGGCGGCGCTCGCGTCGCTGCCGCCGTTCGGCCCGGACGGGGAAGACCTGCCTAGCCTGCTCAGGGCGCCCATGCGCGCCAGCCCGCACTCCCTCTCGGGCCAGCTCGAGTTCATGCGCAAGCGCTGGGGCCTGCTCCTCGGCGATAGGATGCCGCGCCTCCTCGGCGGCTTCGCGATGCTGGCCGAGGACGAGAGGCCGAGCTTCCCTCCCGGGCCCGGGCCGGTCCGCGTGCCCTCCTACGCCGCCGTCGACTCCGAGTACGAGCGCTTCAGCGAGGACAAGGACTGGATGCCGCGCGTCGTCATGATAGCGAAGAGCGCCCTCGTCTGGCTCGACCAGCTGTCCCGGGCCTACGGGCGGGACATCCGCACGCTGGACGCTATTCCCGACGAGGAACTTGACACCCTCGCCTCGCGGGGCCTGAACGCGCTCTGGCTCATAGGCATATGGGAGCGCAGCCAGGCCAGCCGCCGCATCAAGGAGCTGTGCGGCAACCCGGAGGCGGCCGCCAGCGCGTACTCGCTCTTCGACTACGAGATAGCCTGGGAGCTAGGAGGATGGCCGGCCCTGGAGAACCTCAGGGGCCGGGCGCAAGCCCGCGGCATCCGCCTGGCGGCCGACATGGTACCCAACCACACGGGGCTGGACTCGACCTGGGTCAGGGACAGGCCGGACCTCTTCATCAGCCGCTCGACCCCGCCCTTCCCGTCGTACTCGTATACGGGGGAGAACCTGTCGGACGACGGGAGCATTGGGCTCTGGATCGAGGACCATTACTACGACAGGCGCGACGCCGCGGTCACCTTCAAGCGCGTCGACTTCCGGACCGGCCATACGAGCTACGTCTACCACGGCAACGACGGCACCAGCATGCCGTGGAACGACACCGCCCAGATAGACTTCCTCAACCCGGCGGCCAGGGAGGCCGTCAAGGAACGCATACTGCACGTCGCCCGCAACTTCCCCATCATCCGCTTCGACGCGGCGATGGTGCTGGCCAAGCGCTCCCTGCGCCGCCTCTGGTACCCGGAGCCGGGCGCCGGGGGAGCCATAGCCAGCAGGTTCGAGTACGCGCTCGACGCCCAGGCCTTCAACGCCGCGATACCCGACGAGTTCTGGCGCGAGGTCGTGGATACCTGCGCCGCGGAGGCGCCCGAGACCCTGCTCCTCGCCGAGGCCTTCTGGATGATGGAGGGCTACTTCGTGCGGACCCTCGGCATGCACCGAGTCTACAACTCGGCGTTCATGAACATGCTCAAGGAGAAGAAGAACGCCGAGTACCGCGCCACGATCAGGAATACGATAGAGTTCGACAAGGACATACTCAAGCGCTTCGTCAACTTCATGAACAACCCCGACGAGGACACGGCCGTCGCGCAGTTCGGCTCGGGCGACCATTACTTCGGCGTCTGCTCGATGATGGCGACGATGCCGGGCCTGCCCATGTTCGGCCACGGCCAGTTCGAGGGCTTTACCGAGAAATACGGCATGGAATACCGCCGCGCCTATAAGGACGAGCGGCCCGACGAGGGCCTGGTCAGGCGCCACGAGCGGGAGATAGTCCCGCTCCTCAAGCGCCGGCACCTGTTCTCGGGCGTCGAGAATTTCCTCCTCTACGACCTCGCGAGGGACGGCGGGTCGGTCGACGAGAACGTCTTCGCCTATTCCAACGGCAGCGGGGGCGAGCGCGCCCTCGTGCTCTTCAATAACGCGTGGGAGAGGACCTCGGGCAGGATACGACGCTCCTGCGCCTTCGCCGACAAGAACCCGGGCGGCTCGAGGACCGGCGTGACGCGAGGCCTGGCCGAGGGGCTCGGGCTCCGCGGCGGCGACCGCTTCGTCGTCATGACTGAGACCCGTAGCGCCCTCCGCTTCATCAGGCGTTCGCGCGATATCGCCGAGAACGGCCTCGCGGTCGCCCTCGAGGGCTTCCAATGCCAGGTATTCATGGATATAGCCGAGGTCGACGACGACGAGTCCGGTTCCTACGCGGCCCTCTGCGACTTCTTAGGCGGCTCTGGCGTCAAGGACATAGGCTGGGCCCTGCAGGATCTCGAGCTAGGCGAGCTGTACCGGGCCTGGGCCGCGGCCTTCGGCCCTGGCTACTTCCTGAGGGCGCTCCGAGCGGCGACAGCCAGGCCAGAGCCGGACTCCGGTTTCGCGGCCGGCCTCGAGGCCGGGCCGGAGCCCGAGACCGGTCTCGAGAAGTTCTTCTCGACAGCGTCCCGCTTCGCGGCCTCGGAGTCGTTCGCCGTCTCCGGCGCTAGCCCGGAGGCCCTGTCGCGCGCCTACGCGCCCGTGGCGGACGCGGCGTTAGCGGCGGCGTCCTCGCTCCTGGGACTGGGAGCCGCGCTATCCGCCCCGCGGGAGGCCCCGGGCGCGGCCGAGGCCATCGCCTGCTTCGCGGCCCTCCTGCCTCTGGCCTTCCTGCTGGGCGACCTCGACGACTCGTCGGCGGCCAGGGGACTGGCCGAGTCGTGGGGCATGCCGCGCAAGCTGCGCGAGGCGCTAGCCGAGGCGGGCGTCGAGCCCGGGACGGCCGAGACGGCGGCGGCGTTCGCAGTCGCGGCCCTAGGCCGGCTCGACCTCGTGGCCCCGGCGGGCGCCGAGAGGCTCGCCGCGCTCTCCCCTAAGGAGGCGGCCGAGGCCCTCATGAAGGACGACGAGGCGAAAGACCTCCTCGGCGTGAACCGATGGGACGGCAGGACGTGGTTCGACGCGGATCGCTACCGGCTATGCTCGACGCTCCTGGCCGCGGCGGCCTCGGGCCTGGGAGCCGACGCCGCCCTGGCGCGGGCCGCCCTGGACAGGATGGACGCGGCGGCGCTCGCCGCCGGCTGGTGCCTCGAGGCGATGATCGCGGGAGACTCGAAGACCCGCACTCCCCCGCGGGCTGCCAAGAAAAAGACTAAGGGCGAGGAGTAAGCGCATGGCCTTCTATGAGATAAGCCCGCGGGCCGTCGAGGGCAACGTCTTCGACAGGATACAGAAGACGTGGATGCTCGTCACCGCCGGCACGATGGGCTCGTGGAACACGATGACGGCTAATTGGGGCGGCCTCGGCCACCTATGGAACCGCGACGTCGCATTCGTATTCGTGCGCCCTACGCGCCATACCTACTCGTTCATAGAGAAGGCGGGCTCGCTGACCCTCTCGTTCTTCGACGAGGAATGGCGCGACGCCCTGGCGACCTGCGGCAAGGTCTCCGGCCGGGACGCCGACAAGGCCTCGCTCACCGGGCTCAGGCCCGCCGAGCCGAGGCCGGGCTTCGTCGGCTTCGAGCAGGCCGACCTGACCCTCGCGTGCCGCGTCATCCATAAGCAGGACATAGACCCGGCCGGGTTCGTCGAGCCGTCGCTCGCTGGCAACTATAACGGCGACTATCACAGGCTCTACGTGGCGGAGATCGTCGCCGCTCTGGCCCGCGCCTAAGCCGTGCCCGACGGCCTACTCGACGAGCTGGTCCCGCGGCTCGGGAACCCCAGGGCGCGTTTCGTCTTCCCGAGCGAGATCGCGGCCGCCTCGACCCTCGTCGCGGCGCTCGAGGCGAGCGGCCGGACGGCGCTGCCGGCCCGGCGCTTCATAGGCTGGGACGCGTTCAAGTCGGAGGTGTTCGAGGGCGGCATGGCCGGCAGGCCGGCCTCCAAGGCGATCCGGGCCATATTCTCGCGGGCCCTGGCCGCGGATAACGCCCGCTCGCCCTTCCTCCGCTCCGTCGTGCCTCCCCAGGCCGCCAAGGCCTCCCTCAGGTTCGCGCCGTCCATAGCCTCCGCCCTGCCCGCCCTCGCCGCCGTGCCCGAGGGCCCGGGCGACCACCTGGCGGACTGGCGGGAGATACGCAGGCGCTACGAGGGCTTCCTCGCCGAGCGCGGCCTCTACGAGGCGGGCTGGCTCGGGAGGCGGGCGGGACCCGTCGCCGACGAGTGGGTGCTCGTCTACCCGGACCTTACCGAGGATTGGGACGCCTACGCCGAGGCCGCGCTCGCCCTCCCCGGCTCTACCGCGTTCCTGTCCGAGAGGCTCGGCGGCGGCTACGTCCCGGCGGCGAGGTTCGGGACCGTCGTGGAGGAAATGAGGGCCGTGCTGCTCGCTATCCGCGCCGCCGTCGAGGCCGGGACCGATCCGGCGGGCATCGCCGTAAGCGTGGCGGCCCCGGACTCGGCCCTGCCGATACTCGAGCGGGAGGCCGCCGTAGCGGGCGTGAGGCTCGACGCGAGGGAGGGGCGCCCGCTTTCCGAGAGCGCCGGTGGCAGGCTCCTAGCCGACGCCGTTGCCCTCGCGAGGAGCCGGATGTCCTTCGACGCGCTACGAAGGCTGCTGCTCGACTCGTCCAGGCCATGGAAAGAGAAGGAGGCCGCCCGCCGGCTCCTCGGCGTCGGGATCCGTAAGCACGTCGTCGCCCCGCTTCCCGAGGGCGAGGACGTATGGGAGGCGTCCATAGGAGGCGACGACGAGGCCAGGCGGCTCTACCGCGGCCTGAGGACGGCCTGCCGCAGGATAGCCGACGCGCCGGGCTTCAGCTCCTTGAGATCGGCCTTCGACTCGTTCAGGCGCGCCTTCATAGACGAGGAGGCCTGGAGCCCGGCCCAGGACGACGAGATAGCCAGGTGCGTCGCGGTCCTGGACGAACTCGAGGAGGCGGCATCGGCCGCCGGCCTTCCGCCCGACTCCGTGCCGGGCGCCGCGGACGCCTTCGCCGAGCAGCTCGCGTGCACCAGGTACCTACCGGTATCGGCCTCGGGCGGAATTCCCGTCTATCGCTTCCCGGTGGCCGCGGGGGCCATGCCCGACCTGCACTTCGTCGTCAACCTGGCCCAGGGCGCGGCCGCGGCCGCAGCCAGGCCCCTGTCCTTCCTGAGGGCCGACGAGCGGGACAGGCTCGGCGCCTCGGACCGCGACATCTCGTCGGGACTCGTCAGGCTGCTCGCCATCTCGGGGAAGCGCGTCTTCCTGAGCTATTCCGAGGACGGGCCGGACGGGGTCAGGCCGCCCCATCCCGCGATAGACGCCCGCTCCGCCGAGGAGGCGGGGCTCGGCTTCGACCGCGATCGATGGCTGCCCAACCTCGAGGCCGACGCGAGGCCGTGCGAAGCGGTGTTCCCCTCCCAGGCGGCTTGCGCCGCGGCGGCCTTAGTCACCGCGTTCGGGCCCCGCGGAGCCGACTGGACGCGGGGCACGCCAGGCTCCCAGGCGACGATGGGCGCCAGGAGCTCCGCCGCGGTACGGTCGGCCCTGAGCCCGGAGGGCCCGCTCAGGCTTTCCGCCACCGCCATCGAGGACTACGGCGCGTGCGCGTTCCGCCGGGTCTTCCTACGGCACCTGGGCGTCGAGGCGGTCGAGTCGGGGCTATCGTTCATAGACGACAGGCTCCTAGGCAGGATATACCACGACGCCTTCCGCCGCCTCTTAGGTCCGCTCAGGGAGGCGCGCCGCTCCGTCGTCGCCCCGTCCGCGGGCGGCCAGGGCGGCTCAGGCGGGCCTGGCGAGGACGGAGCCGCCGGCGAGACGGCCAGGCCGGGGCCGGCCGACGTCCTGAGGGCCATACGCGAGGCCGTCGCGGAAGTAGGGCGCGACAAGGGCCCCATGGCCGGCATCCTCGTCGAGACGATAGAGCCGGCGCTCAGGAGGAATTTCACGAGGGCCGCGGCTAACCTGCTTTCGGCGCTCGACGGGCAGATACCCGTAATAGTGGACGACGCCGAGCTCAGGGCTCCCCTGGCCGCGATAGGGGCCGAGCTGATAGGGCGGCCCGACCTCCTCTGCGTCGCGGCCTCGGACGCGGAAGGCCGGCGCGCCGTCATCGTCGACTACAAGAAGTCCAGGCTGCCGACGAGGGGCGAGCTGGAGCCCGCGGAGGACGGCTCGGTGGCCGACATCCAGATCCCGGCGTATACGGCGCTCGCGAAGGCGGCCGGATTCGAGCCCGAGTCGGCCTACTACCTGTCCATCGAAGGATCGGAGCCGTCCGGGAAGGGACGCCTGCTCGTCTACGGCCCCGGGCCGAACCCGGCCGTGCCGGAGGAGAAGCGGGGGCTCCTCGAGCCGGCGCTCCTGGCGGCGGCGGCCAGGACGAGCGGCGTCATAGGAAGAGGGGACGTCTTCGTCCCCGCGGCCCGCGACCGCGAGGCGGTATGCGCCGGTTGCGACCTGAGGCCCGTCTGCAGGGCGCATTACGCGGTGAGGTGAGCATGGGATCGTGGGAAGAGATAACGAGGGGCCTCGACCCCGCCCGGCAGCTGCCCGCGGTCAGGGAGACAAGGTCGGCCGTCGTCTCGGCGGGGGCCGGCTCCGGCAAGACGCGGGTCCTGGCCGTGCGCTACCTCCACCTCGTCAAGGAGCGCGGGATACCGCCCGAGCGCATACTGTGCCTGACCTTCACCAAGAAGGCGGCCGCGGAGATGAGCGAGCGCATCCGCGGCATGCTCGCAGCCTGCGCGCGCGACGACGACGATTTCGCGAGGGCCCTGGCGGCCTTCCCCTCCTCGCGGGTATCCACGCTAGACGCGTTCTGTTCCGAGGTCGCCAGGAGCGGCTGCTCCCGCTGGGGCGTCCCTCCCGATTTCTCCGTCGACGCGGGCACCGGCGCGAGCCCTCTCGACGCCCTGGCCGTAGGCTTCCTCCTTAAGAGGCGGCATGAGCCGGTTACCGCGTCCTTCATAGCGGCGTCGGGCTTCGAGCGCGCGGCCGAGGCGCTCGCGGCCTTCGCGGGCGGCAGGGAGGGCCTCATCGCCTCGGAGCGGCGGCTAGACGCTGCGGAGCAGTCCGAGGCCGTCGCGGCCTGCCTTACTCGGGCCCACGCGACGATACGCGAGCTCCTCGCGGGCGGAGCGGGCCTGGACCCCGGCTCGGCGAAGGGAGCGCAGGCCTGGCGGGAGCGCGCGGGCCGCTTCCCGGCCGAAGCGCCCGGGCAAGACGACGCGGACGGGCTTAAGGCGGCCCTGGCCGAGTACAGGTCCTTGCGATCGCTCCACATCGCGACCGGCAAGTCGGAGGGCGCGATCTACTACAACGCCGCCGGCAAGGAGGCCAGGCGCTTCGCCGAGGCCGCCGCCCTAGCCTGCGAGGCCCTCCTCGACACGCGCCGCGAGGGAACCCTAGGCCTGCTAGGGGAGTTCGCGGAGGAAGCCGCCGAGTCGCGCGCGGCCTCGGGCGCGCTGTCGTTCTCCGACGTGGCGGCCATAGCCCTCCGTACGCTGGAGACAGACCTCGCGATCCGCGACTGGTACAAGTCGCGCTACGACGCGATCATGGTGGACGAGTTCCAGGACGACAACGAGCTCCAGAAGCGCGTCCTCTACTGCGTGGCCGAGCGCCGCGATAGGACCGATCCGGGCAGGGGCCCGACGGTCGGGCCCGAGGACCTCGAGCCCGGCGCGCTCTTCTTCGTCGGCGACGAGAAGCAGAGCATCTACGCCTTCCGCGGGGCCGACGTCACCGTATTCAGGGGACTCGCGGACGAGCTGGCCGCCGCGCCGGGCGGGCTAGGATGGCATAGCCTGGACATAAACTGGCGCTCCGAGCCGGGCCTCATCGATTTCTTCAACGCCACCTTCTCCCGCGTGCTCCCCGCTCCGGACGACCCAGCGGCGCAGGACTACGAGGCCCGCTTCTCGGGGCTCGAGTCCGGCGGCGCTACGCCGGGCGTCAGGCCCGAGGCGGTATACCTCGAGTCGAACGAGCCATCCGACGACGGATACGTCTCGTCGTCGGAGGCGGAGGCCTGGGGCATAGCGGAGCTAGTACGCTCCCTGGTGGAGGGCGGCGCCGTCGTGGCGGCCAAGGGGCCGGGAGGCCAGAAGATAGCCAGGCCGTGCCGCTACGACGACATAGCGGTGCTATTCAGGTCGACGACCAGCCAGAACGTCGTCGAGCGGTACTTCAGGCTACTCGGCATCCCGTACACCGCGGCCTCGACGGCCGGCCTCTTCGCCGAGTCGGTGCTCGGGGACCTCTACGCGATGCTCAGGCTCGCCGTCTATCCCGACGACTCGCTCGCGTTCGCGACGGCGCTCAGGGGCCCCTTCGCCAGGCTTAGCGACGAATCGGCCTTCGCGGCCCTCTCCTCGCCCTGCGACGGGCCGGAAGGCTACATGGGATTTGACTCGGCGTCGCTCCCCGCCGACGACGGGCGCAGGTTCCTCGCCGCCCGGGAGACCTGGCTGGGCGTCAGGGAAAGGGCGGACAGGGAGCCGCTGCGGCGCCTCGTCGAGTACCTGTGGTACGATAGGGGCCTGCGGTGGAACGTACTCAAGGACCCCTCGTCAGCCTCGTTCCTCGAGCATTTCGACTACGCGTGGTCGCTCGCGGCGGCCGCCGACGGCAGGGGCGAGCGGCTGGTCGACCTCGTCGCCGCGCTCGAGCCTAAGATAGGCAAGCTCGACCGGTTCGACGACGCCGTCCTGCGGGAGAGCTCGCGCGGCGTGTCCATCATGACGGTGCACATGAGCAAGGGGCTGGAATTCCCCGTCGTCATCCTGCCCGACGTCGACTCCAAGGGCCGGGGCGACGTCGGCTCGCCCGTCTCGAGGAGCGAGCGCTTCGGGACCTCCGCGAGGCTCCTGGACGCGGACGACGTTCCGGGGGATCCAGTAGCCGAGCTCGCCTCGGCCCTGCGCAGGATAGAGCGGGGCGAGGGCGCGGACGCCATGGACGAGTCGATAGCCGAGACGGCGAGGCTGTTCTACGTCGCGTGCACGCGGGCGATATCGCGGCTCTACCTCGTCGGCAAGGTTCCCCGCAACGCCGACGCCAAGGGCCAGAGCTTCAGGGGGCTGTTCCTCGAGGCCTGGCCCTGGGCCGGTCCGGCCAGCCTGTCGGACGAGGAGTTCCTGTCCGACAGGCCTGACGACGCCCCGGAAGGACTGTCGGTAGGCTATATACGGCCAAGATCCAAGGAAGACTACGTCCGCCTGGCCAACGCTTCCGGTCCCGCCGGCGAGGGACGCGCGAAGGCCTCGGCCGAGGCCCCTCCACGAGCAGTCGCGGAACGCCGCGGCCGTTGGTCGGTAACGGCCGCCGCCGCCGTTCTTAGCGGCGACGGGAGCCGGGAAGCAGGCCGGGAAGCAGGCCGGGAACCGTTCAGGGAGGCGGCCCGGGAACCAGGCGACGAGGAGGGCCGAGGCCTCTCGGAAGCGGATTTCGGAACCCTCTGCCATCAATTCGTCGAGGATATGCTACGGGAGCCAGGCAAGGAACCCGAAGCTCGCGGCCCCGTCGGAAAGGCCCTCGAGCGGCTTCCCGCGAGCATACGCATGCGCGAAGCGGCAGAGGCCCGCGCCCTCGCCCTAGCCTTCACGAGCTCCGCCCGGGGAGCGGAGGCCGCCGCTTTCCGCGACTCGGCCTCTCCCGGCGCCTTCTTCGAGATAGAGTATCCTTTCGTATGGCGCCGCGTAGCGGAATCCGGCCTGCCGGTAGTCCTATCCGGCAGCATCGACCTAGTCTACGGCGACGCCGACAGGATAATAATAGTCGACTTCAAGACCGACAGGCGCATGGACCCAGAAAAACACGCCTTCCAGCTATCGGTCTACCGAGACGCCGCGGAGTCCATCTTCGGCGCGCCCGCGAGAGCCTTCGTCTCGTACCTGAGGACGGGGAGCGAATTCGAGATATGCGGAGACGCGTTCAGTACGGGTATATCGAGGCTATGATGAATATTTGTCCACTACCTCCAAAGAGTCTAAAAGGCAGTAGACTAAGCGACTCGATTTCGGCATACTGTAGCAACGAAGAATGGCACGCGGTTCGACACCAACGCAACGCCGCCCATACTACCCTAAGCCTGTCACTCAGGCGGCCATACTCCTTTGAGCGTGCCGTTCTTCGACTCAACCTAAACCAAGCATCAAATATTACGGCCCGCGGCCGAATCCGAGGGGACATGCCTCGCCATGACTGATACCGACTCGCCAGACAGGAAACCGGGATTCCTCGACGTCTTCGGGGTATTCTTCGGGATATCCGCCGTCACCATCGGCGGAGGCTACGTGATGGTGCCCGTAATCCAACGGACGATAGAGAAGCGCGGATGGCTGGACGAGGCGTCGTTCTACGATCTCTTCGCGACGGCTCAGAGCGTCCCGGGCCCGCTCGCCCTCAATACGGCGCTCTTCGTCGGACGGCGCGTAGCCGGGCCGAGGGGCTTCGCCGCGGCGTTCCTGGGAATCATGCTGCCTCCGTTCGCAAGCATCCTCGTCCTGGCTTCGGTACTGGGCGCCATCGGCGAATGGCCCGCGGTAAGAGGATTCCTGGAGGGCGCCTTCGCCGTCGTCCCCGGCCTCACGGCGGCCCTCGCCTTCAATATGATCAAGAAACGCCGCTGGACCGTCCTCAGGGCCGCCATGACTATGGCTGGGGCCGTCGCCATTACCCTGTCGGGAAGCTGGGCGGTACCGGTGTTCTTCGCCGTGGTCGCCGTATCGTGGCTCATGGAGAGGCGGCGTACGTGCTGAGCCTCGCCCTCGTGTTCCTCAAGATAGGCGTCGCCGCCTACGGCGGCGGCTGGACGATAGTCGGCATTATTCGGACGGAGATAGTCGGCCGGGCCTGGCTATCGGCCGATGAATTCGCCAGGCTCATCGCGGTCGCCCAGATAACGCCTGGGCCGGTAGCCCTTAACGCGGCGACGCTGGTAGGGTTCAAGCTACACGGGCTGGCCGGCGCCGCCATAGCGACGTTGTCCGTCGTCGCGGCGCCCGTCGCCCTCTCCGCGCTCGTGGGCCTCATCGCCGCCAAGGCCTCGAAACGCGGAGGGCGCCTGACGGAAGCGCTCAAGACGGGCACGATCGGGCTGATATCTATGACCGTATGGGCCTTCGCGCCGTCGGCGGCCTCCTCGTACATGAGCGCGGGGCTCGCGGCGCTCGCCTTCGTCGTTTCCGCGTTCACTAAAATCAACCCGTTGTGGTTAATACTGGGGGCCGGCGCCCTCGGAGCGGCGGCCCGGGCGTTTTTCGGCTAGAAAGCACTCGAATATTCGGCGCTATAGCGTATACTTGTCTTACTAGCAGAGGAATATTGGTCGTGGAGTCTTATCGATGAACAATGAGCGCATCCTTATAGTCGAAGACGAGAAGATCATCGCTATCGACCTCCAGCGAAGACTGGAGAGGTTCGGTTATTCCGTCGTCGGAATGGCGGGCGAAGGCAAGGAAGCCGTCGCCCTCGCCCTAGAGCTGGACCCGGATATCATCCTCATGGATATCATGCTGGCCGGCGGCATGGACGGCGTCGAGGCGGCCAAGAGCATCAAGAGCGCGAAGGACATCCCGGTCATCTTCCTCACGGCCTATACCGACGAGAAGACCCTGGAGCGGGCCAAGGAAGTGCAGCCCTACGGCTACATACTCAAGCCGTTCAAGGAGCGAGAGCTCTATACGACCATCGACATCGCGCTCTATAAGCACGAGATGGCGAGCAAGCTGACGAGGCAGGAGCGCCTCTTCAGCGCCATCTTGCAGTCCATCAACGACGGCATAATCGCGGTCGACATGGACCTTAACGTGCAGTTCATGAACCAGGTCGCGGAGGATATCATCGGGGTCAAGGAATTCGAGGTCCAGGGGAAGAACCTCTCGCGATTCCTGACGCTGACCGAGGCCTCGACGAAGAAGGACATCCTGACGAGCATAGTCAGCGTCGGCGAGCGCTCGACCTTCTTCAACGACGTCACGCTGAAGAACTCCGCGGGCCAGACCCTGGTCCTGGACGGGTCCATCACGCGCATCCACGAGCGCATGAACGCTACCGACGGCTACCTGATCACGCTCCGAGACATCACCGAGCTGCGACGGCTATCGGAGACGCTCAACTACCAGTCGAGCCACGATAGCCTGACGGGGCTCTCCAACCGGGAGGAGTTCGGCTACAAGCTCGGCGAGATACTCAAGAACGTCAAGATGCTAGGCGGCTCCCATTCGCTGATGGTGCTCGACGTCGACAGGTTCAAGGCCATAAACGACACCTGCGGCACGATAGCGGGCGACGAGCTGCTACGGCAGATAGCCAGCCATATCCAGACGAACATCCAGAGGAACGACCTATCGGCCCGCATAGGCGCCGACGAATTCGCCGTCATCCTGATGAACTGCCAGTCGGAGGACACTATCAACGTCGGCAACCGCCTCCAGAGCGCCATCCAGCGCCAGCGCTTCCAGTGGCAGAGCACGGCGTTCCCGGTCACCCTGAGCATCGGCATCGTGCCTATAGACAGGGAGGCGGGGGATATACACGCCGTCCTCGCGGCCGCCGACGACTCGTGCCACATCTCCAAGGAGGAGGGCGGCGCCAAGATCACCGTGTTCCAGGCCCAGGACAGCAAGTTCAGGCGAAGGCGCGGCGACATGGAGTGGATAGGCAAGATAAACAGGGCTATCGAAGAGAACAGGTTCATGCTCTACTACCAGCCCATAGAGCCGATCGATCCCGCCTCGGGTGCGACGCCCAAGCTCGAGATACTCCTCAGGCTGGTCAACGAGGACGGGAGCATATCCGGCCCGACCGATTTCATCCCGGCGGCGGAACGCTATAATCTCATGCCCCAGGTAGACCGCTGGGTGCTCGAGAACTCGATGCGGTCCTTCCGCATACTGCAGGACCAGGGCTCCCCGCTCGCCAATCGCATCTTCTCCGTCAACCTATCGGGCCCGTCACTGCTGGACGACTCGCTCATCGAGACGATACTCTACTACCTGAACAAGTACTCGCTGACCGCCAGCGACTTCTGCTTCGAGGTCACCGAGACGGCGGCCATACAGAACCTGTCGTACGCCACGCGCTTCATCAACAGGCTCAAGGTGGAGGGCTTCACCTTCGCCCTCGACGATTTCGGGGCGGGCTTCTCGTCGTTCGGGTACCTGCGGAACCTGCCCGTCGATTACGTGAAGATAGACGGCTCGTTCGTGCAGAACATAGACGAGAGCCTCGTCAGCTACACTATGGTCGATTCCATTAACTCGATAGGACACGTGATGGGGCTCAAGACCATAGCGGAATTCGTCAAGAGCCAGGCGGTCCTCGATAAGCTGGTCGAGCTAGGCGTCGATTACGGCCAGGGCTACCACTTCGCTAAGCCGAGGCCGCTATTCGAGTGAACCGCGAGCCGCGCCTCCAGCCCGGCGCGCGTTCAATAGCTCCCTAGGACGCCCCGTAGCGATACCCAATCGCCGCATACGACGCTCGCGTCCCTTTGGAAGCGGCCCAGGTCCTCCAGGCTCTTCACGGGCGACAGCTCCTCGGGCCGCGCCACCGCCAGGAGCCTCGCGCGCCCCTCGGCCGCGAGCGCCGCGTCCACGTTATCGAGGGCGAATTCCCCGCCCGCCCCGTCCGCGGCGGCGGCGTTCCCCGGTATCGCGTAGCCCCGCTCCGCCGTCCAATGGTCTCTCCGTATCCGCCCGATGGCCTCTCGCAGGGCGCTCGCGCGATAGACGCGCACGCCTACGTTGGTATAGCCGCGGCCGGGAGCCCGGCCGTCGCTTCCCTGGAGCTTAGCGTGCCCGAAGCGCCGCGGAAGCCCGCGATCGTCTATTACTACGGGATACGCGGGCGAGTCTATCACGGCCGCGGGCAGCAGGAGTCCCGGGGCCTCGTCCCCGAGGCTTCGCGAGAGCGCGTCCATGACCGCGAGCGACGATAGGGCCGAGAGCGGGCTCGAGGCGTCTCCGCCGAAATTGACGATGACGTAATCGGCTCCGGCCCAGAGGTCCATAGTCTGCGCGGCCGCGTCGCCGTGGCCGCGGGGCTTGCCCCCGGGCGCGGCCTGGGTGGCGAAGGCCCACGAGCCTTCGGGATACGAGAGCGGCCGTAGTATCCTGTCCTCTATCTCGCTCTCCCATCCCCTGACGACCACGATATGCCGGCCGAGATCCCTGACCACGGCCAGCGCGTACGCGGCTATGGGCGCGGGGTCGGGGCCGAGTCCCATGTAGTTGCGGACCGGGAAGAGGCCCCTCGGAGCCGACGGGTCGGCCCCGGAGTCGAGCCCGGCGGCCTTCGCGGCCTCGAGCGACGCGACCCAGCGGGAACCGGAGCCCGCGAGCATCGTCACGCACGCGGTCCTCTCGGCCAGGCGCCGCGCGAGGCGGCGGGCGTCGCCGTCGCCCGAGAGGGCGGCCGCCATGCCCGGCAGGCGCCCGCGCAGGGCGAAGGCGTCGCGAAGCCGGGTCGAGGTCAGGTCATCGAAGGAAAGGTCCATGACGCGAATATAACGACTAGGGGCCCGGCATGGAAGGGGGAGGCCCGGACGAGAGCCTATATCCGAGGACGGGGAACCGCAGCCGACCCCTGGTTCCTCGCCTCCCCGAATCGAACGCGATCTCTCCGTGAAGCTGGTCCGCTAGTATGCCGACCAGGCGCATGCCGAGCGTCGAGCCCGCCCTCGAGTCGAGCCCGGCCGGCAGTCCCGGGCCGTCGTCGGACAGCTCCATCGTGCAGACGCCGTCGCCGCCGCCCGGGCCCGCCGGGTCGCGCTCCATGCGCATGGAGATCCGCAGCGTCCCCGGCCGCGACTGATCGCCGAGCGCGAAGCGGACGGAATTCGATAGCAGCTCCGACGCGATGAGCCCGGCGGGTATGGCCTCCTCGAGGCTCAGGCGCACGGCGTCGCACTCGAATTCCACGGTCGCCGAGGACGCCGCCGCGCCGCCGCCCCGGACGAGGCCCAAGGCCAGCTCCTTCAGGTACCGGGTGAAATCGACGTACTCGAGGTCCTCGGAGTTATAGAGCTGCGCGTGGGCTATCGCCATCGCCTCGATCCTCCGCGTCACGGAGGAGAGCATCCGCTGGACGCCGGGCTCGCGATCCTCCCCGGAGCTCAGCGACAGGAGGCTCGAGATGATCTGCATGTTGTTCTTGACCCGATGGTGGACCTCGCGAAGGAGCGCGCTCTTGTCGCGCAGCGAGGACTCCAAGGCCAGGCCCTTCAGCTGGAGCTCCTCCTCGGCGCGCTTGCGCTCGTCGATATCGGTGAGCGAGCCTACTATCTCGATCGCGCCGTCGGCGCCCCGGATCAGGCGCATTTCGTCCAGGAGCCATAGCGTCGACCCGTCCTTCCTGATGAAGCGGTACTCCTGGGAGAAGCTGTCCCCCTTGCTCAGCTCCGAGACGCCCTCGAGCGCGCGCGCCCGATCCTCCCGGTCGATATGGCCGAACCACCAATCAGGGGCCATCGCCTCGTCCATTGAATAGCCGAGGATACGCGTCACGTTCTCGCTTATCCATACGAACCTGGCGGAGGCTCCATCGAGGCACAGCGAGTAGGTGATGGTCGGGCTCGTGGCGAGGTAGCGCGCGAGCCTAGCCGCCAGCTCGTCGCGCGAGCGCTGGGCCTCGGTCAGGGCCGTGATATCCCTGAGGGTGAGCTGGATCGTCTCGCGGCGGTCGGAGAGATACGGGTTGCACGTATACTCAACGTAGATGCACCTCCCGTCGAAGGTCTCGATCGGGACGTTCGTCTCGCGGACGTACTCGCGCCGAGCGAGCAGGGGCATGCGCCCCTTGGGATTGACTATATCGGCCAGCGGCGCGAGCGAGGACGCGTCCTCGCCGAGGAAGGATTCCTGGGTAGTCCCGAGCAGCCTCGCCATCGACGGGTTAGCGTCGATTACGCGCCCCGCCTCGATATCGACGATCATGACGCCGTCGACGGACGCCTCGAACAGCCTGCGATAGCGTATCTCCGAGGCATGGACGAGCTCGCCCTTCCGCTCCAGGTGGGCGTTGACCCTGGCTAGCACCAGTTCCGGATCGACAGGCTTGCGGATATAGTCGGCGGCGCCGATAGCGAAGGCCGCCTTCTCGTCGGAGCTCATCTGCTTCGCCGTCAGGAAGACGATGGGGATGGCCGATCCCGACGCGTCCGACTTGATATGCCGGCAGACCTCGAACCCGTCCATCCCCGGCATCATGATGTCGAGGAGTATCAAGTCGGGAGGCGAGTCGCTACGGGCGATCGCGAGGGCCGCCTCTCCGTTCGTCACCGCCTTGACCCTGTACTCGGCCTTGAGTATCTCCTCCAGGATCATGATATCGTCGGGTACGTCGTCAACGACCAGGACGGTCTTCCGCGCGCCGCTCACGGGGCCCGGTCCTCGGAGTCGCTGAATCTCCTGGCGACCTCGTCGAATTCCGGCTCGGCCCGTAGGAACGCCTCTACTATGTCGGGATCGAAATGCGTGCCGGCGCCCTTCCGAATGATCTCGACCGCGATCCCGTGCGTGAAGGCGGCCTTGTAGGCTCGTCTGCTTATGAGCGCGTCGTATACGTCGGCTATAGCCATGAGGCGGCCGGGAATCGGTATATCGTCGCCGGATAGCCCGCGAGGGTACCCGGTCCCGTCCCATTTCTCATGGTGCGTCCAGGCTATCTCGCGGGCTAGCGACAGGAAGGAATTCTGCGAGCCGAGGCGCCGCTCGGCGGCCAGGATAGCGTCCCTGCCGATTATAGTATGCGTCTTCATGATCTCGAATTCCTCGGGATCGAGCTTCTCCGGCTTCTTCAGGATACGGTCCGGTATGCCGACCTTGCCGATATCGTGCAGCGGGGCGGATTTATAGAGGAGCTCGACGGACTCGGCCGCGAGGAACCCCTCGAACCGGTGATGCCCGCGCAGCCTCTCGGCCAGGAGGCGCATGAAATACTGGGTCCGGCGGATATGGTTCCCCGTATCGTTGTCGCGGGTCTCGGCGAGGGAGCCCATCGCGATCATCATGACGTCCTGGATAGTCACGATCTCGTTGGTCCTTCGCGCCACCTCGGATTCCAGGTACGCGTTCTTATCGCGCAGGAAATCGCGCATTTCCTTGAGCCGGATCTGCGCCCCGATGCGGGCCAGCACGATCGAGGGGCTGGGCGGCTTGGATATATAGTCCACGGCTCCGAGCCGCAGCCCTTTCTCCTCGTCGACCGCGTCCGACCTGCCCGTCAGGAAGATGACGGGGATATCCGACGTCGCGGGATCGCGCTTAAGCAGCCTGCACGTCTCGTAGCCGTCAAGCCCCGGCATGACGACGTCCAGGAGGATGAGGTCGGGGGCGTCGGCTCCGCCCGCGATCGCCAGAGCCTTCTCGCCCGAGATGGCAATCTTGACGCGATAGACCGTGCTGAGCAGCGAGCTGAGCAAGGCGACGCTGTCGGGGCTGTCGTCCACGATCAGGATGGTGCTTTTTTTCTTGCTTATCTGATCCATTTTTTCTCCTCCTGGCGCGATCCTACGCTAGCCCCCGATTCCCGATAGGATATTGAGGGCGGCGGAGAAATCGTACGAGCGCAAGGCGGCCTCGAGACGCGTGACGCCCTCCCGGCCATATGCCTCCGCGAGGTCGGCGCGGGCCGATTCGAAGCACGACACGGCCTCGCTATCGCTCTCCTCGAGCAGTCGCCGCAGCGAGCCTACCCTCGCCTCGAGGGACTGCCCGGACGCCTCCGCCGGCGCGTCGACGACGGCCGCGACGGCTGCGCTCGCGATGGCGGCGTCGATGGCGAGGAGCGTAGAGGATAGCGCCGCCGACAGGCGCCCTAGAATCTCGGCGGCGGCGTCGGGCTCGCGCCCCTCTCGAACCGCGGCCTCGAGCTCGCCCGCGAGGCCCTGTACCGCGTCCGCCCCGATATTGCCGGACACTCCCTTGAGCGTATGCGCGATCCGCTCCGCCTCCGACCTATCGCCGCGCCCGAGCGCCGCGGCGGCGCGCTCGGGCGCGTCCCGCTGGCCGTCCCCGTAACGACGGAGGAGGTCGAGGTACAGGGCGGCGTTGCCTACGACTCGCCGAAGCCCCGCGGCCGTATCGAGCCCGTCTATCGCGGGAATCGCGGGCTCCGGGGAACCGCGCGCCGCGGCCGGCCTCGCGACGGCTATCGATAGGAAACGGCCGACGACCTCGAACAGGGCGTCGGGGTCTATCGGCTTCGCGACGTAATCGTCCATGCCCGCCGCCATGCACCGGTCCTTATCCTCGGACATGGCGTTGGCCGTCATGGCGATTATCGGCAGCCCGGCGAGGCCCGGCATCTGGCGTATCTCCCGCGTCGCCGCCAAGCCGTCCATGACCGGCATCTGGACGTCCATCAGAACCAGGTCGAACCTCGAACGCGCGACTGCGGAGACGGCCTCGGAACCGTCCTTGGCGATGGTCACGACGCACCCGGCTATCGCTAGCAGCTCGGTAGCGACCTGCTGGTTCAGCTCGTTATCCTCCACGAGCAGCACCCTCGCGCCCTCGAGCCCCGTCGGGATATCGACGGCTACCTCGTCCGCGTCGCGTCGCTCGCGCCTGTTCGGCCCGAGGAGGTGCATGGCCGTATCGAAGAGGATGGAGGCGTTGATAGGCTTGATGAGGACGTCCTCGATGCCGACCGACTCGGCCTCCCGGATAATATCCTCGCGCCCGTAGGCTGTCACAATGGCTATACGGGGATCCGACGCCAGCCCGAGCGAGCCTATGCGCCTGGCGGTCTCGAGGCCGTCCATCTCGGGCATCTGCCAATCCAGGAACACGATATCGTACGGCTCTCCGTCGCGGGCGGCCCGCGAGACCTCCTGGAGGGCCGCCTGCCCAGAATCCACGGCCGCTACGCGGAAAGTCATGTCGGCCAGCATATCCTGTATGACGCAGCGGGCGTGCTCGTTGTCGTCCACGACGAGCGCGCGCCTGCCCCTTAGGTCGGAACTCGGCACGAAGCGCCTCGGCTTCTCGCTTCCCTTGCCGAACCTCGCCGTGAACCAGAATTTAGAGCCGTTCCCGAACTCGCTCTCGACCCCCGTCTCGCCTCCCATCATCCCGGCGAGCTTCTTCGAGATGGCCAGGCCGAGCCCGGTTCCGCCATAGCGCCTCGTCACGGTCCCGTCGGCCTGCTGGAAGCTGCGGAACAGCTGCGCCTTCTGCTCGGCCGTTATGCCTACGCCGGTATCGCGGACCTCGAAGTAGAGCTCGACCTCGTCCTCGGTCTCGGCCTTTAGCCCGACGCGTATGTCGACCTCGCCCTTATCGGTGAATTTCACCGCGTTGTTCGAGAAGTTGATGAGTATCTGTCCCAATCGAAGCGGGTCTCCTACCAGCCATCCCGGAACGTCCTTCCCGATCTCGAAGACCAGCTCCAGCCCCTTGGCGCTAGCCTTCTCGGCGGTAAGGTTAGCCACGTTATCGAGGACCTTCTCCAGCTCGAAGGGGATACGCTCGATGGCGAGCTTCCCCGCCTCGATCTTCGAGAAATCGAGGATATCGTTGATTATTCCGAGGAGGTGCTGCCCCGAGACCTGGATGCGCTTCAGGTAATCGCGCTGGCTGGGGGTCAGGCTGGTCTTCAAGGCGAGGTACGAAAGGCCGATGATGGCGTTCATGGGGGTCCGGATCTCGTGGCTCATATTCGAGAGGAACTCGCTCTTGGCCTTGCTATTCGACACGGCGACGGCCCGGCTCTGGTCGAGCTGGGACAGCGTGCTCCGCTGCTTGCATAGCAGCGCCAGGGTGAGTAGGGCCGCGAGCAACGCGGTAGTGGACGAGGCGACGATCGTCGTCCTGGATCTCTCGATATCCGCTTTCTGCTTCGCGAGCGAGCCAAGGGTATCGTTGTTGATGCGAAGGACGTAATCGCGGAGCTCGGCGTAGATATACTCGATCCGGTTGGCTAAGAGCGCCGCGCTGGCCTGGCTCAGGGACTCTCCCGACGACGCCGCGCCCGACACGTCCCGAATCACGTAGGATATCTCGTCCAAGATATACTCGAGGCCTTCCGGCGGAGCGCCGTCGAAATCCGAGGAGACGAGGCCCTGGGCTACGCTTAGCTTGCTCAGGGTGAACTCGAGCCGCCTGGACGCGATGCCCGGGCCGAGCGTCCACATCGCGTCCACCGCCGACGAGAGGTCCGATACTAGCGGCATCATATTGGCGATATTCCTGAACTGGCCCACGGTCTCGACGGGCAAGTCTTCCCCCATCCGCCCTAGGTCGAAGAAGACGAAGGCCCCGACCGTGGATACACCTATCGATAGCGCCAGTATCACGACGGAGACGGCCGTGAGCACGCGGTGCTGCAGTCGCTCATTCAAGCGCGCACGGCCTCCCGTCCGATACGTCTGGCGCCCAGCACGGCGCCCCCGCCTCGTTGACGATATCCTGCAGGGTCGCCGCGTTCTCGATCAGAACCGAACGCGCGCTCTTGCCCTGGAGCACGATCTCGGAAAACGTCATCATGAACGCGGCGTTATAATCGGAGCCCCGCTCTCCCAGGCCTATCGGCATGAGCGTCGGGATGGAATCGGGGGAACCGGTCTGCTTCCCGACCGCCGAGGCGAGCGACCTAAGGCGCCCCGGGATATCGGCTTCCGTCCAGGAGCCGACGACCGGGAAGAATCCCGTCTCGCTGAGGGTCCTCGCCTGGATCGCCGGCTGGGTCAGGTAGTCGATGAGCAGGACGGCGTCGCCCTCCCTGGCGAACCCCTCGGGGATGGCGAGGCCCGAGACTACGGCCATGTAGCCCCTGCCCTCGGGACCGACGGGCGCGGGGAACGCCACGTAATCGTCGGCGCGTTCCTCGAAGGCGTGCGTGAGCCTGGCCGTATGGTCCCAAGCGATCCATACGTCCCCCGCGATCAACGGCTCCGACATATCCGAATAGACGAGCGAGCCGGGGTGGACGAACTGCCATAGCCGGCCGAAATACGACCACATGAGCTCGGCGTCCCGGCTCTTGAAGCGTAGCAGGGTGCTGGCCGTGAAGGAGGGATACAGGTAACCCTGGAAGAAGCGATGCATGAGGCCGTTCTTCCCGGCGGGGAAGCCGATGGCCCGCCGGCCGGTCCGGGCGAATATGCTAGAGCCCCACTGTAGGAGCTGATCGTAGCTTAGGGAGTCGAGGACGGCCCCGTCGGGGAGGTACTCAAGCGCCTTCTTGTTGGCGACCATCACGAACGATGCCTGCATCCACGGCACGTAGTACGCTCGTTCGCCGCCCGGGCTCGCGAGGGCCAGCAAGGACTCGGGGAAGCCCCTCCCCGCGAGCGCGGCGTAGGCGTCGTCGAGCGGTCGGAGGAGCCCCTTTCGCTGCAGCGTCACCAGGTCGCCGTGGAGCGCGCCGATCAGGACGCAGTCTCCCGGGTTGGCCCTCCGCATCGACTCCACCTGGCTGAAGATATAGCTATTATCGTTAGGCTTGAAATCCACGGCCCCCGGGAAATCCTTGAGTATCGAAGAGCGCATCCTGCCGGCTTCCTCGACGGGGTTCATCTGCGTCGAGAGGAAGGTCACGCCCGATTCGGGAGCCCGCGAGAACGCGAACAGCGCCGACGCGTCAGAGATAGCCGCAGGCCGCGCGGACGAGGCTCCGCACGAGACGGAGGCGAGGCAGGCTAGCGCGATGATCCTGATAGTAGCGGCGTGGCCACGATTCATTTTCCCTCCATGCTATCGGGAAAAATATCGTCCGCGTAATATAAATACCTATTTCAACAGGCGATGCAATTATAGTAGATCGACGCGAACCCGAACACAAGGGCGGTAACGTTAATTTTTTTGTTATTGTAAAAGGCGGGTACCATCTCGCCGGAGGGCCCAGTCATGCCGTCGCCGACCCGCGCTTAGGAAAGGGGCGCGCGACGGTGGCGCGCGCCGGCCGCGTCGATTACCATTAGCGGGGAGAGCCTGCCTCGCGGGCCGGGAGGAGCCAAGGGATGGCCGAGAGAATAGGCGATTATCTGGTACGCATAGGCGTGATGAGCGAGGAGAGCGTGCGGGCCGTACTGGATATACAGGATAAGGAAGAAGAGCCCCGCGTCTTCGGCGAGATCGCCATAGAGCTAGGCTTCATCGACGACTCGGCCCTCAAGCGATATCTCGACGAGAAGGCCGCGTCGCGTTGATGCGCGTCGCGTCGATGCGCGTCGCGTCGATGCGCGTCGCGGCATCGCTCCGCTCCCCGCCTCAGACCACCTCGTGCCGAGGCAGGACCCGGTATTTCCTGACGAACCCGGAGGGGCGGTAGGTCATCTTGGCCTGCCTGAGCCCCTCGTCCCCTAGGTCCTGCTCCCTGTTCACGTACTTGACGTACGATGGGAGCGCCTGGGCGAAGGCCTGGTTTATGAACTGGTAGATGCCCTTGTACTCCCCTACGGCCTTCTCGAAGTGAACGGCGAACATGCGGGCCTTGGAGATAGGCTCGCCGAGGGCGTAGCCGGCCGGCTTGCCGTCCACGTAGTAGACCGCGCCGCGCATGCCGAGCGCGTCGTATCGCTCCAGGGCCTCCTTGGCGGCGGCGTAATCGCCGTCTATCCCCTTCTCTACCCGCCAGGCGTCGAGCACCGATAGCGCGTCAGGCACGTTGGAGTCGTCCAGTTCCTTCTGCTCGTACGAATACGAGTTAAGGAAGGCGTTAACGAGGTTGCGCTTCTTATGGTAGGCCTTCCCTGATAGCTCGGCGAGATCCGAGCGGTCGTAGAGGTAATCGAAGTTATCCCTGTCCTCGTGCACCTCGTACCCCGCAGTCTCGAGCCTGATGCGCTCGGCCTTGCACTGGGTCTCCGACATGTTCTTCAGGTAGCAATGATCCTCGAACAGCCCCTCGAGGACGTCGTTCGCGGGGACGCAGCACGGCGTGAAGAAGAAGCGCTCGCCGCGCTTCTCGCCGGAAATGACGTAGGTGCTGCCGACGATATGGGAGACGACGTACTTGTACGTGGCCCTGAATAGATAGATCCCGGAAAACGTGAATTCCGAGACGCCGTCGGCGAGCATATTGAGCGCCGGGTAGAGGTCATCGCGCATATCTATCGAGACTGGCGCGAATTCGGGGTATTCTGGTATAGGCATGCTACTAGAGTATATATAAGCCCGCGTAGAATCAAGAAAAAGCGGCCCGGAGCGATGCTCCGGGCCGCCGCGTCGCGCGCGATCGTCCTAGAGCGCGTCTATCCTGTGCTCGATCATCCTATCGAGCTTCTTGTTCTCTTCCTTGAGCGCCTCTATCCGTAGCCGCTCGCGCTCTACCGACAGTTCCAGCTCGCGCACGCGGTACTTCTCCAGCTCGAGCCGCCGCGCCCCGCCCTTATTAAGCAGTATGAAGCCGAACACGACCGAGGGCGCTCCTATGAAGACGCAGAGCACCGCGATTATCGGGCCTATTTCCATTCGATTAATCCTTTATCAGTATGAATTCGACGCGCCGGTTCTTCCAGCGGTTCTCCGCGTCAGCGAACGGGACGACGGGCTCGCTGGAGCCGAGGCCTCGCACCGACAGGCGCTTGGGGTCTACGCCGTACTCGATGAGCTTCTGCATGACCAGGCTAGCCCGATTCTCCGATAGGGGCAGGAGCTCCTTGGTCTCCTCGCGGTCGACGGCCGCCTTGGCCGCGCCTGTCATCTTGGCTATCGAGTTGGCGTGGCCCTCGACCCGTATCTTGTAGTCCTTGAAGCGGTTGAGTATCAGGGCTATGCGCTTGAGCACCTCGGCGTTGCGCTCCAGGGTCTCCGGCGGCAGGTCCTTGAAGTCGGCGAAGTCGGGCCTGAAGACTATCGAGGGAACCTTGATCTTGAGCCTGTCCCCGTCCCGTATCACCAGCACGTCCACCGCGATGGAACCCTCGACGACGGTCTGGTTGCCTAGCGAGTCGACGATGGTGAAACGGTACGGATAATCGGTAGCCGCCTCCACCAGCTCGCCCTTCTGCGATCGGCCGTCCCAGACGAGCCGCTCCGCGGGCTTGCCGCGGCCGCTCCAGGTGAAGAAGGCGCGCTCGGCCCGCTTTGCGCCGGCGCTCTCGGAGACCGCGACCTCGATTATCTCGAAGCGCCAGGCGTCGATGTAGCTCGAGTCGGCCACTGCGAGGGATATCTTGAGCTCGTCGTCGACGCCGTCGTTATCGGGGCTGAAGTATCGGGGGGCGGTCGACAGGGCCACCTTTGGGCCCTCGGTATCGAGGACGAAGGCGGCGCTCCTGGCCTCGGCGCGGTCGCCCTTGAGGTAGTCGACGACGAAGACGGCCGTATAGGCGCCCTGGACGTACGCGCCGTCCGCCGACTTCCCGTCCCAGGCCTGCCTGGCGGGAATCGAGGCGGCGCCCTTGCCCGAGAACGCGCGGCGTTCCACGCCGCCCTGGTCGACCATGGCGAGGCGCCACGAGTCTATGCCCTCGGCCAGCTTGACGACCAGCCCGAAGGAGAGGTCGTCGAAGGAGCCGTCGCCGTTGGGGCTGAAGCCTGCGGCGCTGGCGGTCACGAAGGCCTGGGTAGGCCTGGTATCCACCACGATCTTCTCTATGGAACGCTCGGCCTTGTTGCCGGCGGGGTCCTCGGAGGCGACGACGTAGCGATAACCGCCGTCCGGGACCCTGTTGCCCTCGGCGTCGGAGCCGTCCCACGAGAAGGCGGCGGCCGTCTCCTTCCAGGTCCAGGTCCTGTAAACGCGGCCGGCGGCGTCTAGGATGCGGCCCTGCCAGGTATCGCCGGGCGCCGACGACTGGGTAACGGGAAGCTCGTCCTTGCGGCCGTCGGCGTCAGGGCTGAAGAGCGTATAAGCGGCCGAGAGCTCGATGCTGGGCGGGACGGTATCGAGCGCCAGGTCCACGGACTTGGCGGATTCCACCTCGGACGTCACGTACTTGACCTCGATGGCCGCGTGGTAGACGCCGTCGGGCGCCCGCGCGCCGTCGTCCTTCTTGCCGTCCCAGGCGAGGCGCGCGGGGAGGGACCCGGTGCCGGAGAAGCCTCGGACCTTGGCGTCCGACGAGTCGAGCACCGACAGGCTCCACGACCTGATGGCCGTGGCCGACTGGCTCTCGGGTAGCAGCGCCACGGAGTCCGAGACGCCGTCGCCGTTGGGGCTGAACGCGCGCTTGTCGACGGAGAGCCTGACGGCCTTGTTCTGGGTATCCACGACGACGGCCTGGCCCGTGACCGAGCCGGAGTTGCCGGCCTTGTCCGTGGACGAGAGGCTGTACGAATACGAGCCGTCGGCCACGACCTTGCCCGCGTCGTCCGAGCCGTCCCAGGCCACGCTCCTATCGGGCGCGCCTATGAAGGTCCAGGTCTTGACGACCGTCCCGGCCTCGCTGCGCATCTCGCCTAGCCAGCGCTCCTCCTCGGAGCCGGACTGGGACACGACCACCGAGACGTCGGCGTCGCCGAGCGGGTTGAAGGCCGTCGCGCTCATGGAGACGCTCGCCTTGGGGGCGGTCGTATCGACGACGAAGGTAGGCGAATAGGCGATCGGGCGGTGCCCGTTGACGTAGGAGACCGACAGGCGCGTCCTATAGCTGCCCTCGGGGAGGGCCTTGCCGGCGGAATCCTTGCCTCCGAACGGGTAGCGCGCCGCGAGCGAGCCCGAGCCCGTACCGGAGACGGCCCAGCGCTCGGCGCCGGAGGCGTCGAGGACCGACAGTGACCAGGAGGACATGCCGCTCTTCACCGGCACGTTGGGTATGAGCGCGAGCTCGTCCTTGACGCCGTCGCCGTTAGGGCTGAAGGCGGCCTGGTCTATGGAGACGCCGACCGGCGGCTGCTGGGTATTGACGATGATGTTCTCTATCTTGGCGGAGCCGGAGTTGCCGGCCCTGTCGGTGGACGAGACGCGGTACATGTACACGCCGTCAGGCACGACCTGCCCCGAGTCGTTCTTGCCGAGCCAGTCCTGGGCCGAAGGGGCGGCGGACGCGGACTTCCACGAGCGCACCTGGCCGCCGGCCGCGTCGAGCACCTCGGCCGTCCATAGGTCCTCGACGGAGCCCTCCTGGGCGATGGAGAACGAGTCCTTGTTGCCGTCGCCGTCCGGGCTGAAGATGAACGAGTCGCCGGCGGGGCCGGTCGCCTTGACGCTCGGGGGCGTCGTGTCGACGACGACGGCCCAGGCCGCGGTAGCCGCGACGTTGCCGTTATCGTCCGAGGCCTCTATGACGACGGAGTAGCGGCCGTCGGGAGCGGCGGCGCCGGAATCGGCCAGGCCGTTCCAGACGAGCTCGGCGGGCACGTCCACGCCCTTCTTGACGTACATGACCCGGCCGAGCAGGCCCTTCAGGTCCTGGTTCTCGGGCCTGGATTCCTTATTGCTGATGGTCTTGATTACGGCGCCGGACTCGTCGAGCACCTTGAGCGAGAAGCTCTGGACGTAGCGCTGGTCGGTTATGTTCAGCGGGAGCGTGAGCTCGTCCAGCACGCCGTCGTTATTCGGGCTGATATAGTAGGCGTCGTAGGCGGTCGCGGGATACGCCGCGGCGATGACGGGAGGGGTCTTGTCGAGGACGCCGACGGGCACGTTGACGCCGCCGCCGAAGGCCCAGACGCCGCCGGACAGCTGGGCGGCCGCTATGCTCGGCCGTATCTCGGAGCGGTTGAGCCCCGCCTTGGAGATTAGGGAATCGTCGCTAGCCTTGTCGACCGCGAATTTCGCGCCGAGGCCTATGCTGGGGAGGAGGCCCTGGTCGACGCCGGCGAGGGCCTCCCGGAGGTTGAAGTCCCAGCCGAGGCGGAGGAAGGCTACGTCCTTGAAGCCTAGCCGGAGGCCGGTCGAGAACACGGCGTTCTGGAAGCTGGGGAACCAGAGGTCGACGTTGGCGGCGAGGCCGACGCCCGCCGATTCCGCCCGTACGAGGTCCGCGGCGACGCCGACCTGGGGCGTGAACGGCGACTCGTAGGCCGAGGCGGCGGCGCCCGTTATGCCGACCGCGCCGGGGGCGGAGAAGGCCTTCCCGAGGTTCCGGAGCGAGGCGCCCCAGACGAGGCCCTTGAGGAAGCCGACGTCCCCGGCGAGGCCGGTCACGCCTATATCCGCGCCGAGGCCCCAGCCGAAGCCCCCATTATCTCCTAGTTGCGTCTCCACTGCTATGCCGACGAGCAGGTCGGGGAAGAGGTCCTTAGCCATTCCCACGCGTCCCGTGACGACCGTCCCGAGGGGCATCCCGGTCGAGAACGGCGACGAGAGGACTCCGAGGTACCCGGTCCACACCCCGTACGGCTGCGGCGCCGCGATGCCGAGGTTGAGCGCGTGGCCCCACCCGGATTCGGAGCCCAGCCCTACGAGCGCCGCGTAGCTGAGGTCCAGCGTGGTGCGCTGGAGGAGGGCCGAGGCGGCGGGATTCGCCAGGTCCGCCATCGGGGACTCCGTCGACGCCGCCGAGAGCGAGCCCGAAAGGAGCGTAGGGGACGACGCGGCGATGGCGGTCTCGGCCCCGGCCGGCGGGTCGTACGCGTGCGTCGGCGCTATAGCTAGCGTTACGATGACGACGGTCGCGAGAAGGTGTAGGCGGGCTTGCATCGGGGCGCTCCTTAACGATAGAGAAATTCAGGTATACTATAATACAATGACGCGAGTTACGGTTACATTCAGCGCCCTATCGGGCGAAAACGCGCTTTTATTTACGCTGATCGGCCGTTCCCCTACTGGTACATGACGACGAGCGGCATCGGATCCAGGGAGATGACCTCCTCGGGCCTCATCAAGGGCTTGTCCCAGCCGGCTCCCTCGACCTTCGACTCGAAGAACAGCTTGAACCCCTTGACCGGCATCGTGGCGGAGCGGGCGTTACTGGCGTAGGTGTTCCTCTTGAGCGCCGGAGGGCCGAACCCGTCGGCCGTATGGACCAGCACTACCCTGTCAAAGCCCGCTCGGACCTTCGCGGAATCCCGGATCATCGAGGGCGTGAACTGGTGCACGACGAGCATGCGTATCCCCGGGAGCCCGTTCTCCCGCAGGTACTCGTCTACGATGCGCTGGGACTCGTTGAGCTCGGCCGCGGTGATGGAGCCTATCTCCTGCATGGGCCGGAGCGTGCGCCATTCCGGGTCGATGGCCAGGTGCACGTTCGGGTACTTGAGGTAGGGCAGCATGGAGCGCACCGAGTCCTCGACCCCGTACTTCCCTATCTGGTGATCCAGGAACACGAGCCACCCCCGCTCCGCCGCGAACGCTATGTAGGACTCGACCACGGAGCGGCTAAGGAGCCCTATCTCGCCCTCGGGCCAGCAGGTCCCGAATATCAGGTAGAAGGCGGGGACGACCCCGAGGGCCCCGTTGGCCGCGTCGTAGAGCTTGGCGTAGCCCTCGAGGAGCGGCGATAGCTTTTCCTTCGGATACTCGCCCAGTATGCCCATCGACGGGGCGTTCGGCTTCCCGTAGAACGCGAGCACCTGATTCCCGGCCAGGAGCGGCACCCTCGAGGTCCCCTCGGCCGCGGCCTTGCG
>Ga0180007_10001409_pt1 | contig 33141 bp, 27 predicted proteins | sample MM_PC_MetaG_FD_121122 | JGI IMG/M metagenome (GOLD analysis project Ga0180007, IMG submission 121122) | Groundwater microbial communities from the Aspo Hard Rock Laboratory (HRL) deep subsurface site, Sweden - MM_PC_MetaG | ecosystem: Environmental > Aquatic > Deep subsurface > Groundwater... | reverse complement strand
TTGCGCTCATCAAAGGAAAGCGACCCCCACCACGCGTCTTCAACATAAAAATAGAGCTTCTCGCTCATCTTCCTGAGCGTCGCGGTGAGCTTTGTTCGCCCTTCCGCATCAAGAGAAAAGTCCACGGAAAAGGCCTCCTGCTGTTCCAGGGAGTCCGCGCGCGCGCTTCCCGCCGCGGAGAACAGCAAAAAAAACAAGAGGGCCGCAAAGATACTTCGTCGCATAATGGTATCGTAGCAATTTTCCGAATGCAAGAAAAGCGTTCTAGGAAAAACTCCGAGAAGTGAAGCCGCCTTGAGCTCCTTACTTATGAGACGAAGCCGTGTTCCGCGAGGTACGAAAGCACACGCTCTCCATTCGGCTCAATGTTTTTCTCCTCTGCAGTGTCCAGCGCAAGTTCGGGGTGCTCGGGTTCCTCGTAGGCATCGGAAATCCCGGTGAAAGAAGCAATCTCTCCCGCCCGCGCCTTCTTGTATAGTCCTTTTTGGTCCCGCCGTTCGCACACCTCCAAAGGACAGTCGCAAAACACTTCCACAAAGTTCTCCACGGATGCGCGTACCTCGTCTCGCTGGGCCTTATAGGGAGAGATAAATGAAGTGATAACTCCCACTCCATTCCTACTCAAGAGTTTTGCCACAAACCCTATCCTCCGAATATTCTCATCCCGATCCTCCTTTGAAAAACCGAGGTCTCTGCTTAGGTGCTCGCGCACCACATCCCCATCAAATCGCTCTACTCTGTATCCCTGCCCTTGAAGCCGTTCATACACGAAATCTGCGATTGTGGTTTTTCCGGCAGCCGAAAGACCCGTGAACCACAGCACAAATCCCTTCTGTTGCCGGAGCATTGGCTGTTTGTCTATAGCGCCTACCAATACGCTATAACTTTGAGTGAGTAAATTATACACCTCGGGACGAATAAGCCATTCGGGAGGGGTCTGACGTTCCGCAACGTACTTGCGCAGCTGCGTACCGCTAAAAGAAACCCGATCTTCCTCGGGAGCATCGGGCAGGAAGGCGTGCTGGTGCAAGGAAGGGCGGAATACCACCTCGGGATACTTTAAGATCTCAATGCCCACTTCTCCTGGCTCAAACTTCTCAAAAATCTCTTGCGCGGCAAAGGGAGCGTAGTAGTCCCCTACTCCCGCATGGTCTCGTCCCACGATAAAATGCGTGCATCCGAAGTTTTTGCGCAAGAGCGCGTGGAACACCGCCTCCCGAGGGCCCGCGTAGCGCATCTTCAAAGGAAGAATCCCAAGGAGCGTGCGTTCACGCGGATAGTATTTCTCAATAAGAATCTCGTAGGCCCCCATGATGTACTCGTCTTTGAAATCCTGAAGCTTCTTCTCTCCTATGACGGGCTGAACAAACAGGCCGTCTGCCTCCTCCAGGGCTTTCATCTGAAGAAACTCATGGCCCCTGTGGGGCACGTTTCTCGTCTGGAACGCCACTACGCTGTTCCATCCCCTACTCTTGAAAAGGGCACGGGTCTCTGACGGAGAAAAGTTGTGTTCTGGAAAAGGATGGCGCTTGTCATCTAAAAGAAGCGCCTCCCCTCCCAAAAGAAAGGGCTTCATCGCGTATATTCCTTCTACCCCAGGATGACGCTGGTCCCTGGTGCCAAAGACCTCCTGCGCAAAGAATTCCTTGTCGAACGCGTACGCTTCCGGGTTCCGGAGCACGGCAACGGGCTCACCTGATTCCCCAACCAAAAGAACTTCCTCCCGCCCATGAAGCGCCTCCGCCTCCTCCGCAGACACATCAAGCACCACAGGGATAGGCCAGAGGAGACCGCTTTCCAGACGCATGTCTCGCACCACTCGTTCAAAATCGCCTTTGCGGAGAAATCCCCTCAATGGAGAATATACCCCCCTCCCTATATTCCTCGCGTCTTTCTCCTGTTCCCGGTCCAATGAAAGGAAAGGCATTTCGTGCGCTCTCGCGAGAATAGCCGCTCTTTCTGCAAGAGACGCAAGGGTATCCACGAGTGTTCCTCCATGGGGAATACTCAAAGCCATACAGGAAAAGCGGCAAATGGAAAAATGCGAGGCAATACATTCGAAACAAGCTCTCGGAGGCGGTTTGGCGCGGTCTCGAGCGGAGCGAGAGCAAACCACCGAGAGCGCAGACCCCAAAATCTCGCTGGAGATTTTGAGGGTCGGTTGTTGAGAATGCTATTGCCTCGCATGGATGAGTGTTACGTTTCTTGAGGAACGTAGGTAGGCACAAGCTCTCGGAGAATCCTGCGGATATCTTCCTTGCTTCCCTGCTGGACCACCTCCTTGAGCTGCTCTAAAGCCGTGGAAAGCTTGCCCTCATCTACGAGAGGAAGCTGTGCGTGGAAAATCTTATGATGACGCGTGGCAGCGGTTCCCTCCTCCGCGCTCAATATTTCCTCGAAGAGCTTCTCCCCGGGCCGCATACCAGTAAACACCACGGGAATGTCGCGGTCTGGCTCCAACCCCGAAAGACGTATCATATCGTAGGCGAGGTCCAGAATCTTTACGGGTTCTCCCATATCGAGCACGAACACCTCTCCTCCTTCTCCAATGGCTCCCGCCTGCATCACGAGAAGACAGGCCTCGGACGTCACCATGAAGTATCTCTTCATCTCGGGATGCGTAACTTCCAAAGGACCTCCCCTCTTGAGCTGGGAACGGAACAGAGGAATGACGCTTCCCCTGCTATCTAATACGTTGCCGAAACGCACGGACACGAACCTCGTATGGTTCTTTTGGTTAAATGCCTGGCATATCATTTCGCCTGCCCTCTTGGAGGCCCCCATCACGGAGACGGGATTCACTGCTTTATCCGTACTAACAAAGACAAAGGTCTTCACCCCCGCGTGTAGGGCGGCGGCCGCCACCGCCCCAGTGCCCAAGATATTCGTGCGCACCGCTTCCTCTGGATACTGCTCCATAAGGGGGACATGCTTGTAGGCGGCCGCGTGAAACACCACATCGGGCCTTAGTTCCCCAAAGAGCTTTGTCATACGTTCCCCGCTCCGGATATCTGCCACCACGGGAACCACGGAAACACGGGAGCGCTCAAGCTCTCGGGCCACGGTAAAAATCCCGCTCTCGTCCTGGTCAAGCAGAAACACGGTCTCGGGAAAGAATTTCACTGCCTGTTTTGCGAGTTCCGAACCAATGGAGCCCGCGGCTCCCGTAACAAGGATGCGTTTCCCCTGCAGAAACCCCGCTATGGACTCGGTGTCCAGAGAATGGGCCTCTCTTCCAAGGAGGTCTTCCACCTGCACCTCCCGAAGCTGTTGGAGAGAAATCTCGCCATGGAGGAGTTCTTCCAAAGGCGGCACTATCTTAATTGCGGAAAGTCCTGCCTGCCTGCCTGCCTCCACCGCTCTTCGAATAAACTTGGAGCCCGCGGTGGGCAAAGCAATAACCATTGCCTCAAGGCGCAGCTCCGAGACGAGCTCGGGAATGCGTTCAATGGAACCGAGAACCTCCACCCCGTGGATAAAGGTGCCGTGCTTTCCCTGGTCATCGTCCACGAACCCAACAGGAGCGTAGAGACGGGGTGAAGCAAGAAGGGCGTTCCGCACAAGCTGTGCCCCCGCGTCTCCCGCTCCCACGATAAGGGTACGTTCCCCTCCCTGGATCCTGCCTCCCAGGGACTCCATCCAAAGGCGCTTTGCCAAACGGATTCCTCCCGTAAACACGAAAATAAGCACGTAGCTCAAAAGAAACACGGAGCGGGGAAATTCGGCAAGAGCCGGAGTATCTCGAAACATAAGAAGGACGAGACCCGCGAACAAGGCGCTTCCCAAAAGCGCCCTTCCTATAGAGAAGATATCCTCCAGCCCCACATGGCTCCAGGAAAAGGAGTAAAGCCGGAATATGGCAAAAGAAAGCAGGGTGGAGCCGAGAATGAGGCCAAGACCGCACAGAAGCGTGCCCCCAAGATACGGAGCAGGGATGCGTCCGTCAAAACGCAAAAGAAATGCTAACACCACGGCAACGGCTATGGCCGCTGTATCTGCTGCCGCGAATACGCCCTGCCGGTGTTCCCGAACTCTCTTATACAGGGATTCCCCACGAATGTCGTGCTCCATAATACCTTGCTACTATAGGACAAATGGAAGCCGCTGTCCACCGGCCGTTTGACAACTAAAGAACATATTCTATACTATACAAAACTACATTATCAGAGAAAGAGAAGTTTCAATTGCCCCTAGAATATTGAAATGGGACGGGTGGGTTGCTAAACGGGCAGCCGGGGCTTAAAAATCATTGGTTCTGCATGGAACTTCCACGTGCTCTGGTTAGAACCATTCTTCTATTCACTGATGGCCTTGTTCCAAGCGAGCAGACCGCAGGCTCTAGAATACTCGCCGATTGGGTGCTGGACCGCTACGCGCGCAGATAGACTAACCCAAAAGTTCCATGATTCAAATCATGGAACTTTTGACACTATCCATATTTTCGCCTACTCGCTTTTCTCTTCTGCCCAAGCACCGAATCAATTTGCTTATACAGCGCTGTTTTGTGGTCGAGCTTCTCTACCGCACTGCGAATTTTTTCCTCTTGCCTTTTATTTGAGGCCTTCACAATTTCCTCAAGCAAAAACTCGGGCCAGAACATAGCGGGGTGGCTCCGTTTAAATCGTTCCCATTCACTTCTCTCGTGAAATCGTTTCTCTTGCCTCTTCTTTATTGGTTTGCTCCGTTCCGCAACCATACGAAACCCCTGACCAGAATCTGCAAGCCAGGAAGCTACCCGCGCTATGGTACCTTGTCCAACCCCAAGATTTTCCCGGATTATTTCGTATTTACGGCCTTCCAAAAGAAATTTCGCAATTTGTATACGCGTTGCCAGCATAATGAGTTCCGAACGCGTGAGAAGATCTATCAAAAATTGCGCCATTTCTTCTGGCCCCTTAAGAGTTACAAGTGCCTCGCAGAACTCCTGCAGGAGTTCTGCCTGCTGCTGTTTTGAAATTCTTCGCGGGTTTGCCATATTGTTTTTTTATTATACCAAAAACATCATATTAAGACAAAACTTCCACGATTCAAATCGTGGAAGTTTTGTCGTACTGCGGAAAAGTTCAAAAACCTCCGAAAGGCCTCCTTTGTTCAGTCCCAGAGGATATACGCTTCCTGAAGCAACTCTGCGGTTTCCTCCCACTCAAGACAGGGGTCTGTTATAGATATTCCATACTGAAGCTGGGAAGGATCATCTCCAAGCTTTTGATTCCCAGAAAACAAATGGCTCTCCAGCATAAGACCGATAATTCCCTTATTCCCGGCGCGCCGCTGGGCAAGAACGTTCCGGAACACTTCTTTTTGCCTCTGGGGGTCTTTTGCCGAGTTTCCGTGGCTGCAATCAACAACGAGACGGGGAGGAAGACCTGCCTTCGTAAGACGCTCCATGGCATCTGCCACCGCCTCTGCCCCGTGGTTAGCCCCATGGGTCAAGCTCCCCCGAAGCACAAGGTGGCATGACGAATTCCCTTTTGTGCGCACCTGCAAAATCATCCCCTCTTCTTCGCTTACGCCAAAAAACGCATGAGGATTACTCGCAGAGACAATAGCGTCTACTGCCAGCTGTACACTGCCTCCTGTGCCGTTCTTAAAGCCCACGGGCATCTCAAGGCCGCTTGCCATCCTCCGGTAGGCCTGGGCTTCCGAGCTCCTTGCCCCCACCGCGGTCCAGCTTACGAGGTCCCCCAAATACTGGGGGGTTAAGGGGTCTGTAAACTCCGTGGTCGTAGGTACCCCAAGCTCCAAAACTTTAAGCAAGAACTTGCGGGCTTCTGCGAGCCCTGCTTGAAGGTCAAAGCCCCCCGTAAGAAAAGGGTCAGACACAAGCCCCTCCCAGCCAACGGTAGTGCGGGGTTTTTCAAGAAAGGTGCGCATCACAATAAAAAACCGCTCTGACAAACTGGGAATGAGAGAGGCGAGACGCTCGGCATACTCCCGCCCGCTCCCCTGCGGGTCATGGATGGAACAAGGCCCCACAATGAGCATCAAGCGCTCATCTTTCCCTTCTAGAATATCCCTAATGGAATTCCGGGAAGAGCGGAGGTATTCTGCTGCCTTGTCAGAGAGAGGAAATTCCCGCTTATAGTGTGCCGGTGGAGGGAGTCGTGATATTGACATATTCTTATCCATATCAAAGCTATACCTCTCAGTCAATGTCCTTCCCGCGCGCCATTCTGGACTTCCCTGGCGATTTGCGGAACAATAGAAATAATTGTTATATATGCCTACTATGATTGAGAGAATTATCAAGGCCTTTAAAGAATCGCAGAAGGATTACGAGCTCCTCCAAAAGAGCAAACATTGGCAGAAGGAACTTGATAGAAAAAAACATTTGTACGAACCTGACTTTCTAAGGAATTTCAGAAACAATACATTGTCGGATGGGCTGGATGATTGGTTCCCACCGGCAAAACAAAAAGAAATCTTCTGCGATTTGCTAGCCGAATGCGGCAAAGAATTTGTCTTTGCAAACTTAGCAGAGAAGAACGTAGGCAATTCCCCTCAAGTATTCAACATCGGGAACAAGGTTGTGGATTCCGGCCAGAACTTTTCCATCCGGTGGCTCTTCGACCTTACGAACTCTGTGTTCTCAAGAACGAAAGTTAACTACGTGTGCGAAATTGGCGGAGGATACGGTTCGCTTGCGCAGAAGATTCGTGCAAACATACCATGTAAATACATTTTGATTGATCTCCCCGAAACAAACGTATTGTCAAGCTACTACCTCAACGAGCACTTCCCGGAGTTGAAGTTCCTCCTCTGCGACGAAATACAAGGCAAGTCCGTGGAGAAAGCGCAGATAGACCAGTATGATTTCGTTATCGTTCCCCCTTGGTACGATATCAAAGGCCTCAAAATAAATCTCTTCATTAATACGAGATCCATGATGGAAATGTACCGCGAGGTTATTGCCAAGTATTTTGATTTTATCCAAAACAATATTGCAGATAACGGCTTCTTCTTCAACATCAATCGCTATTATAAAGACACCATGGGTTACCCCATTAAACTATCTGAATACCCATACGATGGGCACTGGAATGCCGTTTCATCGAAACCATCCTGGAAACAACAGCACATTCATCAGTTGTTAGCGCAAAGAACGCCTGGGCGGGGAAATATAAAAGCGGAGCTCGTTAAAATTGAACAACTCTACCAAGAAAATAAAAAACTGGGCAAAGATCTCAAGAAGATTGGTGCGAGTAAAAAACTCCTGCTCTTTATCATTGGGCTTCCTTTTAAGCTTTTACGACTGGTTTTACCCAGTCATCTTTACAAAAAAGCAAAGAATGAAATTATATCGCAACTGTAGCTATATCAAATAAAACAACGTCATTGACGCGCATGAATACCAACATATTACGAAGGCCCTAACGAGCCTTCCCGGATAGAGCGGACCGTACTCCTCTTCCTTCTACTATGTTATCCTCATCATCTGCGTCAACATCTTGGAATCCAGCTTCCTCAAACCAGCCCCGCACCTCAAAAGCAGTAGTCGGGTTGTCATAGCGAGGAGAAAGCATATCAAAGTTATCAAGCACGGCCCATTCTTTGAGCTGGGCGGCAGGAAGCGGCAAGTAACCTCTATAATCTGCGATAAAAAAGAGGAATCTGTTTATGCGCCGTCCCTGTGGAAACCGGGCTATTATGCTTGTAGGTTGCCACCAAAAAGAGACCCACGCGCGGGTGAGGGTATAGAGGACGGTAGGATTCATCCTGGCTGTCAGCGGACGAACCCAATATTTTGCAGAGAGAAGCCGGCGCGCCAAGCTTTTCTTATACACGTCCACGGCAAAACTCCCTCCTTTCTTGACAAGAAAAGCTATCGCCAAAAACGACCTGTGGGGATCGGCAGTATGCTGAAGCACTCCAAGAGAAACGGCGCGATCAAAAAAAGCAGGAGGAAAGGGCATGCGCTCAAGCTCTGCTTGCACCAGCATAAGATTGTCCCGCCATCCATTTGACTCATAATTCACCTCTACGCCGCGGCTTGCATCAAACGATACCACCATTGCGCCTGTTGCAGCTATAACTTCAGTAAATCTCCCCGCTCCGCACCCTACCTCCAAAATGACCTCGCCTGTAAGATCTTCTCCCCATCGCGTCACCTTAAAAAAACGCTGCTTTGAAATAGGGAGTCCGATTACGCTATCTAGCTGGGTCTTGGCATGACGAAACCACTGGAATCCAAACGAATCTGCATAGTGGCCCTCTTTCACGAACCTGGGGATAAAACCAATCACGGGGAACCTCAACTTACAGGCCGCACACGATAATTCGCCCGTCTTCACCCTGCCTTCTTGTTCTTCTTCAATGGCTAAAGAAAGCTCTGCCTTGCAATCAGGGCATGCCAAATATTGAAGATGCTCTTTCCTCATAGGGTACGTACTGCCCTCTCTAACGCTTTCCCCACGAATACAATCTCTTGGGGCGTAATACTTGGATAAAAAGGCAGGGCAATCGTCCGCTCGCTTAAGGACTCTGCGACTGGGAACATTCCTCGCTTATATCCAAACTCCTTCTGGTAAAAAGGCTGCAGATGGATACACTGAAAGTAGGATCTACACTGAATCCCCTTTCTTTCCATTGTCGCAACAACCCGGTCCCTGTCCTCCCTGGAATACTCCGGAGAAAGCGCAACTACATACACAAACCAGCTCATCTTGGCAACGTACGGCGCAAGGGAAGGCGTCTCCAGCCCTGGAACCTGTGAGAGCTTTTTAGTATAGAGAGCTGCAACGCGCGCTCTCTTTTTTATAAACTCTCCCAGACGAGAAAACTGGACCAGCCCGAGAGCCGCTTCCATCTCGGGCATACGGTAGTTATACCCAAGCCGCACATGCTCCAGCCACGCTCCCCCTTCCACCTTCTTCCCTTGGTTTGCCATGCTGCGGCACAAATCAGCAATTTCTTTGGAGTCCGTAAGCGCTACCCCTCCCTCTCCCGTTGTTATTTGCTTGTTTGGATAGAAGGAAAAAATGGAGGCGTCGCCAAAACTCCCGCAGGACCTTCCTTTATATGCGGAACCAATTGCTTCGGCGGAATCTTCAATAACCTTCAGCTTATGCTTTTTTGCGATACGCAGAATTACGTCCCAGTCACAGGGATGTCCAAATACATCTACCGCCAAGATCGCCTTAGTTCTTTTGGTAATCTTTTTCTCTATTTGAGAAACATCAATTGTCCTCGTCTTCTCTTCCGCATCAATAAAGACAGGCCGCGCTCCCTCATACAGCAAACAATTGGAGGACGCAATGAAAGAGAATGGGGTCGTGATCACCTCATCGCCTTTCCCAATCCCAAGAGCTCGCACAATTAAGTGAAGAGCTGCGGTGCCCGAGTTCACCGTAACCGCATACTTCTTGCCCGCCTGCTTTGCCAACAGCTTCTCAAGCTCCCTCCCATTCTCACCCAAACTCAATGAGGAGGTCTGGAGAACCCCCCGCACCGCCCTGCGTTCTTTTTCACTAATGGAAGGTTTCGCCAAAGTAATCTTCATATCTTTTGTTATATCTTCAAGCTTAGAGAATACTATACTACATAGTATAGTAATATTTAGCTAGGCGCGATAGGCAGGGAAAAACGAGGCGTCCTCCGTCTTACCAGAGACCTCTTGCCGCATGCCAGCGAGAGCGTCGTACGCTTCCCTGTTATGAACAACCTTGCCGAGAAAGACGGACTTCCTGCTGGGCGTGAATGACGCCTTGAACTGGAACAAGGAATCCTCTTTCCCTCCCACTCCCCCTCCAAGGTTGAGGAACTGGAATCCCCGCGCCTTTCCCCAAAGAGCCGCCCGGTACAAAAGAAGTTCGCTCGCGCAGGAGGCGCGGAATTCAAGGTCGGAACCTGCAAGGTGATACGCGAGAAAAGGGCCGGAAGCGAAGAACAGGGCGGAGGCAATAACCTTTCCTTGCAGTTTGGCTGCTGCCAGAAACGCAAAGGGCTTGAGTTCCTCTTTCACAAAAGCAAAATACTCCCTGCCAAAGCTGTAGCGGCCCTCCGCTCCCCTCCGCTCCATGGTGGCCTCGTACAACCGTATGAACTCTTCCATAAGCTCCAGTTCTTGGTCAAACACAATCTCCACTCCGGTCTTCTCTGCGGTCTTAAGGTTGCGCTTCACCTTTGGAGAAAGCTCTTCTTGTAAAACCTCGTTGGGCTTCGTGAGATCCCACATCACCACCTGTCCCCTGGGAACCAGGGCGTTCGCTGGAAACAGCTCGTGGTTTCCCAAAACAGGATGGAAGAAACGAACGAATTCCGCCACGATGCTATTCTCCCTACAGGAAGCACGGAAGGCATCAAAGAATTCTTTTGCAAGGTGGGGGTCTTTTGGCTCAAAGACCGGTCCCCCGTATCCATAGGGCGAGACAATGTCATAATACCTCTTTCCTTTGAAAGAAAAGGGCGCTTCCCTCAGCAAAAACGGGTAGAGCGCCAAACCGCGCTCACCCTCAAAAAACGCCAGCTTGCCCTGCCCCTCTCCTGCTAACTCTGAAAGCCGCAGGTACTCGGGGCGGTAGTAGACGTCCAGCTCCGGGAACTTACCAATGGCTTCTTTTGCCGCTGGGCTTTGGGGGTTTAATATCTTTAGCATAAACAAATACTAACTAGGAATGCTAAATCCGAAATCCGAATATCTAAATACGAAATAAGCACGAATGACAAAAACGGGAAACGCAAGGAGATACTGCTTTCCAGGAAGCTCTCGGAGCCCCGACGGCATGGTCTTCGACGAATGTCGGAGCGTCGGGGCGAGAGCGCAACCCCCGAATCCGCGCTGGCGGATGAGAGGGGTGATTCCTGGAAGCAGTATTCCGAGCGGTAGTGATCATTGCGCATCAGCGTGTAAGGTCTTTAATAAACTCGTCTTGCAATCCCCCTTCTATCTCATAAAGCCCTTCTCGTTTCACAAGCACAGCCCACAAGGTCTGGAAGATAAGCTTCACGTCCAACCGCAAACTCCAGTTTTCCACATATTCCACATCGTACTTGAGGCGATCCTTCCAGAGCATTGCCCTTCTTCCCTTCACGAGAGCCAGGCCCCCCATGCCGGGACGCATCTCCAGGCGCTTTCGCTGTTCCACATTCAGCCATTGAATCTGTTCTGGAAGCATGGGACGAGGACCTATTAAACTCATCTCCCCCTTAAGCACATTAAAGAGCTGAGGAAGCTCATCTAACCCCCAGTCGCGAAGCGCCTTCCCTACTCTCGTGATGCGAGCGTCTCCCTCTTCAATTCCGAGCTTCAGGCCAACGGTATCTGCCTTGTATATCATGGTGCGAAACTTATAGGGAACAAATTCTTCGCCGTCCTGTCCCGCTCTTGCTCTTCTGTAAAACACGGGACCGGGAGAATCTAGTTTAATGAAAAGAAACGCTGTTAAAAAGAAGGGGGTCAACAGCAAAATGGCGACGCATGCTCCCCATAAATCCATCTGCCGCTTTATGATAAGACCTATCGTGCGCATACCTAGAGCTTTTCTTGAATCAAACGCTCATATACTCCACGCATGCGCTGGAACACCCCGTCTTCCGCAAATTCCCGCGCCACCTTTTCCCTGCCTCGTTTTCCCATTTCGGATGCCTCCCCAGAATGGGAAAACACCCAGGAGAGCGCTTCCGCAAGCTTCCGGGAATCTCTGGGAGGAACAAGCAAACCGGTCTTTTGGTGATCCACCGACTCCTGGCATCCCCGGATGTCACTCACTACCACGGGGCGTTCCATGGCAGAGGCCTGCAAGGTGGAGCTTCCAATGCCTTCTCGCAAGGAAGGAAGTACGAACACATCCATAAGCGGATAGAGCTCTTCCACGTCAAAGCGCTGGCCTAAGATAATGGTATTTTGCGCAACATCGTACTCTCGCGCCATGTCATTCGGGTTGAAACTGTCTTTTTTTACGGGATCTGCGGGCCCCACAATGAGCAGGACGCTGTCTGGGTACTCTTGTAGAAACGATCGGAATGCCTCGAACAGGGTGGGGTATCCTTTTTCTCTCACCAAGCGTGCGACAATTCCCACTACTTTCTTATTAAGGGGGATGCCGAGCTTCTCTTTTTTGCGCTTGATATCCGCTTCAGAGAACTTTGCGGGATCAAAGCGCTCTAGAGAAACGCCTGTGCCCAGATAAGTGATACGATGTTTCTTGTATATCCCCTCGCGTACCAGCGTCTCAATATCTGTGTTGTTAATGGAGAATGTATAGTGGGAACAAAAAGCTACCACCCGTTCTATCCAAGAAAAGACAAGCCACTTGAATCTGGACGAAGAATCCTCGCGCACATACATGCCGTGGATGGTGTTTACGCGTATCGGCACGCGGGCCAGCCAAGCCGCAACTTGTCCGAGAAGGGAGGCCTTTGGGGTATGCGTGTGCACAATATCAAAATGTTCTTTGCGGAAATACCAAAAAAGCTTCCAGAGCGACGCGAGATCCGCAATAGGGCTCACGCGCCGCTGAATCTCAATCGTTTTCACCCGAATGCCCTCTGCCTCTATGCGTGGAATAAGTTCCCCTGGCGAGCATACCGCAGAAACGTCATACCCCTGCCGTTGGAGAAACTTCATCTGCTGCATCAATAGAAACAAAAGCGTCATATCCACGCTTGCCACGCGGCATACCTTAATTGGGCTATTGTTAAGTTTCATGCGTTTGCTTTATTTTTTGAACACCACAACCATCCCTGAACCCGCATCTTTCATTGATACAAGGGAGAAAAAATTGCGCAAGAGAGAATTCGCAAAAACCATACATTGGGCGCTGAAATAGAGAAACCCTGCGGCCTTGGGTAAATTCGGCAGAAAGAAAAAACCAGCATCCATATATACCGCCTTTACCGGAATGAAGGATTGTATTTCGTTTATCAAGGAATCCGGGGAATACACGTTAAAGTGGGTCTCTTTATGCTGGAACATCTTTTTACCTGCGAGTTTATTGATTAGCTGCTTTGCCCAAAAATTATAATTCGTACACATAATAATAAGATATCCGCCGTCTTTTAGTTTGCCGTACGCGTCTTGCAGAAGGTTCTTGGTATTTACCGCATGATCATAGGAAGCTATGAAGGAGATTACGTCCGCCGTGTCCGCGTGAAGCGGCAAATTGCGGGTTGAGTCATATTGCACCAAAAACGCGTTCTCGGGCAGGACGGATTGAGGAACGGCCACTTCTGCCGGAATGTGAAACGGCTCAAGGCCGTAATAGGCATGGTATAAGCCCTTCAGATAAAGCGCATACTCTCCCGTGCCGCAACCTATATCAACCATAATGTTTCCACTATACCGTTGCAGGATCTGGCGCAAAGAAAAAATCTGGGAGTCCAGGCATGCTTTTCTGAATTTTTTATTCGTGAAGAAATTCCCCTCCACCTCTTCTTTTTTCATTGGAGAACCCTCGCTTTCGCATACTCCGGTGAAAAAAGAGAAAAAGCCGTTGGTCTTGTCCTGTGGAAATTTCTTCAAACAGGATACGCACCAAAAAAATCTGCCCTCCTTCGTAGATTGGGGCGCTACCGATGCCTTGCAGGCAGGGCATTGCAAAACGTCATCAAAAATCATTTACATGAGTCGTTTTAGGAACAGACGCCAGGAAATTGGCAGCAGGAAAGACGAAAGAGCCAGCAGGCAGAACAAAAAAGCGAATTTTGGATATTGACCCCTCTGGATAGCGGCCTTTCGCGCATAGAAAGCCGCTAAAATCTGTTCCCGGTTGCGCGTATTGGTCACGCTAGAACTTAAAACGCGCGAAGAAAAGAGAAACTCCGGGACCACTCCTATTTTATACTTTGAGCTTATGCGGAACAAGAGCTCATAATCCTGGGAAACCGCCCAAGATTCATTATACGGGCCCACGTCCTCCAGGGCATGCCTGCGTATCATTAAGGAGGCGTGGGGAAATGGATTGCGCACAATAAGCGCTTTTTTCAATGCGCTGTTTTGTAGGGGAGGCCTCCCCCGCCACAGCTCCCTTCCGTGTTCGTTAATCTTGACATACCAGCTTCCCACGAGTCCGTACGCGGGGCGCGCTTCCAGAAACGCAATTTGTTTGCGGAAGCGCTCGGGGCGCGAGATGTCATCTGCGTCCATGCGAGCAATATATTTTCCTTGGGCCGCCTTAATGCCCCTGTTAAGGGATTTTGTAAGGCCAATATTCTCAATGTTTCGGAGAACACGTACTCTTTTATCGCGTTTCGCATACCCTTGCAAGAGTGCGGAGCTTGCATCCAGAGAGCCATCGTCCACAATAAGAAACTCAAAGCCGGAGAAGGTTTGCGCCAAAATGCTTTCCACTGCTTCTTGCAGATAGCGCGCCCCGTTGTACACGCCCATAACCACACTTATCTTTGGAACGCTCGGCCGCATATGATTATCCCCTCTTAGAAAATTGTTCCGGGTCGTCAATCCCCTGCGCTTGAAGAAGCAAATTATTGATCTCCTCCGCTTTAAGAAGAAGACCAAGGTCTACCCCCTGGCGCTCCGCAAAGTGAAGAAGGGCCCGCATATCTTTTACAAGGCATTTCCCGCCGTATCCTCGATACCCCCCATGGAACACATCCAAATGGCTTGGGCCAATGCGGGGATCCGCCGAAGCCGCATCTCTCACATTATCGTAGTCCACGCCAAGCTTCTGGCAAAGCTCATACATCTGATTGCCAAAAATGACCTTCACGGCAAGAAAGGCATTCCCAAAATACTTGACCATCTCAGCTTCCCTGGAAGGAACGACCTTCTCATAAGAAGCTTTCGGGAGCATGCGCATCACTGTTTCTGCGATATCCCTGCTTTTCTCCGTGTACCCCACAATTTGACGCTCCGGATGCAGCATGCCTTCCAGCGCGTTTTCCTCCACAAGAAATTCCGGATTAAACAACAGGCGGTGCTGGAAGAATTGCTTCTGCAGTTCCTCGGTAGTACCGGGCAGTACCGTGGACTTGATAACCACTACCTTCTCACCGGTGAGATCTTTGAGAGCTCCTTGCACAAAAGAAGGGTCAAATCCAACCTCCTTGCGAAACGGCGTTGGCACGCACACAAACACCACATCCGCCTGGTTTAGCTCTTTAGCAGACCCAATACCCTTTGGAGGATCAAACGCTAAGGGAATAATGCCTTTTTGCTTAAAATAGCTTTGGAGGGCGCCGCCTATCATGCCAACTCCAATAATACCAATGCGCGCGTTCTCTAGATAATTTTGAGCCATAGCGTGGCTTTACACTAAAAGAAACTGCCTATTTCGTCAACGTTCTTTTTTCCGCAACCAGGGTAAAATAGGTGCCCCAGTCCGTGAACGCAAGAAGTTTATCAAGAAGCCAGTATCCGCCCAGGTAATCGTAAAAGACATGGTAGGGCGCCCGAAGAAGTATAAAAGAGAACAAAAACACCGGATAAAAACGCGCGGAACCAAAATACTGAATAGTGAAATAGGGTTCCAGTATTGCCATGAGCTCTTCCCTATCAAGCCAATTCTCCAATGGCTGGAGATAACTGGTATCGGAAAACCGGCTCGTCAGCGATTCCATCTGCCGTTTATTCGGCGTGGTAAGGATAAGCCGACCCCCTTGAGAAAGCGCTCGCGCGATGTTCTTAATGTGCTCTGCCTGGTGCTCCACGGGAAAGTGCTCTATTACTTCGCTGGAAACAACCACGTCGTACGTTCCTTTTGGAAAGCGCAGTGCAATGTTTGCCTCGCGAAAAGCGAGTTTTGGATAGCGTTTCCGAGCTTCTTGCACAAAAAGGTCTACTCCCACTACGCTCCCATAATGGGAAAGCACCTCCGTTAACCAACCCCTGCCGCACCCCGCGTCAAGAATTTGGAGCGGGCGCTTGGGAATTTTAGCGAGAGCCGCGAGCACAAAGCGCTTCCGGCATTTCTCATCTATATAGAGCCGCCTCCAACCATTCCAAAGGCGCTCATAGAATGCTCGCTGCTGCTGAAAAGAAGGGCTCATCATAAAATCGCTCTCCGAAGTATCAAATAGGAAACAGAGTACGTTCCTACGCCAAGAACGAGAAGGAACCACAGCGAAGCGGGAGAGGCCGCAAGAAGCGCTCCGGTCATAAGCGCTGAAGCTCCCGCAACGATGAGAAGCACTTTTCCCAAAGAAAAGGTGTACAGACGGGCGGGAGTGTATTTCTGTAGGGCTGCTGCGTACAAGAAGAACAGAAGCGCGTATGTTGCCACGGTGGCGGCAGCCGCTCCGTAGAAACTGTACGCGGGAATGAGCCACAGATTAAGCAAAACATTTCCAAGGGCGCCAGCTCCCATAATCCAAAAACTCTGCTTTTGGGCTCCTGCGGCAAATAACAGATAGCCGGCTGCGCTTACAAAGAACGCGAGCGCCACAGTCCACATAAGAAGCTGGAGCACAAAAATGGAGGGCTCAAACTCGCTCGTATAGAGCAACGCGATTATCCCGGGCGCAAGGAAGAATCCACCAATGCTTGCAGGCACTCCAAGCATAAGCGCGGCTTCCACCTGCCGTTCCCACAAATGCTGAAGCGAAGAAACTGCCGACTCCATTCGTCTGCTTAATGCCGGGAGAAAGCTGTGTCCGAGAACTACCGTAGGGATAAGACATACTCCTACCACCCGGTACGCGGCACTATACCATCCCGCTTCCGTAATCTGTCCAAACGCCCCCAGCATTACGGAATCAGTATGGCTGAAGACCGCGGCAAATATCCCCGCCGCCCCCAAGGGCCATGCGCGGGAAAACACGGTTTTAAAGAGCGAGATGTCTATTGCTATGCGAAGCGAACGGACACGGCGCCAGAATATCCCCATCATAAGCAGAAGCACCATGAATGCTCCCCCTGCATATCCCAGAGCCAGGTAGTGGGCCGTCGGAGCGCGCACGAGAACTATAACTGCCAATACCCCAATCGCGGCCGCCTGAACTACCTTAAGCACGGCTTCGTAGCGCATCTCTTCCCGGGCACGGAAGAACGCGTAGAAAAGCTCCAGCACGGTCATCGCCGCCACGTATCCTCCAAAAAAGAGGAATAGCAAACGCAGAGAGGTGTCTACGGTCAAAAGAAACGCCCCGCCTCCAAGCACTAGAAACGCTCCCAGTCCAGAAAACAGAATGAGCGCTAAAAATGCAGGGAACGCGCGTTCCCATCTTGCGTCTTGCGCCGATTCCCGAATAAAAAGAGCAGGCACTCCAAACTGCGCAAAAATATGGGCAAGAGAAGCAACGGAAAGGCCGACCGCGAACAGCCCGTAGTCATGCACCCCAAGGACGCGGGCAACCGCGATCAAGAGTACGATAATCAACGCCCGAGATATAACCTCTCCTAGTCCAAGCCACACCACATTCCGAACCACCGCATTCCCCTTGCCGTGGTGCGCCCTCTCATCCATGTGATTGAAACCATTGCTGCGTACGCCGTACGCCTTCTTCAAAAGTCACATTCGGCTCCCAATTGAGGAGGCGCTTGGCGCGCCGCATATCCGCTTTCGTGTGACGCACGTCTCCAGGGCGCGGAGGAAAATACTGGACCTCTCCGCCAATGAGCCGCGCGAGCTCTTCCACGGAAGTGGAAACGCTCTGTCCCACATTTATTACTTCTCCTCCGCGCATCTTTGAAGAAGTCATCCCCTTCTGGGTCGCCGCTACCACATCCTCCACATAGCAAAAACCGCGCGTTTGTTTTCCGTCTCCATATATTGTGAGGGGTTTTCCTTCACTGTGCTGTTTCAGGAACTTTCCGAGAACCAAGCTGTAGCCGGAATCAAAGTCAATGCGGGGTCCGTACACATTAAAATACCGAAGGCATACTACGGGAAACTTGTAGAGGTCTCGGAAAAGCACGGCGAACTGCTCTCCGACCAGTTTCTGCAGGCCGTAGGGACTCAAAGGGTTGGGCGCCATTGTCTCGCGTAAAGGAAGCTTCTTCTGGTCCCCATATACAGAAGAGGAAGATGCAAATACTACGCGTTTTGCCTCCGCGTCTTTTGCGGCCCGGAACACATTTACGGTGCCGGTAATGTTTACGTCTGAAGTGCCCACAGGGTCTTCCACCGAAATTGGTACGCGGGGAATCGCAGCTAAATGAAAAACTCCGTACGGGCGCTCCCGCCGAAACACTCGCCCCAGGCGGGGGCTCCGGATGTCCATTTTAATGAATTTTGCCTTGGGGTTGAGATTCTGCTTCTTGCCAGTAAAGAGATTGTCTATAACCACAACCCGCGCTCCCTTCAAGAGGAGCCCGTCCACGAGATGGCTCCCGATAAATCCCGCTCCCCCGGTTACAATATATGTTTTCATCTTCGTTTCAGCATCATCTTCATGCGGGAAATAGTATACAAAATTTCTCCGCGAAAAGCAAAAGGAAGAAATGGCAGAAGCGCCAAGAATGCTGGCTCCCGAATACGCATTAAAATCCCGAAATTATTGAAATAAAAGGCGAGCGCGGCAAATGCCGCAAAGGAGAATAGCGCGAGCGCAAACTCCGGGCTGCGGCGGTTCCTGCGGAATTTTACTATTATCCCCTTTCCAATGAGCGCCGCAAGCACCCACCAAGGAACCGTTTCCAAAAGCGTAATAGCGTGCAGTGGTGTTTTGAAGTGCCAAGGGAAAGGCCCAAAAGTCGTAAGCAAAAAGGAACGGGCATAATTCCAGAGAAAAAGCAGCGGATTCTCAAATCCCGTAGTCAAATAGGTGACGGATGCCTTATTACGGGAGCTCTTGGAAACAGCGGCATCCCCCGGCAAATCCATTGCCGCTCCGCCTTCCACATACTTTGGCTGTCCCTCCGGTGTTCTCTCCCATTTCTTAATAATATTTTCATACGTTTCTTCTGCCGGTATTGTTTCGAGTACCGGCCCCACGCTTTGGAATTCCGGATTAAATACCTCTTCTTTGTAGTAGCGCACTACCTTTGAATCTATGGCGCGGCTCACGAATACGGAACCATAATAGCCATCTCCCGCCAGTAAGGGAGCAAACCCGAACACAACAAACAAAAACACTCCCAGGAAGGCCCGCTTCCTAAGAGGCATCTGCGCAAGAAGCATCCACGAAAGGAGGAAAACACCAATAAATATGAGTCCCACGTATACGCGGAAATGGACCATAAAAATAGCCAACGCGAACAAGAACAAAATCTTCCACCAGGAAAAATGTTTAAGGATACGAAGAACAAGCAAGAGACCTGCCAATACGAGCAGTGTTACCACATGCTCCTTTAGGAGCAAATCGCCAAAAAACACGAAACTCGGGTATGCCATGCCGAGCAATCCCACAACAACAGCCCAGGCCCTGGATGCTCCCGTCTCTCGAGCCAAAAAATAGAGCAGAACAACAACAAACGAGGCCAGCCAGGCATTAAACATTTGCCCCACCACCATGGAAGGCGTAAACAGCGCGTAGAAAACGCCAATAATCACGGGGTAATAATGAGGAAGCGGTATCCCCTCAAGAGAAAATACCCCCTGGTGAAGACGCGCCGCCACTTCTTGAGCAGAAGCGTGGTAAATGCCGTAGTCGCCTCCGGTAAACGGCTGAAAGCCAGTATAATGCAGGAAAAGAACAACTGCCCCATGGAACGCAAGCGCCCCTACGAACAAAAAAAGTAATCCCTGTTCCACTCTCGCGCGCCTAAAAACCAAAAACGTAATCCCTCCCAGCAGAAACGCCAATAGCATGGCAAGCCCCACGTCCCGGTCAAAGAAAAGCGCGGTTCCCAGAAGAACAGCAAGCGCGAGCAATATGTGTTTTCTAAAAGGATAAATGTTCATACGAACCTGCCAAGGACATCGGCCCATGCCTGTTCAAATCGTTCAAGCGAAAACCGCCTGGCATAATTATATCCCTTTTCTCCGAGTTCGGCACACATGGCAGGATTCCCCAAAAGGCGCTCCACGCGTCCTTTAAGGCAGGAAAGGTCTTCGCAAAGAATCTGCCCGCCTCCTTCCAGGAGCTCCTTCATTCCTCCCGCCCCAGAGCCAATCACCGGGGTTTTTAAAAGCATTGCCTCATGAGGCGTTCTCCCCCATCCCTCCTTGAACTTGGACATAGCGAGCACAACCGAAGAGGCCTTGAGCAAAGCAAGGTACTCTTGATATTCAAGCTCTAGGTTGCGCGCGGGAATATCCACGTGCTTGGGGCCGGAGGTTACCAGGTACGCATCCACATGCGCGAGCGCCTTATAGCTCTCCACCACCCCTTTACCCTTCTGGCAATTCCCCAAATAGATAATTGGCTTCCCTTCCAATCCATGCTTCTTCTTGAACGCTTCCACCTCTTTCTCCGAAACGGTAACCCTCCCTAGATCAAACGCGTTGTAAATGGTAAAGACGTTCTTGTAGCCCTTTTTCCGGTAATAGTTATTCCAGAATGCAGACACCACCACAATGCCGTCTGCGCGTTTCAGATTCCAGTGGAACGCAGGGCGCCAGAACAGAGAAAAAAGAAGGCGCGCGTGCCAAGGATACCCAGCAAAATCCTCATGGTGAATCATCACAAGGTTCTTCCCCTTTGTATGATCCAGGCGGAGAGTAAGGGCGGCATACAACCCCCGAATCCACAGATCCTTTGTGCCTCCAAGGAACACGAGACGAAACAGAAGTTCTCCAAGTTTCAAAAGTCGGGCGCCAGAAAACAAACGCGTTTGCGGAATTATTACTTCCAAGTCAAAAAAGGCACGTAGGGCTTCCCGCGCCATGTCATTGTACACAATCCCCCCAACTTTCTTAGTGTGGGTTTCAACCCACCCGATGCGTTTCACTGCTTCCATAGAAAACTCCACTGGGGAACAATTGTTGTGATGTCAAAATCTGCCGCGCGCCGGGCGGACTTTTCCTTAAACTCTGCGAGCGCCGCTTCGTCTCTCAATAATCCCACAATCGCGTCTGCCATTACATATTCTTCTGCTGTAAGCGATTCACTGTGTTCTCTCCATCTCCCGTCGCAAACGGGAAGAAGAATTCCGTACTTCCCTTGCTCCACATTTTTTGTTTGAAAGAGCGGTTCTGTGACTGGAGCAAGAATCTCCCGGGGGCCTGACCTGCAATCAGTAGACACAATGGGAAGTCCGCACGCCATGGCTTCTAACAGCACGTCCGGAAGCCCCTCCCAAAGGGAAGAGAGAACAAACAGGCGGGCCCTCGCTAAATAGGCAAAGGGGTTTTCCTGCCAGCCAAGGAAGTGCGCACTGCCTCCAAGCCCAAGATCTTTGGCGAGATGTTCCAATTTCTCTTGCAGCTCTCCTTCTCCCAGGATAACGAGTTCCGCGTCTGGAATATGGGACTTTACAGCGGAAAAGGCGCGAATGAGATGCCATTGTCCTTTTTGTTTTGTAAGCCGTCCCATCGTGATGACAACCGGGTGCGAAAACGCCTCCCGATACTCTTCTGGAATCCCTTCTTCCGCCTTCTCTCGCGCCGCAGTCATGTCTACGGGATTATAAATGGTTTGGAGTTTTGTTCGCGGAACCCTATAGTGTTTTTCCAAATCCTGCGCGATAGCGCGAGAAACCGCAACAACGAGTCCGGCCCTACGGAACAAAAGTTTTGCCAAGAGCCGGAATACCAGGCCAAAAAACCCTTTTCTGCCAGCGGAGATAAACATATCTACCCGCACAATAGGATTTTTCGCCGCAAAAATGCTCATAAGATTTGCCGACGCTCCCAAACTCATCACGACATCGGGCTTTTCTTGAGCAAGCAGGCCTCTTAAGCGCGCCAACCTCTTAAAAAACAGAAAGGCGCGATCCAAAAATCGTGAGGAAAGAGGAACCTGCAGATCAATAATTCTTCCCGCATACGAATAAGATCTCTTCCTCTCAAACACCGCAATCACGATATCTATATACTCACTGAATCCGCGGGAAAGCTCTGAAATCACCCGTTCTCCTCCCCCGCGCGACAGGGCTGGCATAAGTATAAGAAGTTTCTTCATGAGGCATCCAAAGAACGAATCGCTTGGTATGTACGCTCTGACGCTCCGCCATCCGGCCGTGCATAGGTCATATCACGGACACGGCGTCGTTCTGCTTGATAATTATCTTTCTCCAAAACTTCCTCCAGGGCGGCAAATAGTTCTTCTGGCGCGTACGCCTTCGGGCCCGGCGTCGCCTCATTATAATCAAAGTAAAGCTCCCTATCTTTGCTCACGTACTTCTCGTAGTCATACGGGAAGAACGCCATGGGCCTGTCTAACAAGAGGAACTCAAAAAAGATACCCGAGTAGTCCGTGACAAGCACGTCCGTATGATTCAAAAGAAGGTCTGCGTCGGAATCAGAGTCAACAAAACGAAGTGCATCATATCTTTTCCTCTGCGGAATGGCGGCCTTTGCGAGCACATGCATCTTGGAAAACCACACCGCGTTGCGCTCTTGAAGAAAAAGATTGAGTTTTTCTTGCTCTGACTCCTCTCCAAGAAATACCCTTCCCGCCGTGTCCCGCCACGTGGGAGCGTAAAGTATGACGCGCTTCCCCTGCTTCCGGAACTCCTTCATCTCTTCTATGGCCTTCAAATCCGCCCCAACGCCAGCTCCCGACATGTCTTTAAAGTAGATGTCGTTCTTGGGAAATCCCACCACGGAAATGCGCTCTTCCGGCACCCGGAAGGCAGAAGAGAAAATCTTCCGGAACTCTTCCGAAGTTGCTATCGCGTAGTCGGGTTTCAAGAAACGCCATGGCAGGAAGAACCAAAAGAGTAGTCCTAGAAACCCTTTGGAGGTAAAAAGCCGCACCCGCATGGACTCTCCTTTCTGCACATCCTGCTCAATCTTTTTTAAGGGAATACCATGCCAGAGCAGCACCTTTTTTGCTCCTCCCGAAAGCCAATAGGAGATGGTTTCAATTGAGGCATCATAAATAAAGAACTTGGCGCGCAGAGGATACCAGAATCCCTGCAAGGAGAACCAGAAGTAGGCGGGGAACCCCTGCGCCCGCAGTTCCCTCACGATTCTCCTGTTCCGAGAAATCCAAATGGCTTTCACCTCTTCTTTGTGTTCTTTAGCCACGTGCAGAAACACGTACTTGCTATTCCAAGCAAAGCGGTCGGGAATACCAAATACCCACACCTTCTTGCTTCTTGGAAACACATGCGAAAAAGCGTAAAGGAGAAAAAGAAAGGGGTGGGTAAAAACGCGAAAAAGGTACCTTCGCGCCTTATTATTTAAGAACGGGACAACCATTGACAAAAGCGAATAAATGATGTATTATACGTCCACTACGCAGAAAGAAAAAAGGAGGGCAGAAATGCCAGAGAAGCAGATTATCCCCGTGGTGATTGCGGTTCTTTACAAAGAGGTAGGGCCAGGGAACTTTCTCATTATGACACAATTGAGAAGGGTTCTCAATCCGGCATACGATTCCCTTTACGATGGAACCTGGGAGGCAATGGGCGAAACACTCAAACCGGGAGAAGACCACATTAGCGCTCTTTTGCGGGGGATCGAAGAGGAGTGCGGCCAGAAAGTGCCCGAGGGCCCTCCCGCCGTGAGACATACTACAGGCAAGGGAGACATAATCGTCTCCTCGTTGCCCTTCTGTGTCGTTCAAAGCATCGCCGCCCCACAGCTCTGGTTTGCCGTCTGCTACAAAGTGCAGGTTCTAAATGATTGGGAACCTGATTTCTCCAAGGCAGACGGGGAAGCCACAGAGGCGTGCTGGTGGAAACCCGATGCACTAAAACGTGCAATAGAAGAATCCCCCGCGCGGTTCATGGGGCTCCATATGCCGGTCCTCTACAAGCTGGCCGAGGAGCTAGATCCAGAGTAACGAAACGTCTCGAAGAGAGTCCATACGACTCCCACATTTCAAGAAAGAGAGGACGTTACACCACATCTCAAACGCTTGAGTCCAGCTACTCCAAGCGCAAAGCAAAAGAGGGAACCCCATAAGGTTCCCTCTTTCCATACAAAGTTAGTATGACTCAAGATACACAATCCGAAACTTCTATGATTCAAATCGTGAAAGTTTTGCGAGATTTACATCATTGCCACGAGTATAGAACGCAGGGCTTCCTCTGTGAAGAGACGAGGATTGTTCTTCACGCGCTCGGGGTTGAAGCCATTGGAGACAATGGTCTCCATGTTTTCTTGCGTCTTTACTCCAAGCTTCTCAAGTTTCCTCTCCAGGCCAATGGCATCCATGAGTTTTTCTATCTTCTCTTTCGCTTCCCTGCCGTCCTTCACGCCCATAATCTCTGCTAATTCGTCCATGGTCTTTCGCACATAGTCCACTCCTCTCTCATCTGTGCAGTCCTCTTCTCCTACTCCGCCATTAAACAGAATCATAGAGGGAAGCGTAAGAGCTGTGGCGTGTCCGTGGGGAACGCCAAAATACGAGGTGATGGGATAGGAAACGGCGTGGCAGGCGGTGGTCTCGGCAATATTAATGGCCCTGCCCGAGAGGTAGGCCGCTTTAGCCATCGCCGTCCTCACCTCCTCATCTGGGTTGTTTACTGCCTTCTCCAAACTCTGAAAGGCAAGCTGAATGGCTTCCCTGGCGTACCCCTTGGACTCTGCTGTGGACTTTGCGCTCCAGAAGGACTCCACTGCCTGGGAGAGCGCATCCATGCCCGTGGAAGCCGTAATACGCGGTGGCAGGGAAAAAGTGAACCGCGCGTCCACGATGGAATAAACAGGGAGCACAAAGGGATGCGCCAAAGAGTGCTTGGTTTTCCCAAGATATACCACCGCGAACTGCGTGGCTTCAGCTCCCGTACCAGCTGTGGTGGGTACGGCAATAAGCGGCTTCCCTTCCTTCTCTATTTTCCGCTCCTTCCTCACGTAGGAAGCTGGCTCCCCTTCCTGAACGGCGAGCGCATTGAGCGCCTTTGCCGTATCTATGGTACTTCCCCCTCCCACCGCGAGCACCACATCTGGCTGGAATCTGCGGAATACCGCAATCCCCTTTTCTACCTGCTCAATAGTTGGATTGGGAAGAATATCAGAGAATTCCTCTACTTGAAAAGAAACCAAAAGCGGGACTATGGCGTCCTTTGCCCCGCTCTTTTCATACGCCTCCTTCTCGGCAACAAGCAAAATCTTCTTCGCTCCTTCTTGCTCCAAGATTCCCTTAAGTTCCTTGATACTGCCCGCCCCAAAAAAGTGTTTCTCCATAGATTACCCTTGGAGAAAACGCATAAAGGCCTCCTTGTTTTCCTGGGGAGCGGCCGTAGGGCGGCCAAGATCTGTTCTCGTTCCCTGGGCTACTTTTACCACCAGGGCTGCGGGCGAAGACAGGGCGGCAAGATTAAGGAGCTCCAATTCTTCCCTTCCGCTTACGAGCGCAACGCTCTTGTACCCTACCGATTGAAACAACTTCTCCCAATCCAGCTTGGAGACAAGCGTGGGTTGGCCTCCTGTGCTCTCGTGCGCTCCGTTGTCTATTACAATATGCACGAGATTGGGAGCGTAGAAGCCGATGGCGGCTGCGGACCCCATGTGCATCTGGAAAGCTCCGTCTCCGTCTATAAGGAACACGCGCTTTGAAACGGAGCGGGCAATACCTAAGGCAATGGCAGAAGCATGGCCCATGGAACCCACGGTAAGAAAATCCCGTTCATGGCTCTGTTCATTCTTTTCCCGTATCTCAAATACCTCCCTGGAGGTATAGCCCGTAGTGGAAACCACAGGGGCCTCCCCTATCTTTTCCAGTAGTATCTCTAAGGCCTCTTCCCTCCTCAATCCCTCTCTCTGCTCTTCCTCCTGTTTCTCCTTCTCTATGATTCCCCTCGGGAACACGAGGGCGACCGGGGCCTGGTGCTCAAGGGCTATCTCCTTGAGGCGCGCCGCCTGCGCCGTAAGACCCTCCGGCTCGTCTTTTGCGACCTCATAGGGAATCTCCAACACCTTGAACATATCCTCCATTACCCTGCCCATTTTCTTGTGCTGGGGCTCATCCTTCTCTCCGGGCCTGCCCCTCCAGGCGACAAAGAGTATCATGGGAATGCCGTACACTTCAAGGTCTGCCAGGGAAGTGAGTGGGTTCATGGCATTCCCAAGGCCCGAGTTCTGGAGGTACACCACGGGAACCTTGCCGGTAGCTAAGTGGTAGCCAACCGCTATCCCCACTGCCTGGCCTTCGTTCACGGCCCGAACGTGCCGGGTTTCATCTTCATGAGTTTCCAAGTACACCAAAAACTCCCGGAGACCGCTGTCTGGTACACCAGTAAAAAAGGTAAGGTCAAGCCGCTTGAGCGCTTCTAAAAACGACGTACTGGAAATCATAGGCGCGGCATTGCGCTATCAAAAGTAGAATTAGGAATGGTTCTCTGGGATAAGCTCTAAGGCCTCTGAAATAGGCAGGCAATACTTCTCCGCCTCATGCGCCCTCCCGCTCTTGAGAATGGTCTCTGCCGCCTTCCTCATTGCGGGGTACGCGGCTCTTAACATGTGGTTGGCGTAAATGACAATGCGCACGCCAGCCCTCTGCAGGGCCTCTTCCTTCACTTGGCTGTAAGTAGAAGGGACGACAACCAATGGGACCCTGTTCTTAAACTTCTTGTACTCGCGCGCGAAGGCGAATATCTCCTTGGGGGTCTTCTCCTTGCTATGTATTAAAATGCCATCCGCTCCCGCATCTATATACGCCTTTGCCCTCCGGAGGGCGTCTGCCTGCCCCTTCTGCAGAATCAAGCTCTCAATGCGGGCTATAATCATGAAGTCCTCGGTAATCTGGACGCGCTTGCCAGCGGTAATCTTCCTGGCGAATTCCGCCACGTTCTCTTGCTGCTGCTTCACCTCCGTGCCGAACAAAGAGTTGCGCTTTGCTCCCTTCTTATCTTCCATCACGAGGGCTGACACGCCAAGGCGTTCTGCAGTCCTCACCGTGTGCACGAAGTGCTCAGAAAGGCCTCCGTTGTCTGCGTCCACAAGTATGGGCTTAGTAGTCACCTCCAGAATCTGTTCAATTGTATGCACGCGGGAGCTTACGTCCACAACCGCAATGTCGGGCTTTCCCTTGGAGGTGGCATCCGTCAAACTGCTCTCCCACATTCCGTCAAACTCCACGGGTCTCCCATTTTTCTGCGCCTTCACCTTTTCTGCAATAAGCGCGCTCAACCCGTTGTGCGCCTCCAAAATACGCAAGAGGGGCTTTACTTCCAGCTGGCGTCGAAGCAACTGGAGGCGCTGGGCCGGTGTGATGCCCGCCTCCACCAGGTAGCGGATGATATCCGTGGAAGAAACACTGGGTGTATACGCGGGTTCCACGAGCTTCCCGCCCCATCCCTTAAGCGCCTGAATGACGCGCTGGCGAGTTTCCCGCTGGACTCCTGTTCTCCAATCGTCTCCGTGCACCACGTAATGGGGTTTTATCCTGCGGAGATTTGCCACATAGTCCAAGGTCTTTTGGGGTATTACGCGCTCCACTCCTGCAATGTTTTCAATAACCTGTTTTCTTTCCTCAAAACGCAAAAAGGGCACTCGTTTGTAGGTTGCGATTGCTTCATCCGTAAGAAGCCCCACCACCACGCTCCCGAGCTTCCGGGCCTCCATAATAATGTGTATATGTCCGTGGTGAATGACGTCTGCTGACATCCCCACGTACACGATTATTTTCACTTGAGGATTGTGTTGTCCTGCCATAACCCAATGTTCAAAATCCTACCATAAATCCCTCTCTCTTTCAAGGGCATCATAAGTCAAACTTTCTCATCCATAGCTCGGCTAAAAGAAACCGCGAGATGTCCGTTTCCATCACCTGCCTGCTTCCCCCAAGAAAGGACTTGTAGAGCTCCAGGAGCGCCTGTTGGTCAACCAGTCCCCTTTCGGCAAGCCGGCTGTTCCGAAACACCTCCAGAATCCGCTCCCTAAGGTCTTCGCGGAGCCACTTCGCTTCCGGATTTAAGAACCCCTGCTTGTCCCTACGCCAGGCAATCTCGTGGGGCAATTCCGTCATACTCTTTCGCAGAACTGCCTTTGTCCAACCGTCTTTAATCTTCATGGCATTCGGCATACGGAGGGCGAAATCCACCAAACGGTAGTCAAGAAAAGGAAGCCGTACTTCCATGGAGTGCGCCATGCAGTTTCGGTCCTCGTAGTGGGTAAGGGCTGGCACGGTATAGTATTGTACGTCTGCAAGCTGGCGCTGGGCGAGCGACTCACTCTGCCAGAGAGGTTCCAGGCGCACTTCCTTTCGCAATACCCTGCTCACAGGGTCGCGCCACCCGCGATAATACGGGATATAACGTTTGGCCTCTGCCAGCGAAAGCTGCCACAGAACGGTATGCTGAACTATTGAAGCCACCACCTCCTGCGCCACCGTTCCGAGTTTCCCGCGCCTGAATAGCTCTTTTAAGTAGAAAAGGAAGAACTTCCTGTATCCCCCCAGGATTTCGTCTCCACCCTGTCCGCTCAAAAGCACGGTAATATCCGTGTTTTGTTTTATCGTGGAGAGCATGCGTTCATGAAGCACCACGTTCATGCCACCAAAGGGTTCATCCTGGTGCCACACCACATCCTCCAACGCTTGCCATGCCTCATCTGAACGCGGACGGAACTTCTGGATATTCAGCCCCGCCTTCTCTCCAAGCAAGTCAATAAACCGTTCTTCCGAATACTTAGGGTCCTCTGACGCCACCCCAAAACACCGAATATTGTCCTGCATTGCGTTGGCGGCTACCGCAATACTGGAAGAGTCCAAACCCCCGCTCACGAGCACGCCGACAGGCACATCACTCCGCAAACGAATACGGACAGAATCCCAGAACAGCTCACGGAACCTTGCAAGCGCCTCCGATTCTTCAGAAGGCACGGGCTCCTCGCCAAACTCCCAGTAGGGCTTCTCCTCTGTTTTTCCGCTGGAGAGGTCTATCTTGAAGGAATGGCGGGGCTTCAACTGCCAGATATCCTTAAAAAAGGTTTGCGGGGGAGAAGCGTCAATGAGCGCCTGTTTCAAGTAGGTAAAAAGTACTTGCTCATTTACACCATTCTTTTGCTGAAACGGGAGGAGCTGCTTAATCTCGGAAGCAAACAGAAAAGTTCCCCTCTCTTGGATATAGTAGAGAGGTTTTATGGAGAAGCGGTCCCGGGAAAGAATTACCTTTTTCCCCGGCACATCCACCAAGGCAAAGGCCCACATACCGTTCATTTTTGCGAATCCGTCTTCCCCCCACGCCTTATACACGTTCAAAATGACTTCCGTATCCGTCTTCGTTCTAAAAACACAGCCCATGCGCCGCAGTTCTTCCCGCAGCTCCACATAGTTAAAAATCTCTCCATTAAAGATAATCCAAATCCTGTTGTCATTCGTCATGGGCTGTACGCCATCGGCGGAAAGGTCAATAATCGCCAAACGCCGGTGCCCAACGTACACATCGGGCCTTCCCTCCTTTTTACAAGCAAACACTTGTTCGCCTTCCGCGTCCGGGCCCCGGTAGGAAACTTGGTCCCGGGCGGCACGGAATCTTGCAAGCTCCTGGGGAGAAAAGGATCCCTGAAGATGAATGGCGCCGAATAATCCGCACATAATCAGCTGTGTTTTCTCCGCAAAATCCGTTTCCGCATTTGAGCAATGCTCCGCAGCTCCCGAACAATCTGCTGGTATTCATTTGAATCTTGTTTCGCTTGGGCAGCAACGATGCTCCCTGGAATAGTGTTGCGCAGGTATGACACCACAAACCTCAAGTTTACTTGTTTTAGATTCTCTTGCGACACCCCATTTTTGTGATCTGCAAGAATAAACTCTCGCAACTCGTCAAAGTTCTCTACTTTTCTACACAGAGGATGATACTCATAAAACGCGTTGCCCAAAATGTACGTTGGTTTCCCTGTGAGCGCCGCCTCCATTCCTGCAGTACCCGTAAGCACAATCATGCCCTTGGAGCGACGGATAAGCTCTGGCATAGATTCATCTGGCGCAATAAGAACCACGTTTGGAACACCCTGAAGTTTCTTGTAAAAGGAACCTGGTTTTGTGCCAAGGGCAGACATATGTTCTTTCACATAGAGCTTTGCGGGAAATGGAAGCTGGAAGGCAATGTTTCGGATTGCCGCTATCTGGTCAGAATAGTACATTGCCTGCACCGTGGTGGAGGTTTCTGGCTGTAGGTGAAGAGGAAAGACATAAAACTCGTCTTTCGGGTCCAGGCGCCTGTAAAAATGTTTCTGCCGCGCAATGCGAATCTGGGAGAGAGCAATCCTCGCAGGGGACCTTATCGCGGTCCGGAAACGGGTCTCACTCTCAAAATCAGTATCCTTAAACTTCTTTCGCTCCTTGAAATAACGCCACAAAGATCCTCCGGTTTCACAAAAACGCCCCAGATAGTGGCTAATGTATCCAAAGAGCGTAAAGCGAATCTTGCCAGTTCCGAGGTACGAAGGAAGGCGCTTGTGGGAGAGAAAATCTCTAATAAAACGGGCCGCAAACCGCAGCTCCTCTTGAAGTATGTCCTTGGGAACTACCGTACGAAAGGTCTTCAGATAGCGTTTATCTGTATATTCTGAATCAAACACATCAAGGCGTCCTGAAATCCGGGAATCCGTGATGCCAAGATACGGTATTCCGTACTTCAAAGACAGGGCATAGGCCACCTCGGCCCCAACCCCGCTTGGGGGTTCAAATAGAATTGCATCCGGGCGCTCTGTCTCAAGAAGGTGCTCAAAAAACTGATACTCTTGGGCAAGTCGCTGAGCCGACGCACGATACCTCCATGGCCACTCCTCCATACGGGCAAAGTTGGCATAGAGCGGACGCCAGGTAAGGTCCTTGTAGTCCTCGCGCTTCTGATTATAGTGTTCCAGGCACCAATCCACTTTAGAGACAGTACGCGCGGCCTCGGGAAAGTATTGCGCCTTTTCATACTCCGCGAGCTTACTGCCAAATACCAATACGCACTCATCTCCTTGCTGGAGCATACTTAAAGAGAGCTTCCCTAGAAACTCCATTAAAAAGGGGGCTTCTGTTACAATAATGCACCACTTCATTCTAGAGGGGCTATATCTTTTACAAGCCCTACCATGCGTTCGAGCGAATTCCTCTTAAAAAACTCCGTGCTTGCGCCGCTTGGGTGTGTACTTTCTTGCGTTGCCAACAAATCTCGCATTTCCTGGGAAGAAGAAACCAGGCGCGCGTATCCGCCCTCAAGGAGCCGCTCCATTTCCTCTATACCTGCCAGGGGCAACAGGTATGTAAAAAGTCCAAATCCCAGACCCTCATACACCGCAGTTGAACTTACGCCTACCTGAACCTGCGACTCCGCGAACAAATAGTACAAGGGCTTTTTTTCGTCGCGCATCACTTCAACGCCCGAGTCCACTAACCACGGATAGCGCTGCTGCCATCCGTCGGCTTCTTCTGGATGGAGTTTATACACCACATGCCACGGCTCCTTCAGCTCTTTTACAAGTTCGGCGGCAAACTTAGACATGTCTCTCCCGTACATGGAGTTGGAGAGAAAAAGAATCTGCTTCTTTTTTGCCACGTTTTTGTATCTTGCAAGCTCTTGTTCGTAGTACGGGAACCCTACGCTAAGGACGCGCTCGGGGGGCAAAGAAAACGCAACCTGCTGCGTCCAGAAATCCCCGAAAGCAAAGAAGTAATCGGGAACGCGCTCTTTCTTGCGCCGCGGTCCTTCATAGGAATACTCCAAGTTGTAACGGTTAATCGCCCCCTGCTGCAGTTCAATCAAGGAAATGCCAGCTTTCCTGCACGCTTTCACGAGCTGCCTTTTCGCGGAGAGATCCACTGCCACAACCGCCTTCGGAGACACCTTCCAAAGAAGAGCCCTGTAGAGCCAAGAGAGAATTCTTTCTTTTTCCAGTTCTTGCGTTACCTGAAGCTGAAGGTTGGGACATGTCCCAAATTCCTCCTTGAACCGCTCTTGGAGTTTTGAGAGAAAGGCCCGCTCCTCCTCTATGAGACGCACTCGAACCAGCCCCAGACGGCGCACAAGCATGAAACAAAGTTCAAGGAAATCAAAGTACGAGAGGCGACGGGTCTTCACGTGTTTGGGGACCGGCCTACCGAATGGGGGCCTCTCAAGCATGGCGCACCGCATACCTTCCCTTTCCAGCTGTTCTATAATGGGGTCACACCAGATATCGTGCCACAGTCCGTCTTCCTGGAGTCGCCTCCTGTTCATGCCAAAGAAAAGAATATCCGCGCGCGGAGCAAGAAATGGATTGCGCAAGAGCGTGTTTGCGGCCACATGAAGCGCCACCCGCATAAAGTACCCCCGAGCGCGCTTGCCTGGAGCTTCTTTCCTGCTGAAGATTTCCGTCTCCCCCAAGATTTTCCTGCGCGTACTTGAACGCACAAGTTCCCAGAACGCCTCCCCTGCAATCTTACGTTCAAAGAGACCGAGGTCTTCTTCAATCTCAAACAGGCGCTCCGTAACTTCTTTAAATCCCATTTTCCTCTTCAGAATGAACTCTACGATATCCCGTACTACCCCCTCTCCCCCGTTCTTGTCGGAAAGGTAATCTACGTGCTTTTGCACCACTGGAGCGGCGTCCTGGGGAGCGGCGCTAAATCCCACCTTGCGCAGTAAAGGCAGGTCCACGATATCATCGCCTACGAAACAAACGTTGGAGAGCTCGAGGCCTTCTTTACTAAGAACCTTTTGCAAATCCCCTTCCTTATCCTTGGACCCCAAGATAATATAGTCCACATGAAGCTCTTCTCCGCGCTTACGCACGGCCTCGCTATTCCTCCCGCTAAGAAACGCGGTTTTGATGCCTGCTTCCCGCGCGAGCAACAGCCCCATGCCGTCTCGCACATGGAAGGTCTTAATCTCCTTGGCGCCATCTATATCTAAATACAGCTTCCCGTCTGTGAGAACGCCGTCTACATCCATCACCAAAAGTTGTACTTTTCTAGGATCTCCCATTGGAAGCGTTGGTAAATATGCGCCGTACCTTTTCGAGGTCTTCCGGGGTATTCACTCCCTGAAAATCATAAGGGGTCAGTACCAGTTTCAGCTTATACCCATGCTCCAGTACGCGGTTCTGTTCCACGGACTCCGCCTTCTCGAGAGTGGTCTGGGGCAAAGAGGCAAGCAGTTTCAGGAAGGCGGGACGAAAACCGTACACGTCCTTCACCTTGTAATAGGAGCAGGGTTCCTGTCGAGGAAAAGGAATGCGGGAACGTGAGAAGTAAAGCGCAAAGCCGTCTTTATCGTACACCGCCTTCACGATGCTGACATCATCCGCATCCTCCTCTGATGCCTGGGCAATGAGATTC
>Ga0180007_10001408_pt1 | contig 33227 bp, 20 predicted proteins | sample MM_PC_MetaG_FD_121122 | JGI IMG/M metagenome (GOLD analysis project Ga0180007, IMG submission 121122) | Groundwater microbial communities from the Aspo Hard Rock Laboratory (HRL) deep subsurface site, Sweden - MM_PC_MetaG | ecosystem: Environmental > Aquatic > Deep subsurface > Groundwater... | reverse complement strand
TGCCAATTCCGGGGTCCAGGTGGGTCGGGACGGGAAACAAACCTTCTGGGATACCATGGTAGACATAAATTCCACCAACAATACCATTGTGTTCAGAGAGGATAACGGCCACGGCAGCGCATCCCAGCGAGTGATGGAAACCAAAATTCCCGATGGGACTTATACCAAGGAAGAACTGGCAATTGTCGTGAGAAATGCCTTGAACGATGCATCCAAGCAGCAGGGATATGGCGCACAATATCTGGTTTCCTATGACAAGACCGCCCAGCAATTTTCCATCCGGGAGGATGGAAAATATAATGGATATTTGAGAACCGAGTTTATGTGGGATACGGGTGGAGAGCCTTATATAAATGAAATCAAAACCTCCAGTCTGATTAATCCCGATGACGTGAATATCAGTACTCTGAACCGAACGGCCTTAACCCTTGGCACTCCGGAGCCCTTTGGCTCTGACCCCTTTAAATTAACCTGGGATGGCAGTTCCGGTTGGAACGTGGACGGCAATCCCGGGTACATCATTCCGGGAAAAATATCCGGTACGGCAGATCGGATTGATATTGATTTGGATGAAAGTGGTTTTCCCGATATTACCATTCGGCTGGATAAGCCGGTAACCCAGCAGGGAGAGTCCATTCAGTTTGAGATCATTCCCTACAAGGGGGATGACAGCGTGGGCCATGAAATCGGATTCAAATCCGATGACTTGACCTATTCTCCACCGGTATCGGATAACCGGCCTGTATTTATAACAGACCTTACCATTACAAGCGGTGGGAATGATACCATTGATTTTGTGGAGATTAATTCCACCGGCGGAAATTCCACACTTTCGGCTACCATTACGCCCGGAAATTATACGGATATGGATGTCCTTGCCAAGGAAATCGAAACCCAATTGGAGGCAGCCAGTGCAGCCCCTACCTCCGGAGCCAATACCATTAATTATGCAGTTTCCTATGATGCGGAGAACAGCCGCTTTAATATCCGGGAGGATGGTACTAGTCTCAATGAATTGAATATCCTCTGGGGGAATACCTCCACCGGTGCCTCCACCACGGCTGCCACCCTTGGGTATTATCCCCAGGACGATACCATTTCCTATCCTGTGTCAGATATCATGCCCATACATGCGAATATTACCATTGATGATACCAACAACAAAATGGATTTTGAAGAAATCAATACGGCCGGAGTTTCCACCATATTGACCGCCATTATTTCCACCGGGGTGTACAAGGATATCGCTGCTCTGGAAACAGCTGTGGAAGACGCCATGAACAATGCCTCTGCCTCATCGATTAATGGTGTTAATTACGATGTGACTTACAACGATACCCTTGCCAGTCCTCAGTTTGAAATCCAGCGGACCAGCGGTGCCGCCCTCACCCAATTTAATATTCTCTGGAACAGCGGTGATAATCAGGGTGAATCCATCGGTAAAACCCTGGGATATGATGTTGCCTTTGATGACACCGGGGGGCCGCCCCATGTCAGTGATACCCCCCCCGTTTTGATGACCTTTGATGATACCAATAATGTTATTGAATTTAGGGAAACCAAAATTGACGGCACGGTTTCCAATGAAATCAGCATTGAAATCACAAGGGCAGATTATACGGACCTTGCTGACGTGGCCTCCGATATCCAGGCTTCTCTGCGCAAAGCTTCCCCCAATGGTGTTAATTACACGGTTATCTATGATCCTGTGCCGGGGAGCTTCATGATCAAAGGCAGTGATGCCAATATAAAAGGGTTTGATCTCTTGTGGAATTCGGGTACCAATGCCGCAGAAACGGCTGCGGGTATGCTGGGGTTTGATCCTGCAGAGGATGATTCGGTCGGTTTCTCAGAAAGCGACCGGGAGATTGTCAATCTTTCCATTAATGGGTTGAATAACAAAATAGATTTTAAGGAGATCACGGCTGATGATGTGGGGAAAACCGTATCCAATCTCACGGCCTCCATCCGTACCAAGACCTATTCCAGCTATAAAGAACTGGCCAGTGAAGTTGAAATTGCATTGGAAGCAGAATCCTTCAAAAATGGGAACAAAATCGATTATTCCGTTTCCTGGGATGATTATACCAACCGATTCAGCATCAAGGAGAACGGTTCTCGGCTTGAAGAATTTCACCTTCAGTGGCAGTCCGGGGAGAATGCCCCACTTTCTTTGGGGGGGAATGGCCAGAGTATTGGGGCTCTATTGGGATTTGATCCTGTGGATGACATTGAAACTCCGGTCAAGAGTATGCCCGAAGTGGAATGGGGAATTTTTAATACATTAATTGATTTAAAAACGGATTTAGCAGATAATGATGTGGATGGAATAGAACGGTCCATAGGAAGATTGGAGTTCAATTTTGACAACATGACCTCCAGGATTGTGGATACGGGTATGAAGTACAGTCGTCTTCAGGTAAGAGAGACCATCACCAGTGAAATAAAATTAAGTCTTACCGAGCGTAAGTCCATGATAGAAGATGCTGATATCATTGAAGCCATCATGAATCTCAAGAGCATTGAAACCGCCTACCAGGCAGCTTTAAGTTCCACCTCAAAGGTGCTGAACTTAAGTCTTGTCGATTATCTGAAATAGGAAACTTAAAGAATGCTTGTACTGAGCCGGAAAGCAGGAGAAAAAATAAAAATCGGTAAGGACATCGTGATTAATATCCTTAAAATTGAAGGGGGCATCATACGGGTTGGAATTGAAGCTCCCAAACGGATCCCTATTTTAAGAATGGAAGTGTTTGAAAAAATTCAAAATGAAAATATTGAATCTGTATCCAGAAAGACCGATGAGATCACAGATGCAATTGAACTTATTAAAAATAAACTTCCTAAGGAGTAAGTCTATTGAAAATTTTATCTAGGAAATTTGGCGAAATAGAGATTGAGGATGATAAAATTCTGGTCATGCCGGAAGGATTGCCCGGGTTTGACGGGTTTGAAAAGTTTGTCCTGCTTGAGGACCCGAAAACAGCTCCCTTTTGCTGGTTTCAATCCGTTGAGGAGCCCAATCTTTCCATGATTGTCATGAATCCGTTTTTGTTTAAACCCGATTACGAACTGGATCTGGATGGATTTATCGGAACCCGGGACTGGGAAAACATCACCCCCGAGGATTTGGTCATTTATGTGGTGGTGAATGTGTCGGAAAAAGAAAATGAAACGAAAATTACAGCCAATTTGATGGGGCCTTTAATCATCAATCCGAAAAACAAAGAAGTGGTTCAGGCAGTGATCTCAGATACTACTTACTCCCATCAGCATAATGTATTGGCATCATCCTAATCTTTTGAGAAAAATAGGTTAATTGATGGTACTCAGTATAAGAACCGATATTCCAGCATTAACATCAACGCGGCATTTAAATCGTTCGGGAGATAGCCTTACTTCTTCTCTGGAACGATTGTCAACCGGGCTTCGAATAAATAAAGCCGCCGATGACAGTTCAGGCCTTTCTATCGCTGATTCCTTGACCTCCCAGGCCCTGGGATTGGGTCAGGCGATTCGGAATGCCAATGATGCTATTTCCATTGTTCAGGTGGCGGATGCGGCTCTGGAAGAGTCCATTAATATTGTAAATACCATCAAGGTTAAAAGCATACAAGCGGCTCAGGATGGCCAAACCCTGGAAAGCAGAAAAGCAATCCAGTCGGATATTCAACACCTTGTTCAGGAGCTTGACACCATCGCCAAAACGACCTCTTTTAATGGTCAGAAACTATTGTCAGGAGAGTTTTCCGACAAGTCTTTTCAAATAGGTGCCTATTCAGGGGAGAAGATAGATCTGAACATTGGATCTGCAACAGCCGGTAAGATCGGGCACATGACCACCGGAGAAATTGTCGTTCACGAAGGGGGGGAAGGGATCGTTTACCTTGGCATAAAAGGATCTAAAAGCCAAAGAATTCATGAGATACAACCGGTTGAACTGGCATTCGATAATTCAGCTGAACACGGGATGGGCGCATTGGCAGATGCAATCAACAAAATAAATGAACTCACAGGGGTAAGGGTTTCGGCATCTGTTGAAATCGCGATGGACAGTAGTATAAGGGCCGGTGTTACAGATGGGGATTTTTCCATTAACGCTGTCAGGGTTGGCAGTATTTCCGTCATGGCAAATGATGCGGATGGATCATTGGTCAGGGCCATTAATAATCAAACCCTTCTCCACGGCGTGAATGCCTCTGTTAACGGGGGTGGCGGGCTTGTGTTGACATCGGTTGACGGGAGGGGAATATGGGTTGAACCGGAAACGGGACGGGGAACCGGTATCGATGTGATTTTCAATGGGAACAACCTGACCACCCAGGGTAAACTGTCTGTCCAGGCAAGTGGTGCTGGCGTGTTTGAAGTCAGGGATTTAGGGGGAGGGGAACCTGTCGCCGTATCCGACACAGGGCTGAACATCAGGATGGATGCAGTTGTCGAACGGGACTCAACATTGACTGCCGGTTCCGTTTTGACGAAAAATTCGGTTTTGGGTACACCCTGGACGGCGGATCAGAACCTTGCCGGAGATCGATTCCAACAGGCCATCTTCATTGAGGAGCAGACGCTTATGTCAAAGGGATCTGCCCTTGGCCGGGGATCCATATTGATTACCCGAAGCGAATTGCCAAATACCATTGTCATAAATGCAAAAGGCACAACAGATTTTGAAAGCTTGATAAAGGAGGGGTCCCTTCTCAGGAAAGACAGTATTCTGGGCAAGGGGACAAAGCTTCCTGCCGGTAATATTGTCAGTGCCGGCACCCTGTTCAAGGGCGATGCACTGATTGTCGCTACCCAGGGTACCACCGCCCCCAGCCAGGTAAAACAGAATTCCATCCTTGCAGCAGGCTCCGTGATTGCATCGGCTAGCATTCTGAAAGGGACCGCTATTGTGGATTCCCTTGGCCCCATGGCCGGGTCCGCATTGATTCGATCCAATTCAATACTTAGAACCGGGTCCATTATCAGTTCCGGGACCACCTTGCAGGGAGATGCGGTCATTGACACCATTGCCAATACCACTGGCAGGTATTTCCTATCTGCAGCTTCCAGTCTTGAAGCCGGCTCAGTTTTTGCTTCCGGAACGCTTCTGGGTGGGAATGCCGTTGTCAAACAGATTTCAGGTACCACGGGAAATTATGACCTTGCGCAAAATTCTGTTCTCAGGTCAGGATCGATTCTCGTGTCAGGGACCGCTTTAAAAGGCCAGGCAACGGTGAATCCCGTCGGCCTCACAACCGGTAGCTATGATTTAGCGGCCAGCTCCACTCTTGCCAGCGGGTCAAAATTAGGACCGGGAACCACTCTTCCTGACACGGCCGTGGTAAATGCAATCGGACCCACCTCGGGGGGGTATGATTTGAAAATCGGTTCACAACTGCTTGCCGGAAGTGTTTTGGGGTCCGGTACCAGCCTTTCAGATTCAGTTTCCATTGATTTGGTCGGGCCCATTACAGGAGATTATAGGGCTGAAACAAGTTCGACCCTTTTGGGGGGATCTTTTTTCGGCCCGGGTACTACCATTCAGGGTATGGCAACCGTGGAATCTTTGGCAGGCGGCGGGAGTATCTCTTTGGCTTCAGGCAGTATTTTAACTTCAGGCACCGTGATCGAAAATGGATTTACCCTGAATACTACCGGAGGGGCTTTGACAGGGCCTCTGGTTATCGGGGCGGGAAGTGTGGTTACATCTGGGATCAATCTTTTTCCCTTGGCAACCGGTTCCATTGCAGGGGGGTCAAAGCTCTCTTTGGGTTCGGTCACCGGGGCCGTGGGGATTACCCTTCAGACAAATATGATCACAACAAATCAAATGACCCTTAAGGCGGGTTCAATCCTTGAGGCTGGCACAAACCTCACCCCAGGTTCTGTTCCAGGTCCCCAGGGGATTGAATTGTTGGGCGTTATGGATCTGACCTCTGACATGACCCTTGAGCCCGGTTCAAGCATTGTTACTCTCAGCCGTTTTTCAAGCGGGTCAATCATGGGACCCGAGGGGGTTGTCTTGTCCGGTCCCTTTGCGATTACCGGGCTTATGACCCTTGAGGCGGGTTCCACCATTGCCGGAGGCAGTCAGTTTGCCCAGGGCTCGATCATCGGGGCAGATGGTATAAATCTTGCGGGTGACATGACCCTGACCACTGGTGCCATGACATTTCTCAGCGGTTCTACCATTGCTCTGGGAAGTCAATTGAACCGGGGTTCCACCATCGGTGCCGATGGTGCTGAATTGAATGCAGCCATGGGAGTAATTTTGGGGATGAACCTTGAAGCCGGATCCAAAATTGTAACCGGCACCCGTCTCCATGACGGATCTGTGGTGGGTGCAGATAATGCAGAGTTGATTTCAGATTTCATTTCGGGGGCTGACATGACCCTGACAGCCGGTTCAAGCCTTGCCAATTCAAGTTCCCTGGAACCGGACACAGTATTTTCCAGTGATAAATTGACTCTGGTGTCAACCATGACACTGGCAACGGATATGATCTTTGCAACGGGATCAAAAATGGGGCAGGAAAGTTTGATTCAGTATGGCTCTTCCATCTGGGCAGATGCCACCCTGATGTCATCCATGACCCTGAGGGATTCCGTCACCCTGGCCAGTGATATGCGCCTGGCATCGGATCTGTTGATGGGAGCTGGCTCAACCTTTGGGAACAACTCTATTTTAATTGAAGGGTCTTCGGTATATCTTCCCCTGGAGTTGTTAAGCACCATGAAGATGAATGACGGGGTGGTTCTGGATTCCGGGTCGGAGATATCTGAAGATAGTGCCTCCCTTATTCTTTCCAGCATGCGTGTGGGGGGACGGGCAGTGTTGGCAGATGACCTGGTCTTAAAAGATGAATTTTCTCTCTCCAGAGGCTCTGTGATTGGAAGTGATTCCATTTTGAAAAATGGATCAAGTATTGGCGGGGCGGTTGAAACCTCATTTGCCGAGCAGGTGGTCAAGGATGGGGAAATGAGCATAGGCAAGGGGTCTGTACTTGCAAAGGGCAGCATTCTTGTCAAGGAGACATTTCTGACCAGTGATATTCTTGCATTGGACGGGACACGGTATGAAAGGGGGACCTTTCTTGACAGGGATCTTCTGATTGATGAAAATCTGCTATCCCAATCCATGACCCTGGGACCCGGATCTGAAATTGCCCAGGGCAGTCTGTTAAACATTAATTCAGAAGATTCGTTTGTGGCGACACAAACAACGGATATCTCATTGTCAAGGCTCTCTGATATTGATGTGCTTTCCCGGGAAGGTGCCCAACGGGCCATTGGGTTAGCAGATGTGGCAATAAAAGATCTTGATGAAATACGGGCAAATCTTGGATCCGTTCAAAACCAGCTGGCCTCAGTCATTGCAGGAATTACCGCCGCCAAGGTAAATATTTTCTCCTCGGCCTCCTCCATCCGGGATGTCGATTTCTCCGAAGAGATTCAAAACCTTAAGAGATTAGAGATCCTTTCCCAAGCCGGTCAGTTTGCCTTATCCAGCTCAAACACCCGGGCATCAGGACTGATAAGCCTGCTTACACAGATTGGTCAAAAATAAAGCCTGACAGCTCCACCATTTTATCTCTGATGATCAGAAGCTCTTCAGACGGAATCTGTCTGACCAATTCCTGTGTCTTTCTGTTTTTTATTTCAACCACTACCTGATGATTTGATTCTTCCCGAAAGGAAAATCCTATATTGGTCTGGAGATCATCCATGTATTCATTGAGTTCTTTCACCAGCTCTTTTGTATCTGTTGCATCTAACTTCAATCCACTGGTTTTGGATGCTTCATTGGTTTTGGTGGCTTCATTGGCCGCTATGATCTGGGGAGACATTATTGCCGCTGCTGGTGTGTTGGTTTCTGATACCATCACCTTACTGATATTGTTGATGTTCATAGATCCTCCTTATTATTTCTTGAAATTAATGACTTTTGATTGGTTCTGTTGGGATTCAGATGATCCATACGCCTGCATCACCCGCCGACCTTTTGTCATATTTTTCATGCTGTTTTCTAATTGGTTTTTATGGGTTTCAACTTTTGATTTCAGCATCCTGTTCTGGTTCATCAGGGATAAAATACAAGTTTTTATCTCTTGCACCTGTGAGATGTTTTCTTGTGTACCCAGGCGTTCTGATTCCAGAAGAAATGGTTCTAATTTTTCTTTTAGGTCGGAAAAACCGGTTTTTCTCTGGGTAATCTGCTCTTCAAGGTCCGGAAGTGCCTGGGTTTTAAATAGATCAATATGAGATGCCTGGAGTTCGTCCAGTTTGTTCAATGTGGTTTTTAGCTGGTTGAATGCCGTTCCCATTTCATTTATCCTTTTTTGATGGTCTTTTCCCATATTGCTCAGACAGAGATGGAACTGAATCGTTTCACCGTGTCAGTGCTGCCATACCCCGGCATTGCTGCTGGCCTTCGGTTACCCTTAGGGGAGTTACGCTTGCTGGTGGATTTCCCCATTACATCGTTTTCCCAGATCTCTTTTAATTTTGTGATATAGGCGTCTGTTCGGTTGAGAATTTGAAGATTGTTGTTCAGGGAAACCTTTGGAAGTTCAGCAAGAATAGCCGAATAAAGCCCTCTTAAAAACCGCGTGCTTTCATCCTGCATTTCCGGATTAACCGCTAGGTTCAGTTCTGAGATAATGGCAATAACCTTGCTTAAATTCTCACCCCGTTTTTGAATATTATTCTCCCGTATACCCTCTTTCGTGAGCCTGATACGGTCCAAAGCCCCCTTATACAACAGCAGTATTAATTGTTCGGGTTCCATACCTTCATAATGCTTGTTTAAATATATATTTACCTGGGCCAATGCTGTCATTGATACCTCCCCTCGGTCATTATTGAGTTTAATTTAAAAACACTTTTTATGCATTTGTTTTATTAAAAGAATCCATCATGGACTGCATATAGTCAGATTCTGAATTAAGTTGTCGGATATATGAATCCAGCCTTACGAAATCGCTTGTCATGGTTTTATATCGTTTGTCCAGCTGCTCCGTGGCCGTTAGGATATCTTTGTTCAGGCGTTCCATCCGAGTTTCAGCAGAACCAATTTCCGTGGAAACAACCCCGGACGAACTGACCATATCTGTGATGCCGTTATTGATGATATCCCCAAGGCCAGCGATATCGGCATCTGGATTTCCTATGAACATGGAGGTCACGGCATCTGGATTTGCTGCCAGGGCTTGATCCAGTAGCGCTTCGTCAAAGGTCATGGTACCGTCTCGGTTTATTTCAAGGCCGATATCGGCAAGACTGCTATACTCGCCTCCGGTATGGGTCGAGGTGCTCATAAGTGTTTTGAGTTTATAGAGCATGTTGTTGATATTGTATGACTCGGCCAGGGGATTTTTAGTGTCTGTTGCTGCGGTGTCGGTTCCTTTATCGGTTTCCTTGGTGCCCTTGATATCCGTGACCAGCTTATTAAAATTGCTCGCCAGGGAGAGGATGGTCTCTTTAATCGTATCTGTGTTCTTTTGGATGCTGACTGAAGTTTCGCCCACTTTTTTCAGGTTCAGGGTTACTCCGGGAACCACATCGCTGATGGCATCGTTTGATTGCCGTTGATAGTTAATTCCATTCACTGAAAAAAGGGCGTTCAAGGAATCCCCGTTTGCCCCGCTGACTTCTGTCATGGGAAGGTTCTGGATGGATATTCTATGGTCTTCGCCGGAAGCATCCGAAGTCAGTGTGAGTCGGTAAGAATTGGTCCCTTCACCGGTATCAATGATCGCAGCGGTTACGCCCGGATTGCCACCGGCCGCATTGATTAAATCCGCAGTTTCCTGGTAGGTGGTTCCCGGTGCGATGCTCAGGTACATGGAGTCTTCTCCATCAGCCCGTTTGATGGCGATGGTGGTATCTGCCTTTGCATAATCAAATCCGCTGATATCGATCTGGGTGTCAGCACTGTTCCCGCCGGATGCCGATGAAAGGCGAAGGTAATATTGCTCCCCGTTTTTTTCCACACTGGCCGTGACCAGCGAAGCCCCATTCGTATCTTTGTTGGCATCGGAGTCGTTGATGGCGTTTGCGATCTCGGAAAGGCTCAGTCCCGCATCAAGGCTGATGTTGATGGATACCTGGGACCCGGCGGGGCCATAAAGAATCTCCATGGTTTTCGGCTGGGTGGTGACAACTTGTTCAATCCCGGTTATTCCGGTTTCCGGTTCCGTATAAATCACCGCGCTTCCACTTTCTACCCCCACGGTCTGCCAGGAGTTAAACCGGGCTTTCTGGGTGACATCCAGGGAAAAGCTCGCGGCGGATATTCCGTCATTTACCGTTGCCGATGAAATTTCCTCGTCGGTCACGGTCACGGTGTTCTTTAAGAAGTCGGATTCAAGGGAAAGGGAAAGCGCATTGGATTTCATGGCAAACAGTTTTGCATTGACGCCGTTATAGGCATCGATCTCTTTTTGGAGTGAGGTTTTTTTATTTTCCTTGGCGGTTATCTGGGCTTTGTCTACCTCTTTGAGCTGGTCTAAAATGCTTTGAAGCTCAAGTCCTGATCCTACTCCCAGTGTTGTGATTGAGCCGGTTGCCATGATCTCCTCCGTTAAACCTTAATCTATATTAAAACGATTGTCATTGAGATTTTTTTTGTTTTCATCTTAAATAGTATTATCGGATAGTGGCACATAAAACATAAGAAAAAAAGCCCCGGAAAAATTTTCCGGGGCTTTTATGCCAGACCAGGGCCTGGATTAAGTGTTTATGGTGTTAAAAAACCATTACTGAAGCAGTGCTAGGACACCCTGGGCACTGGCATTGGCCTGGGTCATGGCAAAGGTGCCTGCCTGCTGGAGAACCTGCATTTTGGTGAAGTTGGCAGATTCCTCTGCAAAGTCAACGTCACGGATGGAAGATTCTGCGGATGACACATTTACACGGGTGGTGGAAATGTTGGCAATGGTCGAGGTCAGCTGGTTCTGAACAGAACCCAAGTCGGCTCTGTTCTTGTCCAGATCCTTAAGTGCGGCATCGGCAACTGCGATGGCATTCTGGGCACCTTCCTGGGTCAGAACGTTCAGGTCGGACAGCCGATTGACTTGAGATGCACCCATTTGAGCCGTGGCAAAGTTACTGCTGGCATCATTTGCCGCAAGCACGGTACCGGCTTTCATGACAGATCCGTTTTGAAGCGTCATGTCCGCTTTCAGGGTAACGTCGGAACCGGTCACAATTGCCTTTTCCAGGATTGTGCCCGCTGTAACAAGGGTGCCGTCTGCGGTGGTAATATCAGTGGATACAAAGGTTCCTTCGGAAATGGTGGAGCCGGCGGCAAGGGTGGACCCTGCCTTGAGCAGCATATCATTTTCCGTGTCAACGGTTTCATCATTGGCCAGGGTAATGGCGGCACCAAAGGTAGATCCGTCGGTTAGAACGGAACCGGCACTAATGGTGGAACCCACGCCCATGGTCAGGTTTCCGGTGATCGCAAGATTACCGTTAAGGGTGGCACTGCCGCCCACAGAGGATCCTGCGGCGATGCTCATGGCGTTTGACGCCCTGAGGGTGGAACCGGCCTTGATATCGGCATCCGCGTCCAGGGTAATATTGTTGCTGTTCTTGACATCTGCCCCCACCTGGGAGCCTCCCTTGAGAATGGAGCCTGATTTGATGACCGATCCTGTTCCCATGGTCATCTGCTGATCAAGGGCGGCCTGGGATTTCAAATCAAAATTTGCACCCACGGAAGATCCGGTTTTCAACACGGTGTTTGCTGCTACTTTAGAACCTGCCAGCAGGGTCATGTCGCTTGTCAGGGCTGATGTTAATTTGGTTGTCACATCTGCCCCGAGACTACTGCCTTCTTTCATAACGGAATTTAGGGTCAACTTTGATCCCTGTTTCAGGGTCATGCTATCGTCCAATACCACGGCCGCAGCACTCACAGTGAATTCTGCGGCTATGGAGGAGCCTGTTTTAAGTGTAGAGGCTGCTTTAATGGTTGAACCTGCCGTTGCCGTCATATCGGTGGTTGTTGTGACATCTGCAGTACCTGTTGTTATGTCTGCAAACACCTGGGAGCCCGTTTTTAAGCTTGAGGTTGTCCCGATGGTAGATCCGGCCTTCAGGGTCATATCATTTGTTATCGAGGAGCTGCCTGAGGTAGTGACATCATTGCCTATGGTGGAACCACGGCCCATGGTGGAAGCGGATGCAAAACTGGATCCTGACTTCAGGGTCATTTCTGTTGTTAAGGTGGTGCCACCGCCCACAACTGTTGCAGCCTTGCCCACAAATGATCCGGTACTAATAGTAGAACCACTGGCAAGGGTGGAGCCAAATGCCATATCAATGTTACCGACAACCGTCGACCCTGATACCGTTAGGTTTGCAGTCAGTGTGCTGGCACTTGCAATCAAATTCCCACCGGCGGAATACAGATCATTGGACAAGACTGTTCCTGTAGCAAGGGTTGAGCCTGATGCAAGTACGGTCCCATTTTGAAGTGAGGTGGCTGCAGTCGTGAGAGATACTGCTCCCACTGTAACGGACTGGCTGAACACAGAACCTTGTTCAATGGAACTGCCGGATCCCAATTTTGTGCCCGCTTGGAGAACTGAATCTCCGGTTGTTGTGACAGCAGCGATAACCACATCCCCCCCCAGAACGGTCTCTGCTGCGATTTTACTTGATGAGGCCAGGGTTGAATTTGCTTTAATTATACTGTCGTCACTGACGGTGACGGCGCCAGCGGTGGTAAACGTACCGCCAAGAATGGTTCCCGAACCGATCTTGGATCCGATCATTAGTTGTGATCCGGCTTTTATGGTGCTATCCCCGGTGGTCGCTGCAGTGTCTGTAACACTCGTAACAAAATTTCCACCTAGAACCGTGTTTGCCGCAATGACAGAGGCGGCTCCAACGGTTGAACCGGCGGTGAGGGTGCTATCACCCACCGTGGACACGGTGGCTGCCTGCAAGGTGATGTTACCGCCAACCTTTGAGCCTGCAGAGATCACTGTATTGGATGCAACGATGGAACCCTCTTTGAGGGTTGAAATTCCAGCCGTGTTTGCCGTGTCTGCTTTTACCGTAAAATCACCGCCAATAATGGTTCCTGCGCCGATTTTAGTGTCTGCCTTGAGGGTGGAACCCTTGGCAATCAGACTGTCGCCAGTCGTACTGGATGTGTCACTGGCCAGTGTGACATCCCCTGCCAGTTCCGATCCAGCTGCCAACATACTGTTACCGGCAATCACAGACCCGGCTGTCAGAGTGGAATCCTGGCTGGTGCTTATGTTGTTGTTTGCTATGTTAGCACCAGTTATGGTCTGGCCGGTGGTCCATCCAGCACCCAGCGTAGAACCGTCCTTGAGTGTGGAACCGGCTTTGATAGTAGATTCTGCTGTGGTGGCAGCTGTGTTCTTGGCCACTTCAAGGTCGCTGGTCAAAGCAACGGCGTTACCACCGCCCACGTTGTTGACAATAATTTCACTGGAACCTGTCTGGTTCAGGGTGACATAACCCGCCGTGGTCATATTCGAGTTCCGGAGGACTCCGTCGGTACCAGTCCCGCCTGTTTCAACCTTGATGGCCCTTCCATCACTGGAGGAAAGGGTCAGGTAACCCGAGGAATTAACAGATGCAACCACGCCATGGCCGGAGGTTCTGGAATTGATGGCCTTGACCAGGGCACCGTCTGAATCATTTGTCTGGACATCGATCTCACCGATGGCCACGCCATTGATTGAAAAACCGGCGCTGGTTCTTCCGGCGGCAATGTTTAAATCCGTTTTTGAGTTGACCGTGGCGGAAGCGGAAATGCCCAGGGAGTCGCTCACCAGGTTGATGGCATCGGCCACTGCGCCCATTCCGTTCTCTCTGGAGTTGTTAAAGGCCACATCCACGGATTTGATATTAAAATTCTTGTTTTGCAGATTACTAAAAATACTTAAATCAACGGTACCTTCCTTGCCGTCCTTCAGGCTGAGTATGCTTGACGTGGTGTGCCCGATTTTGGTGGATTCGGAAGATGCGATGGAAATACCCACGGTTTCACCTGAGTAGGCACCGATCTGAAATTGTTTGTTGGTAAAATTGCCGGATAATAATTTCTGGCCGTTAAACGAGGTGGTCTTGGCGATGACATCCAGCTCTTCCATCAGCTTGTTTATATCCGCCTGAATGGCTGACCTGGATTCGCTTGTCTGACCGTCCTGTGCTGCCTGGATACTTTTGGTTTTAATGGTATTGATAATGTTGATGGACTCATCCAACGCAGCGTCTGCGGTCTGAACGATATTAATACCGTCATTGGCATTTTTAATGGCCTGGCCAAGTCCGTTGGCCTGGGATTTGAGTGAATCGGCAATGGACATACCAGACGCATCATCTGCAGCCTTGTTGATTCTTAACCCCGATGACAGTCTTTCAAGGGAATTTGAAAGTGCATTGTCATTTTTAATCATGTTTTTGTGAGCGTTGAGTGATGCGACGTTGGTGTTAATTCTTAGTGCCATGTTTTAATCCTCCATGTTTTTGATTCCGGGAATCCTTTCCCTTGGTTGTTTCATATACGATTTAGTTTAAAATTTTTTATGCGTGTAAGCCTAACTTTCTGTTTGCACCCCCTTCCTTTTTTGTTTTTCTTCTTACCGCTTGCTTAAGAATAGATATCGGTATCTGTCTGCAAATCTTAAGTCCCAATACAAAAAACTTTACTTGAAATATAAGAGCGCCTCCTCTAAACTTGATTCGTCATCTATTTTATTCAAATGTCCGGAGGCGGTAATGGGAATATGTGTTGAAAATTATATTTCACAGCAAAATTATACTTTATTGAAAAAGAATCATCCGGCAGTTTTGGAACAGCTTAAAAAAATGAGAACCCAGCCCACAGGAGAGGTGGATATCGGCCCGACAGGAAAACCCAACTTGAAGCTGATCGATGGGGAGCGTGTGTTTTATTTCCATCCCGAACAGGATCCTGACGCGGATAGAAATCATTTTTTGCCCCATATCAAGGAAGATTATTCAGGTGTCGAGGTGATCCTGGGGATGGGACTTGGATATGGTGTAAAAGCCATATTGCAACAGAGAAAATCTATTCGCTACCTGGTCATCATTGAAAATGATCCGGGTATTTTTCTCCAGGCTTTAAAGCATATGGACTTAACCGATTTGCTTGGGGATAAAAGGGTTGTGATAGGATTGGCTCCCAAAACGCCTGAATTGGTAATGGAACCCGTCCAGAAAGCAATCCTGTTGGAAGACACACAAATCCTGAGGCATCCGGGTGTTGAGGTTATTTTTAAGGCGGCCTATGATGATATCCAAAAGATGGTTTTCAGTTATGTCAATAAGTTTAACATTGCCGGTGCAACCCGGGTGAAATTTGGGGAAAAAATTGTAAAAAATCGGTTTGAACATTTAAAGTCCATGGGGCATTGTTTTTTATTTGAGTCTCTTCTTGATTCTTTCAAGGGGATACCTGCCTATATCGTTGCCGCTGGGCCCTCCCTGGACACAAATATCAAATTTTTAAAGAAAATTCAGGGCAGGGCAGTGATCCTTTGTGTGGATTCGGCATTGCCATCGCTAATTGATAATGGCATCACCCCGGATTTTGTTTCATCCATTGACTTTCAGGATCTTACCTATGAAAAGTTTTCCAATAAAATCAGCCAAATACCCGAGTATACAGGCTTACTTCTCTTTACTGCCACTGCTCCGGTGATACAAAAAAAATTTCCCGGAAACCGTAAATTTTATCTGTTTGCAGATGTCGGTATCGACAATTGGGTCAATCAGCTTGTAAACGGAAGTCAGTCTGTTGCAAGTGGTCCAAGCGTGGCAAATTTAAATTTTGTGGCAGCAAAGCTGATGGGGTGTTCCCCCATACTATTTGTGGGTCAGGATTTGTGTCATTCTTCTACCCGAACCCATTCCAAAAGCACCGTACTGACATCTCCCGACACATTGACCAAGACGCTTAATGAAGGGAAAGGCGTAATTTGGGTCAAAAATGTCGATGGAGACAACGTCTCTACCACAAGGGACTTTATCAATATCAAAGACTTTTTTGAAAATTTAATAAAGCACAATCCAGGGGATTATATCAATTGCACACCAGGAGGTGCCCATATCGAAGGTACACCCTATCTTCCCCTTGAAGATGCTGTGGAACGCTATACTTCAGATTGCGTTACAATCCCCCGGATACTTGAAGCCGTCTGTTCCACGGAAAATAGAATTGATTCTGGGTTGATCCTCAGTGGATTGAAACTGGATATCAAAGCCGTGGATACGATTCTCGGGTATATGGAAAAAGCGGAGCAGTTGCTTAAAAAGGGCCAGGCTGAATTGGTCAAAATCAGGAAAAAATGGGGAAGAAGCCCGGAATTGCCCAAAAGGGTTCAAACATTATTAACAGATATTGATAAGGTGAACGGGAAAATTGACAATTTTGATAATATCTGGCGCATACTGGAGGATATTACCACCCCTGGATTGAAAAAAAGTGAGCAGATGCTTTTTGAAATTCGAAAAATTGAAGGTGTTGTCCAGAAATATCCTGATTGGCTTGGGAAAATCTTTGACAGATTGACCTATGTTAATTACGTCCGAAAGGAAGCGCTTAAATTATTCAACCAGGGAATGGAAGAAGTGGTTTGTTATATCGAGGAAGAAAAACTTTTGCTTCAAAAAAAATCCGATGATATAAACACAATCATTTCATTAGCGGAACTCTACCTGTCAAACGATCATTCGACCCTGGCCGGACCGCAAATAAAAAAATATTATGATTTGGATAAAAAGGCAGCCAAAGCCAATTTTTTTATGGGCTGCCACAGGGCCTATGAAAATAATTATGCAGAAATGTCTTTGTTCTTTGATCAGGCCGTGTCCATTGATTCAGGCTTTGAAGAAAAAATTAATCAATTCAGGCAAGGCTGTGGTGATGTGTATCTTGAATGGGCGACCATCCTTGAAGAAGGGAATTTAATGTTGGCAAAAAGGTTTTTGCTAACAGGCATAACCATGTGTCCATTCCACGAAAAAATACAGGGCAAGTTATGTTCAGTGGCGGATAATGATATTAAAAGGATACAAGCCTTCGATACGGACGGTACACCTGGCCTTTATCAGGATTTAATTGATGAATGGCTTTGTTTTTTCAACAAGATTCCGCAATATCACCAGTTTTTATCCAACGAATCCATCAGTATGATTTATTTTTTTGCCGGGAAATTAAGCTTAAAATCAGGTGAAAAAGAAAAGGCCATTATTTATTTTGACAAGAGTATCTCGTTTGTGCCTGAAAATCCAGAGCTTTTCCTTCAAATTGCCGATTTGTTTTTGATTTCGTTGGATTATGATCAAGGGGTTCCCCATTTACAAAAGGCGATCGAACTGGATCCTCAGTATTGGGTATATTGGGAAAATTTCGGAGATTATCTTTTTAAATCCCAACAATTTGATGTGGGTGTGACAGCCTATGAACAGGCCTTGACCTTTTTCCCAGAGGATATCGATTTAAAGAATAAAATTATTGAAAGCTGGTTTCAAATGGGCAATCAATTTCATCAAAAAGGAGAATATGAAATAGCGATTTCCATCTATGAAAAAGCAATCCAATCCGGATTAGAAATACAATCGCCTTTTCTATTTCATCTCCACAACAATAAAGGATCCGCACTAAAGCATCTGGGTTTTTTTGAAAAAGCCATGGCGTGTTATGAAAAAGCCTTGGCCATTGCTCCGGATTACCCGGAAGCACTTTATAATAAGGGAGAACTTCTGGAAACATTGGGAGAAAATGACTCGGCCCTTTCATACTATGAAAAGGCCATAAAACAACGGCCTGATTTTGCGGTTGCCCTTCAAAAAATGGGAGCGTTATTGGTGACTATGGGGCAGGCCGAAAAAGCAAATTAGGTTTTTAAAAAAGATAGCAAATTATCATAGAGTGTATCGCAAAACGGTGAAATGTTTATTCTCAGTTTTTAAATGGTATTTCCAGAATTATTGTATCAAACCCGTCATCCTAGATTAAGAATTCTATGTAACTGCCGATAATTTTGGTATAAAAAAAGGTTATATTTATGAATATTAAAAAAAATAATTTTGAGAAGATTTTCAGAGGGGATTACTGCTTTGTTATTGCTGAAGCAGGCAGCAATCATAACCAAAACTTTGATACAGCAAGGCAACTTGTGGATGCCGCATCTGACGCAAGAGCAGATGCAGTCAAATTTCAATTTTTCATGGCAGACGAAATCGCTGCCGATACAAAACATCCGATAGCTATTCTCGATAATGGAAAATCGTTACATCAGTTTTACAAAGAGCTTGAGACACCGAGGGAATGGATTCCTGAATTATCGGCGTACTGCAGGCAGAAAGATATTCTTTTTATGGCTACTGCATTTGATTTACATGCGGTTGACCTGCTTGAAGCAGTCAAAATGGAAATCTACAAAATTGCTTCATTTGAGATTGTGGATATCCCCTTATTAAAAAAAATTGCAAGAACCCAAAAACCGATTATTCTATCCACTGGTATGGCGAACGACGAAGATATTGATGATGCTTTAAACGCAATCTATGAAGAGGGGGACTCAAAGGTGGTTGTTCTCCATTGCGGAATTAATTATCCGGTGCCGTTTAATGAAGTAAACTTGAGGGCCATGGAAACAATTAAAAAAAAATTTAATGTGCCTGTTGGCTATTCTGATCATACCTCTGGATTGACTGTCCCGATTGCCGCCGTTGCGCTTGGCGCAAAGGTTATTGAAAAGCATTTTACTTTGAATAGGGAACAAGACGGGCCTGACCATAGTTTTGCCGTTGAACCCCACGAGTTAAAACAGATGGTTAGATCCATCAGGGAGTGTAATTCAAGTCTGGGGAGCTCCGTTAAAGGGTGCTCAGAAAGTGAAGAAATCCATTATAAGCGAGGACGGCGAAGTCTTTTTGCATCCCGTGATATCCAAAAGGATGATCTTCTCACCATGGAATGTTTTTCAATACTCAGACCCGGTATCGGGTTGAAGCCCAAACATATTTACGAACTTGTCGGGAAAATGGCAAAAAAAGGCTTCAAAAAAAATGAAGCAGTAGATTGGGGCATCATCAAAAGATGAAAAAAATTCATTTCCTCTGCATAGGCGGTAAAAGAGCAGGAATGGGCCATATCGTGCGGTCTTTGAAAATGGCAAGAGCCGTTAAAGCAAAGTACAATAAGGTGGAGATTGGATTTATTGTCTGTGTCGATAAAGAATCAAAGGATCCAATAAGCATTAAACTTAAGCCACTCTTTGAAACGGTTTTCATAGAGGATACCCATATTAAAATTGAAGAATTATTGGTATCTGTGAATACGGATCTTCTGATAGTTGACCGACTTTCATATGATACTACTGCCTTTAGGGCAATGGTTCCCAAAATAATTGCATTAGACAATTATCACAAAGGAGCGGATAGCTATATTAATATTCTTAAGGATACAGGCTTTCACCATGAAGGAATAGAGTATAATGGATATGAATACTGGATTATTGATGAACCGCCCCAAAAAAAAAGAATGGTTCTCCCCGGGCTTAAGCAAATCCTGGTAACGTGTGGATATACAGACCCCAATAGAATAACCGAAAAAATACTCAAAGCATTAACAAACCATTTTCGAAATTGTTCGTTGGAAATGGTGACTCCCCATATTACCTGTATTGTTACGTCACTATATCAGCAGAAAATTACAGAAGATCTCCTTGAGATTAATCCCTCCATTGTAATAAAAAAAGATTTAGTTGATATTGGTGAAGAATTGCTGAAGTCTGACCTGTGTTTTAATCTGGGCGGGAATACAATGGTAGAAACAATAGGGATAGGCATTCCCTCTGTTGTGGTTGCGGATTGCCCCAAGAATCATGAATTAGCCCTCATTTTGAAAAATGAGGGGTATATTATGGGTGTCCTTACGTCTGATTCACTGAATGCCTTGTCAGATCTTCTGAACAGATTAACCCCGAAAGAATTGTTTGATGCCAATGCCCGTTGTCTGAGATTTAACGGCTATGGAATGAATAGAATTATAAATATTATAGATCGGGAATTAAGATATGGAAGATGAGCATTTATTAATCATAGGGGGCAGTTATGACCAGGAACCTCTGGTAAGAAAGGCAAAACAGCTGAATTATAAGACCATAGTTATCGATCAGGATGTTCTCTCGCCTGGCTATAAGACAGCAGACATCAAAAAAAATATCAGTACAAAGGATGTGGATGGTGCAATTGAAATAGCAAAAGAATTTAACATTAAAGGTGTTGTGACAAATGCTTCAGAATCGGCTGTAAAAACCGTTGCCAAGGTTAGTCAAGCCCTTTCTCTCCCTGGTATTCCAGTGGATGTAGCCCAAAGAGTTACGGATAAAGAGTTGATGAAAAAGGCATTTGAAACCAATGGTATTCCAACCGCCTCTTATCGAATTGTAGAAACATGTGAAGATGCGCTTCTGGCGGCGGAATATTTGGCATTTCCCTGCATTATCAAACCGGTTGATGGCGCGGGAAGCAGGGGTGTTTTACGGATTGACAGCAAGGATGAGGTTAAAAATGCTTTTTGTTATTCAATTGGTTATTCCAAGAAAAAAAGATGTATTATAGAACAGTTCATTGCTGGAATAGAATTAAGCGCGGATGCATTCAGCTATGGGGGGAAAACAGAAATTCTTGCCATATCAGATAAAGAAAAAATTGGCGATGGTAGAAACAATGTTGCCATGAATATCGTATATCCTGCCAGATTTTCCGAAATGGAAATACAAACGGCTAAAAAATTGATCAGAAAAACGATTCATGCGGTTGGCATTAACGAAGGACCCTCGCATACTGAAATAATCCGAAGAGCTGAGAATGATTTTATGGTGGTGGAAACAGCCGCAAGAGGAGGGGGCTTTTATACATTTTCTGAAATTGTTCCACTTGCTTGCGGGGTCGATACCATGGAACAGTTGATTCACTGGGCTGTTGGGAAACCCGTTAAAATTATGCCTCTTTATTCCAAAGGAGTCGTTTTAAAATTTATGACTGCCGAACCTGGCAGGGTAGTAAAGTTAAGCGGCCTTAAAGCGTTAAAAGAAATGAGAGGTGTCATTGCAGCAGGTTTTTTTATTAAAACAGGTGATATTTTAAATAAACTTGAAAAAGACGGTGATCGGGCAGGATATATGATCATTTGTGCAAATAGTTCAGAAGAAGCCGTTCAGATTTCTGAGCGCGCATCTTGTGCCATCTGTATTGAGACAAAACCAATAGCAGAAAAGGAAGGATAGCCACGCCCATTCTTTTAAAAGCCATAATTGCGGGCCGTTATTCTAATTTTGGAGAATAATTTTTTAACTGCCCCCCCGGGTTTAGTGGTATGATTATAAAGAAGAAACGCAATTATTTTTAATAAAGGAGAAAGGGGGATGCATGACGATACATCAGAGTAATATTTATGACAGGATTATCGATAAGATTAAAAAAAATAGAATTTCTACCACAGAGATTGCAGATTGCCTGGGAAAGACTGGTGATATTGAAGGAGTAAGTCCCCTGTGCAGTGGGGCCTTTGTGGTTGGGCGGGTTTTTTTTGCCTATGGCTATAATGAAAGAAACTGGGAAATCCACGAGCAAATCACAGGGATCAAACCCGGTGATATTTTAGTCGTTGAAATGCATAATTGTCACAAAAGAGCTGCTTTCGGAGAATTGGTTTCAAAGTTTGCTTTGTTGTATAAGGGGGCCTCCGCAATCGTTGTGAATGGTTATATGAGAGATGCAAATAGAATCATAAAAGAGAACTACCCTATCTGGTGTAAAGGGGTAACACCCATTGGTTGCTTGAATAGAAAAAACGAACATCCGATCAATAAAGATATTTTACTTGAGTTCAGAAAAAAATACGAAGATGCCATCGTTGTATGTGATGATGGCGGGGTTGTTGTTATCGGCAAGGAGAATATTAATGAAGAGTTCCTGGAAAAACTTGATTTCATTGAGTTGCAGGAAGATATATGGGGATATTGTATTAATACGAAGAAATGGTCCACCTATGAAACGGTCTGCTTGAAAAAATATTTTGACACCCATTTGCTGCCAGCTGAATTCAAAGATGATTTTGAATCATTTCTTAATGCAAAAGAAAAGACAAATGAAAAAGATAATAGATAGTCATTGTCATATTTTTGAAATTTTGGCGCCACAGAAAGAAAAAAATATCAATATTTCCAAACTTATTGATTCATTTAAAAAAAACGGTGTGCATAAAGCGGTTTTGCTTGCCATTGACGGTTTTAGCTCTAATCGTTTTGTAGAAAATATATATAAAACACATAAAGAGTTTTTCTGGATTTTTTATAATTTCAATCCCTTTGCTGCAAAGGTGGAAGATAGCATGGCGGAATTGGATAAAGGTTTTTTTTCAGGTGTAAAAATACATCCAAGGCTTCATGGATTTTCATTGCAGGATAAAAATATCATCAATTTTTTTAAAAAACTGGAAACCAGCGTTCACATACCTGTTCTGGTTGATGCATGGTTTTCCGATCATGACCCAGATAAGTTGATTAAGGAACTCATTTGGTTTGTAAATGAATTTAATGGGTTTGATATAATTCTTGCCCATTCAGGAGGATTTAAATTCAATAAAATTGTTGAACTGGCTGGAGATAGACATGTATATGTTGATACCTCGTATATCCTAAATACTTTTGTAAAATATCAAAAATATGACATGATTGAAGGATATATGAAAAGGCTTAAGCAAATAGACAGTTCAAAAATTCTTTTTGGTTCTGATTATCCTGAATGTGAAATAAAGGAAAGCATTCAACTCGTATCCCATTATCTTAACGAATTTGGTTTCTCTCTGGAGGACAAAGAGAAGATTTTTTTTTCTAATAGCCTTGAATTGTTAAATAGATGTTAAATTAGAGGTATGTTTCTATGAAGCAAAAAGATATGGAAGATTATATAGAGCGCTATTCAAAAAGATATAAACAGCATGGATACTCGGCAATGTCACTTGGCTGGGGTAAAAATGGAAATCAGATATACCGGTTTAATATTTTAAAAGAGGTCGGAATTGGAACTGAATCATCTGTTTTGGATGTGGGTTGCGGTTTCGGTGATTTTTATGGATTTTTAGTTGATTCTGGATGGCACGGGGAATACGTGGGTCTGGATATCGTTGAAGACCTTTTGATGGAGGCAAGGAGACAATATTCAGGGATTGATGTTAGGAACATAGATATTTTGGACAAAGGATTTTCCCGGAAATTTGATTATGTCATAAGCTCAGGTATTTTTAACGCAAAGTTGACGGCAGAAGATAATTATACCTATATTAACAGTATGCTGAAAGCAATGCTTGACTCCGCTGAGATCGGAGTTGCAGCAGATTTTTTGAGCATTTATGTAGATTATCAGGCAGAACTGAATTTTCATGCAGATCCAGAGAAAATTTATCAAATTATAAGGGCTCTTTCAAGACGAAATGTATTAAGAAGTGATTACATGCCTTATGAGTTTGCTGTATATCTTTACAGGAATGACAGTGCTGACCCAGATAGACACGTATTCCTTGAATATAAGAATCGATTTTAAATGATATTTGTTTGCAACACAATAAAAATGATTTTTCAAAATATGAAAGGACTGTTTAGCAATGCTGAATTTAATGCTGAAAGACATGGAAACGGCCCCCCAGATATACCGTCCGACCAATTTCTGGTCATCCGTACTGAAAGATGTGGTTTCCGTCATTCAAGGGTATGGTATAGACTCATTCAGGGATGAGTCCGTAATAAACCATTTTGTCCCCCATTATACAGAGGCTGAGAAAAAATACTATATTGATCCCGTCATCGATTATCGTATTTTTATGGCTTCCGATATAAATATCCCTCCCAAGCTGCAACATATCAGTGAGAGCAGCATTGGCAAACCTTCTCAGCACTATGAGCTGAATGGAAAATATTACAGTCGTTCAATGCTAAACTATTTGAGAGGATTAACCTATCTAAAAAAACTGGTTGACACTTCCAAAATAAGCCGTGTATTAGAGATTGGAGGTGGTTATGGAACGCTTGGGGAAATATTTTTAAAGAGTGACTTTAATAAATATTTTTATTTAAATATTGATATTCCCCCTGTTGCATATGTTGCAACACGGTACCTTCAAGCTGTATTTGGGGAGAACGTCATTGCAGAATACACAGACACGAAAGATCTTTCAATTATTGACATCAGTGTCCTTGCTGAAAGCGTTAACGCCGCAGTTCTGGCAACATGGCAGATTCCAAAAATTGTTGGAGAGGTCGATTTGTTTGTAAATTTCTTTTCGTTTCAGGAGATGGAGCCGGAGAATGTTAAAAATTACGCATCTTTTGTTACCCGATGTAATCCTAAATATATTCTTCTTAGAAATCAAAGGACAGGAAAACAGGTGGCTTCAAAATCCGGGCAATTAGGAGTTATGGAACCAACAACCCGTGAGCACTATCTTAAGTTTTTTGATAAATATAATTGTATTGGGTGTGATTCTGAGATATTTGGCTGTGTTAAAGACGGTTTTGAATCAGAGGTTATGGTTTTTCAAAAAAAATAAGTTAATTCATTAGGATATGAATTTGTATTTCCATTAGAAAAGTAGATGGTTAAAAAAGTATATTAAGAATTAGAGCAAAAAGTTAGAAATCAGGGACATCCTGCATATCAGGGTGGAGTATTATGAAAGCATCTCAAAGTGGGCATTGCCTTAGCAACGTTCAAGAAGATCATGGTGGATTGACTGTGGTAAAAAGTAAGCTTCTGGACTCTTTTTTCCTGACCCTTGAAAGAGAGCCTGAAAGAATATTTTGCACCGTATATAAGGACCCATTTATCCCAAAGGAAATAAGCTTTGCTGCAATCGCAGCATTCGTCGAGAAGCGTGCAAGCATCTTGGAGAACTTTGCACCTGAACGAGGATTGGTCTTTGTCGTGCACGATGACCCAATTGAGCAGATGGCCTGGTGGATAGCTATCGTCTATTCCGGCCGAATTCCTGGATTGTTGACCCCGCCAACACCAAAACTCGATTCCGAAAAATATGGTAAGGACCTGGCAGCGACACTCACGGCTCATACCAATGCCAGCTTGATCGTTGCTGAGAAATATGAGGAAATCACGACCGGAACACAGAGCCATCGAATATTGATCATGCACAATATCTCTGCATCTTCGGGAAGTGGGGCCTCTGCTCTATTACCGCCATACCGAGAGCCATCATCGCCACTACTTTTCCAGCAATCTTCTGGGACTACAGGTCTACGCAAAGGCATTCTTCTCTCCGAAGAAAGCGTGACCCGACAACTTGATACCTACGCTCAGGCAATTAAGCTCACCGACAACGATTGCATTGTCTCGTGGCTACCGCTTTACCACGATATGGGGTTGGTGGCCTGTTTCCTACTCAGTCTGTATACCACGACTCCGTTTGTACTAACATCACCGTTCACTTGGCTCACTGACCCAGCTTGGTTGATTCGCGCTGTATTCCGCCATCGGGGAACCCTTTGTTGGATGCCGAACTTTGCCTTCTGTTTCATGGCCGACCAAGTTGACATCAGCACATTGCCAACCGATGCTCTGAAGACCCTTCGCATGGTGATAAGCTGTGCCGAACCAATTCTTCCCAATTCTGTCGAACGTTTTGAGGTGGCTTTTTCACCACTCGGCCTCGCAATCGGGATATGTGCCGGATGTTACGCCATGGCCGAAACCACCTATGCTGTTACCCAGTCACATCCCGGACATGGCATTGCTGTTGAAACAGTGGATACCAGGCGCTTATGGCGCGATCAAATTGCGGTTCCAAGCTTAGATGGTAAAAAACGATTAGCCGGCTCTGGTCACGTTCTGGAAGGAACAGAGGTTCGCATCGGCGTGGGTCTCATGGACGGCCAGGTCGATGAAATTTACATCCGCAGCCATAGTGCCATGAGCGGCTACTTCGGAGTTGGAACGGAACGAAAGGCATTTGATCAAAATGGATGGTATGCTAGTGGAGACTTTGGCTATCTTCGAAAAGGCGAACTCTTCATCATCGGTCGAATCAAGGATCAAATTATCCGTGCCGGAGTAAACATTGACCCAGGTGATATTGAAATAATCCTTGGAGAAATTAAGGAAGTAAAAGCTGGTAGAATAGCAGCCTTCGGTATTCCCAACGAACGGGAGGGCACCGAAGACATCGTCGTAATAGCTGAGTTCGCAGGGAAACAGGTCACTGATATGAGCGCTGTCCTTGACAGCTGTAGAAAATTAGCGGTCCAACAGCTCCTCGTTCCGCCACAACGTATCGAATTCGTTCGTTCCGGCTGGCTTATCAAAAGCTCCAGCGGCAAGATCTCACGTGTCCAGAACCGAGAGAAATACCTGCGAATGTGCACACAGCGACTTCTTAAGACCATTTGCGTCGGTGAATACGTTGATGACATCGACGAGGATCTCAAGGATTCCTTCGCTTACTTTGGTGATTCCTCCCGAATCCGAGGGCCGGTAGATCTCAGCTATCCAGGAAGGGTTCGCGTAGGTAACTGGGTGAGCTTGGGTCGACGTGGACGTATTGTCATGCAGACGGATACGTCCCAATTGGAACGCTTTGGTCGGCAGCACTACACAGATGCAGACTTCGAGTACGCATCCGAATTCTACAGAAAGTGGGATTCCATGCTAACCATTGGCGATGGAACTCAGATCGGCAACGACTATTGCATCAGTTGTTGGTGCCGTATTGACATAGGCCGACATGTACTCATCTCTGATCGCGTCTTCATTACGGATGCCCTGCACCGTCACGAGTCGATGAATGTACCCATCCTGGTGCAATCCATGAGTGAAGGCAGGCCTATCTGCATCGACAACGGGGCATGGATTGGCGTTGGCGTTACCATCCTGCCTGGAGTTCATATCGGGAAAAATGCCTTGATCGGAGCCGGATCAGTGGTCTCCAAAAACGTTCCAGACGGCGCCGTAGTAGTCGGAAATCCCGCCCGAGTCGTCAGAATGGTGCCCCCCTCCATTTCACAAAAAAAACAACGAGCAGTTCAGACCACCGAAAACCGTGAACTTGCCCGAAAGGTCGCACGTGTTTGTGCTGAAATAATAGGAGAGCCTGTCCAGCAAGGGGATAGCCTCTTTACTTCCGGAAGGATGGACTCAATCCTGACTCAACACCTGTTGATTAATCTTGAAATCCTGTTTGGCAAGATCGATAGCGCCTCTCTCTTGGGGTCGAGAGCCGATACGCCAACGGAAATTGCGCATCAGCTGTCGTTGATCATTTCGAACTGAGCCAATAGCTTATTAGCGAATGGATGAAATCCATTCTTTAAAGAATGACTCTGATTTTATTTGTAAGCATTCCCATTCCTCCCATTTCAAGAAAACGGGTAAAATTTTGAATCGTTAAATCTTTTTTCCCACCTTGATTTAAGTGGTAGTTGCAAAATGCCACCTCTTTTTCCCCTCGATATATTTCCACCTTAACCTTATCTTTCTTTGATAAATTAGGATCGTTTAAAACATATAATAGTGCTTTTCCTGTTACCGTTTTACTAATATTAAATTCTTCTTGTAAAATGTTTTTGCAGATTAAGGCATGGACGATCCAGCGCAAATCATCCCAATGGTTCATTGTTTTCTGATCCTTTATTGTAATTGTGTCATTAATTACGTTTACCAATTCGTTTAATAATGATGAGATCATACTGGCATCTTGATATATCTTTGCAATCCATGCGGCATTTAATTTGACAAAATTATTGACCAATTCATCAAAGTGGTGCTGTTTGTTGAAATAACAAATCATCTTTTCTTTAGTCTCAAACCATTCTCCCATTGATTCTGTCTCCATTTTGTTAAATACTTTTGCCAGGGGAGGAGATTTGGAAGCGTAGAGCTGTTTCAAAGCAATGGCAGGATTAAGACCATTGCGCTGGGCAAATTTTAAAGGCGCTTTCAAAATTTCCGTATTCCATGAAAAATATATTAACCAATGAATAATTTTAAATTTTTCTAACTCCAATTCAGTCATATCTCGGGTTGCACGAACCGATTCTTCAATTTCAAAGACAGGTTGTCCGTCATAAACACCATATGCCCCAAAAATAGGACGAAATTTTGTTTTGATTCCATATTTTTTACGATCGGCTTCCCCCTCGTATTGAGAACCTGGCAGCATTCTTATGTTGTAGGGCATGATTTTTCCAAATCCCATATCAAATGCCATACTAAGCGTATTCATATGGCTTTCTGCGGTCTCTCCCGGCAGGCCGATCAGAATATCTGTGGAAACTTCAAGATTATTTTTCTTGTAATACTCTATCTGCTTTTTAATATGGATAGGTTTAATATTGCCGCGCCCACAGTTTCTTAGAACCGTTTGATCTGTTGATTGGATAGCAATAGACCCATTGCTATCCTTAATTGTCTTCGCAATTTCAATATTTCGATCACTTGTGTTTTTTGAATGCCATAGCGTCACATTTATTGGAAATCCTTTAGCATCCATAATTCGACGGATTTTTTTAGCGATCTCAACATCACGCTTCCGTATGCCAAAATTTGCATCACAAAAAATCCAATTGACTTGGCCGGCTGAGTTCTTTGCGACATAATCCAACTCTTCATAGACGATCTCTAGCGGTCTGTTCGATACTTTAGAGAGGGCCGAAATTCCCCAGGTACAATAGGTGCACCCAAATGGACATCCTCGGTTTGTTTCAAAAAGTGGAATCATATTGGGATCTGATAAAAAAGGGTCTAGAATTCCTGTAAGGTATGGACTCGGCAGATTTAGCTGTCTTGATTTTTTCTTGAGATCCAAGGGATCAAATTGAAGCTGTCCATTAACAAGGCCGGCGCAACCAGAGGGCGGGTTTGATAGCTTTTTCCCTTCCAGAACTTTTCCCACAAGGTTACCAAAGGGTTCCTCCCCGGCGAATAAAATGTAATAGTCCAGGCGTTTATTGTTTAAGAGAAATTTTTCAAGTCCTTTGCGATCGGTTCTGATATTCGGGCCGCCCATTACTGTTATCACCTTAGGATTCAGGCGTTTGGTCATCTTGAGAAATATCTGGTTAAGTCTTTCATTCCAACTGTAGTTACTGAGACCAAGAAGATCAGGGGGGGAAAGTTTGATTGTCTTTTCTAATGCTTGCGGGTATTTAAATATTTTAATATCAACGTCAGATTTGTATTTATTTTTTGCGTATGATGCGATGTAGGCGACGTTCAATGGAATAACGTAATTTGTTTTAAAGGTGTCATAGACCAAATCACCCAAATATATCTTTAACATATTTTCATCCCCATGAGAAGGATACAGATTAATTTATAAACGTATGATGTGATTCATTTGCCATTTTTGGGATAAAGTGTTCTATAAAATAGTTCTGCCTGTTCCCAATCCTCCGGTGTATCAATGTCCTGGGCAAGGTATCGGGGAATGAGAATTGGACGGGCATGTTGTTCAAACATAGAAAGTTTTTTTAAAAACGCATCTGTTTTTCCCCAATAAAATTGCCCGACATCATGGAGGGCTTCTGGAAGATCCTGAGTTCTTGTGTTGAGATGTTCTGGCCAGAACATTTTCAAACTGTTGGTATGTTCTTCTATTTTTAATGCCCTAAAAATAGAAGATGGAAAGGTGGCAACCGGGAAGGCAAAATTAGTGGTCGTGTCTTTTATAAGCTCATATCCATTTTTTAGGTCGGAGATGCGGACAAAGGGTGCTGTGGGGTATATGCAACAGGCATTATCATATCTCCGATCATTTTTGTTTAACCATTCAATCCCATGGTTAATAACGTCAATGGTAACGGCGTAGTCATCAGCTAAATATTGGGGCCGTATGAAAGGGATTTCAGCACCCCATTCAAGGGCGATATCGGCAATTTCATGATCATCGGTGGAAACAATTATCCTATCAAAAAGCTTTGTGTCTTGAGCGGCTATAATTGAGTAAGCAATAATGGGTTTGCCACAAAATAATTTAATGTTCTTACGGGGGATTCTTTTGCTACCACCCCTTGCCGGTATAATGGCAATGTTCCACGGAGATTTTTTCGAGTCTGTTCGTCTCATTGACAAAGGCCTTTGTTGTATTCAAGTATTTCATCTTTTGATAAAAAATGAGGGTTTGTACCGGAATTGTATTCAAACCCATGTGCCACAGGAGCTCCCTTTTCATCAAGATTATTAATTGTCGGGTCAACTTTTTTGCCCCTGAATTGTATGGATGGTAAAATAATATAATGATCGTCAAATTCGACTGTGAGATGTGAATCATCTTTGGGGCACATGATTTCATGGAGTTTTTCACCCGGGCGAATACCGATGATTTTCTGAGGGATGTCCGGGGCCATTGCCAAGGCAAGATCGGTAATTCTAACAGAAGGGATTTTGGGTATATACAATTCTCCCCCGGCCATCCGCTGGAAATTTTTTATGACAAACGCAATCCCTTGTTCCAGGGTAATCCAGAATCTGGTCATCTCCTTATCGGTGATGGGTAGGGTGGCTGTTTTTTCATTGATCAGTTTTTGAAAAAAAGGGACCACCGATCCTCTGGATCCAACAACATTGCCATATCTTACAACCGAGAAAATGGTTTTTTTTGTCCCCGCAAAATTATTGGCTGCAACAAAGAGTTTGTCTGAACACAATTTGGTTGCCCCATATAAATTGATGGGGTTGGCTGCTTTGTCAGTAGAAAGGGCAATGACCTTTTCGACATCGTTGTAAAGCGCTGCATGAATAACATTCTCAGCTCCTGTGATATTGGTTTTTATACATTCTGTGGGGTTATATTCAGCTGCAGGGACTTGTTTGAGTGCTGCCGCATGGATGACATAGTCTATGCCGTTCATTGCCATTGATACGCGGTCTTTATCCCTGACATCACCAATAAAATATCGCATGCAGTCTTGATCAAATTGCTGCTGCATCTCAAATTGTTTCAGTTCATCCCTGGAGAAAATTGCGATTTTTTTGGGTTTGTAATTCTTGAGTAGCGTTTCGGTAAATTTTTTACCAAAAGAACCTGTTCCCCCTGTGATTAATATGGATTTGCCGTTTAGCATTGCTTCTTCCTTTATATTATAGTTTTATGCTATAAAACCTGCTGTTTCCATTGATTGGGAGAGCCGGGCTGCCATCATTTCTTTTTTTGTTATGTTGTCTGCCTCATAAAGCGCTTCCTGATTTTCCCAAAGTTTTCCATGCCACTTCCCCCAAAAACAGATTGAGGCATCCGGATCAAACAGTGATGGTCTCTCACGCAAAGATACCAGGCACACATCCGGAACATACATGCAGGCATCGGTCCTGAGGCAGATATCCATGAACATAAATTTTCCTGTGGGTTCCCAAAAACCACCCATGCTATGGAAAACCTTTCTATTGATACAAATAAAGTGATCCAGAAGTTCAAAGCCTCTTTCTTTATTTGCATTTGGAAAATCCCCAGCCAGGTATTGGTATGCTGATACCGGGCTATGATTTTCGTCTAAAACAATTCCTGCGTGTAATATGCTGTTTTTTCTGTCAATAATCCGGGCTCCCAGTATTTTTGTTATGCCATGCTTTTTGATGGCTTTTTTAAGGAAATAAAGCCACCTGGCTTGGGGGAGAAGGTGCTTGTCCAGAAACAATAGCGTCTTTCCACAGGCTATTTTTGATGCCTTGTTCATCATTTCGGGCAATGATAGGTCGGTTGGGGCAATAATTCGTTTTACATTCCCCTCTAAGGAGTCCAGAATTTTTAAGGATTCCTTTGATAGGTCAGGCGGTTCAATCAGGATTACTTCAAATGTTCCGCTATCTTCCGAGTTCAGAGAAGTGGCCTCCAACTGTGCCAGGGTTTCATCCGGGTTGTGGGATAGAATAATAATAATGGACCAGTCTGTGGCATCCTTTGTGGCACCTTGAATGGGAGGATGGTGCTTTGTCTGGTTTGCCGCAATGATTTTTTTAGAAATCCTGATGACAGCGTTAACAGCGTCTGTTGTGTTTGATAATTCATTTTTAAAATAATCTTTGAGATCTTTTTGATGGACGAGGGTGGTCAAATCCATGTTTTCGGAAATCGCTTTGCCCAGTTCAACCGGGGTCATTTTGACTGCCACCTTTAATTCGGTAAATGAATAGGCCATTGTTTGATTCATTTTTACATCAAGATGGATCAGGGGCTTACCGAAAGCCAACGCCTCCAGGCCTGTGGTGCTGGGTTGGACAATCACGCAGACATCGCTTAATGAGATAAGATCATAGGTGTTTTCATCGTCGTGGAAGGGGGTTATCCGGGGGGTGTTTTTGCCGTCAGGAATGGCTGAAACCCAGGCGTCAAAATGGTTATGGTTGGTGATGGGATGAAATTTGATGAATAGGCGGGTATCCGGGGTATCGCAGATTGAATCAAAAAGGGGGAACAGCTCTTCGATCAATGGGATTTCACCTGAAAAAAGCAGGAGTACTGCCACACTATTGATACAATTATATTGCTTCCGTTTCTTTTCTCTGATGTGATTTTTTTTCTGATTTTCAATTTCACTTGAAAGGTGGGTATTGCCCACCGGTATGATTCTATCCGCTGGTGCTTCAAAATCGGTGAGTTTCCTTTTGATCCGTTCTCCCCAGACAAGGTTCAGGGTTGAGTTTTGAACGTGGCCGGTATACCCAAAATTAAGTCCATAATACAGCCCCTCCTGGAAGGTGATAAACGGAATATTCAGTTTCTTGGACCAGAATCCGAACATTTTTCCCCATCTGTTCAGTTCGTGCAGGGCAAAGCAGATGTCCGGCTTTTCTTTTTTTAATAGATTTCGAAACCCGATATATTCAACCGCAGTGGCATATATGGTTTTGTCAATTACGGTGACCGGTGATGTCCCAAACAGAAAATTGGTTTTCAGATTGATTGCAAAGGCATTTCTCAGTAATAAATAATTGTCTTGAATCTCATCTTTATCTTTGTCTGATACGAAATCAAATACATGGGAATAATTAAGCCCGAGTTTAATGGCTGTTATTTCCTGGGAACGTTCAGCTTGGCCAACAACATAGTGTATCTTAGCCCCCTGGTGAAATAGTTTTTTTACAACTGGAGAAATAAACCGGGTGTGGTGTGCAAGGGCAATGTAGACAATGATTTTTTTGTTTTTCCAGAAATC
>Ga0180007_10001407_pt1 | contig 33251 bp, 25 predicted proteins | sample MM_PC_MetaG_FD_121122 | JGI IMG/M metagenome (GOLD analysis project Ga0180007, IMG submission 121122) | Groundwater microbial communities from the Aspo Hard Rock Laboratory (HRL) deep subsurface site, Sweden - MM_PC_MetaG | ecosystem: Environmental > Aquatic > Deep subsurface > Groundwater... | reverse complement strand
CTGACCGCTGTCCTCTCGCTGTATAATAAATAAACTTTATTACACAAATTTATCTACGTTTTTAGTGTAGATGTCTATGATAAAGAATCTAAGCCGGCAAAGCCGGAGAGGTCGACCGACTTCTTCGGTAGACACCAGAAGACAGCAAAGTGGTATATTTTAAAGAATCTAAACATATACTTAAGTTTACACAATTTTTTTATAGGCGGGTGAAATAGGGTAAAGTACGTTAATTCAGAGTGGCTGACTTAAAATAGTTGTGTTAGTTTCAATAGCCAAGTGGAAGGGTTTCGCAATGGCAATTCAGAGCGGCTTAACGAAGAAAAAAATGGCAGGATGCCGAATTTTTTTTCGCCGTTCAGAGTGCAGACCGACGCCACGAGGGCGGCGGCAAACGTCCGCCTGAATTGCCATTGCGAAACCCTTCCACGGTGTCTATTGAGAAAAGACTGCCGGTTAACGTCCGCCTGAATTACCGGATTTAACACCTTCATGGTGCCTATTCAAAAATTGATTTAAATTCTTAAGATAAAAAGACTAATCATTTTTTTATCTTTACCGAAAATCTACTAAAACAAGAGCATTATGGTCGGCAATTCACTATTTGAAAAAACTATGTATATCGCACAGCGAAGCCTCGGCGCTGACACGCTGCGAAAAAAGGTTATCGCCAATAATATCGCCAATGTAGACACTCCGCATTACAAAAGGCACACCGTAACATTTGAATCTGAAATGAACCGCGCGCTTCAGGAAGAGCGCAAGACCCGTTTCCTGCTTAATACGACCCACGAACGCCACATTCCCGGTTTTAAAGTAAAACATTTTTCAGAAACGGCTCCGCGGGTGCATGTGGAATTTAACACCAATTACCGGAATGATAAAAACAACGTTGATATCGAAAAGGAAATTTCTGATGAAGTGAAAAATTCACTTCATTACAGCGCCATGACTACTGCGGTGGGTAATAACTACCGGAAACTGCGCAGTGTGATGGCGTAACCGGAATAATAAGGCAGGCGGAATACCATGAGTTTATTTGCTTCAATTAACACAGCTGCAACCGGCCTGAGCGCCCAGCGGCTCAGAATGGATGTCATCTCCGATAATATGGCAAATGTGAATACTACCCGCACTACTGAAGGCGGACCCTTCCGGCGGGGACGCGTAATAATGCGTCCGCGAGATGACAGTCCGAGATTTAAGCTTCCTTTCCTTCCTGAGTCTTTTAAACCCGGTCCGGGCACAGGAGTCAGAGTAATAAAGATAGAAAAAGATATGTCGCCTACCCGCATGGTGTATGACCCCGATCATCCCGATGCGGTCAAATCAGGTCCGAAAAAAGGATACGTTGAAATGCCGAATGTAAACATTGTAAAAGAAATGGTTGATATGATATCGGCTTCCCGCGCGTATGAAGCGAACATCTCAATGGTCAATTCGGCAAAAGCCATGTTTAAAAGCGCGCTGAATATTTCACGCTGACAAAATTACAGGAGCAACTTATGATAGAATCTTTACGCGGTGATACGGTACTTATGCGCACCGCACATGACCGGCATTACGGAAGTGTTCCACGCGGAAGCGAGCCGGGTAATTTTATGGAAATATTTGCGCAAGCCATGAACAAAACCATTACAAGTGTCAACCGCGACCAGGTCGACGCAGATAAATTAATGATTAAAATGGCCACAGAACCCGAAAGCGTCGATATACACGATGTGATGATCGCTCAGCAAAAAGCCCAGCTCTCACTTGATTTTACAAAAAACATTCTGCAGAAGACTGTTCAGGCATATGAAAAACTGACTAATCTCCGGTAATAGCAGATCGCGTCAGGTAAGGCGTGACATCAGTTCCTTTATTTTCACTTTCAGATAATTCTCAAGAAAAAGCATTGCGTTGAGCTGACGGAAAAAGTCTTTCCTCCTTACGGCTGCTTCATCCTGTTCAAGGTACACCAGCAGTCCGTCATCGCCGAACAGACATCCCATGAGGGTAGTATAAGCCCGTTTTCGTGAACCTTGTACAGAATCAATTGCAATATCCTTATAAAGCAGGTCAAGCACATTGAGCAAATCAAGGTACACCGTGTTTTTATCCAGCGACAGGCAATTCTGTTCGTCAAAGAAAAATTGAGCAGCAAAATGAACATAATGTTCGGGAAATTCCCGGTACTGTGTATGCAGCCGATGCCAGATTTCCTGAATAGCCGAATGCTGTTTTTCTTTTTTTAAAATTTCAATAATATGGTTTTTCCCAAGGGCATGGTTTGAGAAATATATTTTCTGCATCTTTTCTGTCCCGCAATGCCCAATTGCGTCGAGAAAAAATATTCTTGCCTGATGATTGTGCAGCGCATCATATGTATGCGGCAAATCTGCATTTTCAGAAAATGTACTGAACTCCTTTTCCAAATCTGCTTCGACTGCATCAGGATGCTGCTTTTTGATAATCATCAGACCTATAAGTATTGAAGGATACTGTTCTTTTGCTTTTTCACGCTGCGTGAATAATTCCCTGGTCATAGAACGAATTGCTTCATCCGAAGTATGATAATTCATCAGATACATATCAATAATTTTCAGCTTCTGTACAGGATCAGTGGTGCGGCTGAATTGTCTGCGCAGATCATCTTTGTAACTTCCACCTGAAGAAATTTTTGTATACATTTTATTTTTACATTCATATGCATCACCTTTTGTATATATATCAAGCAGTTTTTTCGCTACCGGTTTCCATTCTTCATCGGTTAAGAGCGCCGGCACAATCAGGCTTTTAATGTCATTTATTCCCACTGGTTTGCCAAAACTATCGAGAAACGAGTCTGCAAACTTCTGCAGATCAGTATTAATTTGATCTTTTACCATTTCCGGACTGAAATGGCTCAGACAAATAACATTATCAGATGCGCATATCTCAAGAGAGCTGAGCGCAATTCTCAGTGTCATCATATGATTTTTTTTGCCGGTAAAATCAATAAACAGACGTGTTAATGATGCATCGCCTCCGGAGGCAGCCGCTTTTTGAATATCGGTAATTTTCCCGTAACCGAAGGAATTATGCCGGACATATGTACCTTTATCGAAAAGGATATGTTTTTCAAACACCGCTATCTGGGAAGGAATATTTTTTTTAATTTTTGTTAATCCGGAAATCGTGAGAAAATCATTCAATAACGAATGATCTTTATATTTAACCCTGTACAGACTGAGGATATCTTCTTTTAAAAATTGATCGTCGGGGGTTTGTTCAAAAAGGTACTTAATTAGTTCAAGACAAATGTCTGTATGTGCGGCATAATTTCTGTTATAGTGAGTAAAAAGTTCAAGATAAAATGCGTGGGCCTTTTCCCGTATCATCCGCGCAGTAATCTTCCGGGCGTATTCAAGTACAAATGCGTAGTCGGTATCGTTGTATTTCAGCAGGCTTTTCCATATCTGGAGTACATCAGCGGTATGACCGCCGTCGAAAGCTCTGAAAAAGGCCATTTTCATATACCGGAGTGCTTCTGCTTCATCTTCCTGTTTACGTAAAGCGGCGGCGATTTTCTGCGGAAGTTCATAATTTGCCGGTTCTTTAGAAAGAATTTTCATTTGCACATACAGCAGGTCATCGGTCTGGTTTTCGCTGTGATAATGCGCAGCCAGAATATTAAGTACAGTCAGCGATTCATGGTATTTCAGAATTTCTTTCGCAAAAAAAACGGTTATCCCCGGTTTTTTAATTGCGGCAAATAAATGAAAGAGTTTATCAATATTCTGCTCCGGATTGTTTCCGAGTATTATATTGAGAAAATACACGGTAAAGGCAGTCAGGGGAGACTGACTGTTTCTCTCATAATATCCAGCCGCAGTTTCCTGCGCGATTTTCTGAGAGCTTTCACCATCAAGCGCATTGATGAGCTGCAGCATATCGGTAAAGTGTTTTAAAGAATATTTTACCAATGGCGGTCGTATCATCAGGTCTTCCTGAAGGTTTTCTTTAATTTTTTCTATTGAGTTATTCATAACGTTTCCTTAATTTATGATAGATATTTTCGTTAACGGCGCGTATTTTACGTAAAAGTGCGGATATTTTTTTTTGGCAATCCCCGTCTTCTGAAAATTTCAGGAAATCGAGGAGGAAGATGTAATGGTTAAGAAGGATCGGTTCGGTCTCGCCCCGGCTTGATTTACGTATTTCATAATCAATTTCATATTCATACGTTTTTTTTTGAATCTGCTCCAGGTCGCGCGCGTTCAGCGGCGAAACTACTGAAAAAACCCCGAGTACGGCCGCGTATACCGGCAGCCAGATATTTATTTCAACACCGCTGAAGCCGATGTCTTCCACGGTCCGTATCAGTTTTAAAATAGGCGGCGCTTTTATTACCGCAAGCCGTATGGTTCGCGGCCCGTAAAAAAAGGCATCGCGATAGTACGCCATTGCCTTATCTGTTTCGCCGAGAAAAAACCAGGCCTCCCCGGTTAATACCGAGATCATCGGATCTTTCGGTCTGAACCTGGCAGCATATATCAGGGTATCGCGGCATTTTTCATACTGCGCTACTTCCAGAAACGCCTCTGCCAGGAGAATAAGCGTATCTGGATTTCTTACCTTGTTGCTTTGAAATTCATTGATATAACAGTCTATGATCCGGAAATATACCGCATCGCGGAAATGTACGGAAAAACGCAGATCTCCGATATCTTTTTTAACAAGGAACTTTTCAAAGGCGCGCCACTCACTTTGCAGAATAGCAGCCCGTTCCAGATTTCCGGACTTTTTTGAGATTAGATCTTTTCTATTTATCCAGAATTTAAGACACTTCATAACCGGAAATATTTCCGGCAGCGAAACATCTTTTTTGATTATTTCTTCATACAGGTTGTAGGCTTGTTCAAACTCGCCTTTACGGATAAGTTCGAATGATGACTGATATTGTTTGACGATAGGGTCGTCATTAAATGTTAGCTGTTCCTCCGTTTTCATGATGATAATTGAGCCTGGTACCTATATGTTTCAAAGCTGTGCCGTGGGTAGAAAAAGTAAAACGATGTTAAATTTCATCATGGTTTTGTCCGTACCATAATATATTGTATCATGAGTTTAAAAAGTCAAGGTCTTTTTTCTATAAGTGTCGTGGGATGGATTTCACCACCGGCAATTCAGCCGGACGTTAGCCGGTGGTCTTTTTTCAATAGGCACCGTGGAAGGGTTTCGCAATGGTAATTCAGGCAGAGGTTTATTTTTTCTAAAAGCACCGTGAAAGAGGTTCAAAAACTAAAACCCAATCTGACGTTTGCGGCTGCCATCCTGGCAGCCTGCTGCACTCGGCAAGCGTGGAAAAACCTCGGCCTCCTGCCGTTTTTCCACACTTGACGCCGATTGGATTTTGAGTTTTTGACCCTCTTCCACTTGTCTATTTAAAAAAAGACTACTAAAAAGCCGCTCTGCATTACCTATGCGAAACCCTCCCACTTGACCATTGTAAAGAAAACAACTACTATAAATCGTCGCTCTGAATTACGAGCATGAAGTCCTTCCACTGGCTATTGAAAATAATATATACTACGAAATACCCCTGAAACTAAAAGTTTGCGTTCGCCCTCGTCAATCCTGAATATTTACCTGCTCAGATAGCGGTTTTCATAGTATAATCTTTATATTCTAAATCTTATATTCTCCGGATTTATTTTTTAACATATGCAAAAAAAAAGCAGCTTACCGCAACAAAAATTTCTGCCATAAATCTATTTTCAATTGACTGAATCTGCGATGACACCAAATCAATGCCGTGAAGGCTGCGCTGCTGCCGGTATCTGCGCGGTAATACCCACGTACAACAATGCCCGGACGATTATTGCTGTTGTCACAGATGTCCGGCAATATGTGTCTGATATATTTGTAATTAATGACGGCAGCACTGACGGCACTGCCGGATTGCTTGAAAAAATTGAAGGAATTACGCTTATCACACATCCCGTCAATCTTGGGAAAGGCGCCGCGCTTAAAAACGGGTTTTCAGCAGCGTATCACAAAGGTTTCAAAGCGGCTATCACAATCGACTCTGATGCACAGCATTATCCTTCAGACATTCCGTTATTTCTTTCCGCGTATACCCGTCATCCCGGGGCGATTATTGTCGGCGCGAGGAATATGTCAAAAGACGGAATCCCTGCACGAAGCAGTTTCGGTAATGCCTTTTCTAATTTCTGGCTGTATGTGCAGACCGGATGCCGTCTTCCCGATACCCAATCCGGATTCAGGATATACCCCCTGAATACGGTAGCACCTATTACACTTTTTTCCTACCGGTTTGAATTTGAAATCGAAATACTTGTACGTTCGGCCTGGAGGGGAGCGCCTCTTATGAGTATACCCATTCAGGTGCACTATGAACCGAAAGAAACCCGTGTAACCCATTTCCGCCCCATAATTGATTTCCTTCGTATTTCCGCGCTGAATACCATTCTCACACTGATCGGAGTTTTCATTCAGCTTCCCCGAAGGCTATTGCGCCGTCTGTATGCTGCATAAATTCTTTTTAACCTGTTTCCGGTTTATTGCCCGGCATCAAATCTGTACGGTACTGTGCTGCACCGCGGCAGTGGGTTTTGCCGTGTATAGCTACAGGACACTTACTCTCGAAGAAGACATCATTAACTTCCTGCCGGCTGACAATCCCGCAATAAATGATTACAAAAAGGTATTCACGCACTTTAAACTGCTGGATAAAATGTTCATCGTTATTACTAAAAACAACGCCCATACTGCTGAAACCGGTACTGCCGCCGAAGACGATGTATATATGCTTATGGATTATGCGGATGACCTCGCAGAAAAACTATCCGCAAGCTGCGGACGGTTCATCGAACAATTGTTTTACCGTTTCAGCGAAGCACAATATACTGAAATACTCAGTGTTATGGCACGCGCACTGCCTGTTCTCGCAGATCCAAAAGATTACAAAATACTGGAACAGCATTTTACTACTGAGAGCCTCAAAAGCAGAATAGACGCATCATATAAAATTCTCGCTTCGCCCGCCGGTTCCGGATACGCGGATATTTTTTCCGCCGATCCGCTTTCTGCGGCGGGAATAGTCATGAAAAAACTGGAAGATCTCAAACTCGATTCAAGCATGGAATACGTAGACGGGTTTTTATTTACCAAAGATAAAAAAAATCTGATTATGGTGCTTACCCCGGCGCTGAGCACAAGTGAGACCGGCAATAATGAAATTTTTTTTACCAAAGTTTCAGATGATATTACATCACTCCGCAGAACATATCCCGACGTCGCAGCGTATACCTGGGGAACAATTCCTGCTGCACTTGAAAATGCACGTGTAATGAAAAAAGATATTTTTTTAGCGGTGTGCATATCGATGGCGGTAATCGGCGCGCTTATTTTTACACAGTTTAACCGGAAATTGCACGCGGTATATATTTTTTTACCGATTGTCTTCGGCGGACTTACCGCATTCGGGGTTGCCGGCCTTATCTATTCCTCAATTTCAGCGATCGCGCTCGGTATGGCAAGCGTATTAATCGGCGTATCAGTTGACCAGGGTATTCATCTCGTCACACATTATGAAAAAAAATCAAATTCAGAAGAAACAGTCCGCCTTCTGTCAACACCGATTATTTCAAGCGCGGCTACTACTGCAGGAGCTTTTTTCTGCCTGCTGTTTGTATCAATCCCCGGACTCCGTCAAATGGGAGTGATTTCCGGAATCAGCATTCTCGCCGCGGCTGTGTTTTCACTACTATTTCTTCCGCACTTTTTTCAAAAACCTGCTGAAAACCGCTCATCAGGAATTGTACAGCGGATAGCCTCCTTCCCGTACCATTTACGTAAGCCGCTTTTAATCCTGTACATAATAGTTTTTGGAAGCGCTGTTTTTAATCTTCCGCGAATAAGGTTCGATGGTGATATTAATAACCTCGGATATATTTCAGAATCAATGCGGTTCACTCAGGATCAGGTTATGAAAATCTGGTCATCGGGAGTATCGCGGATGATGGCCCTTACCGCAGCTCCGGATTATGACACGGCGGCGGCAAAAGCACGTGAAGTTTCGCGGATCCTTGCGTCTCTAAAAGAAGAGGGTAAAGTCGAATTAATAAACGGCCCGGCAGGGCTTCTGTATTCGCGTCAGGAACAGGATGAGCGGATACAAAATTGGAATAAATTCTGGACTAAAAGCCGGAAAACCCGCTGCAGAAATGCGGTAATGGAAAAAAGTCAGTCGCTCGGGATTTCTGTCGGAATATTTGAAAACTATTTCAAAGCCCTCGATAACCCCGGCTACCTGGACTTTGATACAATGCCTGTCGGTCTCCGGCATGACATTCTTTCCGATTATGTGAAATTTATTAATGACACATGGCTTGTCCTTACCGTGTATAAGGCGGCGCCGGAATACAAGGAAGAAGTACAAAACGCAGTAAAAACCGTTCCGGGCATAATAACCGTTTCAAAGCAGGATTTGTCTCAGTCCATTCTCACACTGATATACGCGGATTTTATACGGCTCACGCAGCTTGCGGTACTCGCGGTATTTGTCATACTTGTGATAACTTTTAAAAATTTATTCAAAGGCTTTGTCTGTTTACTGCCCGTCGCGCTGAGCTGGGTAATCACTATCGGCATTATGCCGCTGTTTGGTATTCAGTTTAATATGGTAAATATAATAATCTCTGTATTTATTTTCGGCATCGGTATTGATTACAGCATCTTTCTGCTCAGAGGAATTGAGCATGACATCGTTAATAATAGCCCCGCCGCGCGTACCTCAGAAGGGACTACGGTTAACTCGTATAAATTATCAATTCTTCTTTCAGGAATTACCACCGTGTGCGGTCTTGGAGTTCTTGCCTTTGCCGCGCATCCCGTACTCAAATCAATCGGGATTACCGCGCTGATAGGACTTGGAACCGTACTCTACACTGTACTCGTTATTCAGCCGGTTATTGTACTCCGGGCCGCCAAAAGCAGATTTTTTAAAACCTTTACCGGAAAATAAACTGAGCATCACCGAATGAATAGAAACGGTACCGGTTTTCCACTGCGTGTATGTAAGAACGCATAATCAATTCATATCCGCCGAAGGCGCACACGAGCATAATCAGTGTCGAAACCGGCAGGTGAAAATTAGTGATCAGTCCGTCAACTGAAATGATACGCTGCGGAGGATGCAGGAAAATATCCGTGGTGAATTCCCCTGCAGAAAAATTACCGTTATTCCGGATATTATCTTCAAGCGCCCGCAGGCTGGTTGTCCCGACTGCAATTATCCGGCGGTTTTCCTTCCGGGCGGTATTGAGCAATACCGCTGTATCAGCGGAAATACTATATTTTTCCTGATGCATACGGTGATCACGGATATCCTTATGTGACACGGGCAAAAAGGTCCCTGAATTTATTTCCAGTGAAAGCATACTGATTTGTATCCCGTGTAATTTGAGCGCATCGAGAAGAGGGTGGTCAAAATGAAGACCGGCAGTGGGTGCTGCAGCAGAGCCGGTTACAGATGAGTATACGGTCTGATACCGGTTTTCATCTCCGCATTTTTCTGTGATGTACGGCGGCAGCGGCATATGTCCGTATCTTTCAATAAGTACATCAGCTTCATCAGCTGATAAAATGGCCGTATTATGATTAACAAAATGTCCTGAAAAGAAACGATCAGTCCGTCCGGAAACATCTATGCACACATCACCGGTTATTTTAATCCGGGTAACATTTTGAATTCTTTTTGCCGGTTTTGCAAGAAATCTGATAGTACCGTCGCGTGATACCTCATCGATAAGCAATTCAATCGCTGCGCCGCTTTCCTTTTTTCCGAATAGCCGGGCTTTCCTCACACGGGTGTTGTTCATTACCAGAATATCATCCTTGCGAAGCAGTCCGGTGAGTTTCTCGAACATTGTGTGGGTAATTTCCCCGGAAAGAAGATCAACGCACATAAGACGAGAACCGCTTCTTCTTGATTCAGGGTGCTGTGCGACGAGTTCTTTCGGAAGATTGTATCGGTAGATTTCCGAATTGTTATAATCGATCAAACAGAGATGCTTTTTTAATACGCGTTTTTTGCACCGTTTGGGGGGATGCGCAGCGCAACGCGCTGAAAACGGGTGATGAGAATTTCTGGGGCGACCGTAAAAGCACCGGCGGCGATCATCGTATGTCCGCCGCTGTCGCCGTCTTTTCCGATAGCCTCGGACAGCATTGACGCAACATTGGAATTTTCACGGGAAGTCCGGGTGGAAACATAATTTACTAAATCGTGCGAACCGGTGACGATTGTAAAATCAATGCCGTCAATACCGATAAACACATCGGCAATTTCAGAAATATATTCCGGTGAACTTACCTCGCCCAAAATACATGAAATAACGTTTTGAACGGTTTTATACTGCTGCAGTGCTTTTTGCAAAACACCATAATATTCGATTGGTTTTTTTGCGTGACGAATCCGCGAAAGCATGACCGGATCAGCGAGTCCGTAAAGTTTTTCAAAATATTTAATGTCTTCTTTTGTTGCGCCGCGGTCGAGATCTTTGGTTTCGGAAATAAGTGCATAACAGTAGGCGGTCGCAATTTGTTTACTGACCGGCAGATTCAGTTTGCGGAGATATTTCAGCACCAGTGTAGCGGTAGCCCCGACTTCAGTGTCGATATCAAAAAAACCGCATCGGGGAAGTTCACGAATATGATGATCGAAGGTTATATCGGGTTTCCGGTTAGCGGGAAATACAGTATTGGACGCGCCGGCCTGGCAGTCGACAAGCGCGAGGAGATCATACGCGGTATGTTCATCATTTTCGTACGGGAACACAGGAATCGCAAGCTGCGCGATCATCGCGCGGTTCTCACTCCTTGTCAAAAAACCCCCGTACACAATTCGTGTTTTGATTTGCCGGCTTTCGGATATTGTTTTAAGCATAAGCGCGCTTGCAATACTGTCCGGGTCAGGATTATTGTGCATGAAGATGAGCAGTGATTTGCCGCGGGTGAGGGTTTTGAGAAATGATTTTATTTTCAATGATTTGTACTACATTCTAATAAGGAGACGTGCAAATTTACCATGGAAGTAAAAATCATGTAAATATGTAATTTATGTATACTCATTAATTTACATATGGGCTGTATGGAAGGGTGGGTAGCCGTTGCGAACCCCTTTCACTTGGCTATTGAAAAAAAATCATTACTACAAAATAGTAGCGCTGAATTGATCTTCAAAACCCTTCCACGTCGCCTGTAGAATAAAGTTCACCGGCAAACGTCCGCCTGAATTCCCGGTTGAGCGAAACCATTTCACGCTGCCTGTAAAAAAACCTTCCAGCAAATATTCCAATGGTTTATCATGATTTGCAGCTCAGTCCCAGTTCCTGTTATAAAATTTATGCGCATTCATAAATTTCCTGCAATGTCTTTTTATTTCGGTAATAAACAGCGATTCCGATCCTTTCATGGTAAAGATATGCAGTTCTTTTTTAGCCCGGGTCAATGCGACATAGCAAAGCCTCCGCTCTTCTTCCAATAATTCTTCATGGTCAAGAAGCCGCACAGGCCGAAGCAGGGTCGGTCCGTCCGAAACGGCAGGAAATCCCCACATGCCTTCAGCCGCATGGAGGAGAATGACCGCATCCGCCTCATCTCCTTTTGCCTTATGAATCGAGTATAGTCTGACGCCTTTTTTGTTTTCCTGTTCACAGACAATACCGGCTGAGCTGAGTTTTGCCATGAGTTCCGGGAAAAATAATTTATACCGGCACAGAACCAGTATTTCTTCAGGTTTAAAATGCAGTTTATTAATAAAATGTGTAATTACCTTTACCGTGTAGTCAATCATGAAAATTCTGTACGCTTTAAAATGCATTTCCGGAAGAATGTGCAGGCGGGGATGAGTGGAAACACGGCTCATACCTTTCATTTTTTTTTGAATTTTTTCAATATTAAAACTCATTAATGTTTCGCCGGCGCAGAGCACTGATACAGGACAGCGGTAATTTACGGTAAGATACGTGTTATGAGGATCCGGAAAATGTTCGGCAAACCTTGTAAAAAAACGAACCTGTGAACCGCTGAAGGAATATATTGACTGCCAATCATCACCGACACAAAAAAGACGCGCGGTATTTTCCGGTGTTACCAGCAGTTTCAACAAATCAATTTTTTCCTGAGAAATGTCCTGAAATTCATCGACCAGAACCATATCATACATTTCAGCAAAACGCTTTGCATCTTTGTGCATACAATCCAGTGCCTGATGGATCAACCCCGGAAAATCAATTTCTCCTCTGCAAAGCATTTCCTCCATAAATTTCTTCATTGCCGACACTGCGCACGAGGTGAAAACCGCAGTTTCGATTCCATATTTTTGTTCAATGCCGGTAAAATTATCCGGCTCTAATCCGCAGGAGCGGGCGTTTTGAATAAAGGCACACAGCAAATCTTTGAAAGCTTCCGTACGCGGTGCATAATCATAAATCAATTTATGTAATTGGTCTGGATTTTTTTCCGTGCACTCCCCGTAAATTTCATGAATGAATTTTAAAATTATTTCGGGGAAATCAGAACTGTTTAAATCAGAGCTGTGCACTATCCTGCATTCCGCACCCTTATCAGCTGCCAGACGTTGAAGTCTCCGATGCTTTCTTCTTTCAGCACTGAACCAAAAAGGAATATACCGTGATTCGCGGGGAGGATCAGGAATAAGAAAAATATTTCGGTTGTTGATTGGAAAGTGCGCCGGAAGCGCTCCTGAGCCGTATGTTTCTATGTGATGCGAATATGGGATTTCATGGAGCAGCAGAAAATCGGCCAATCGTTTTTCTGACAGAGAAGAAACATCTTTCCCGGATAATGTTAAATAATTCTTTTTGAGCGCGGATTTTTTATTATTATCCTGAATTTCATCACTGCGGAGCAGGTGTTCGTAGAATACTTTCAAAAAATGCCGGTCTTTCAGGAATTCAGAAAAATTTGTGTGTACAAATTCATGCACATCCTGGTTCATGACTTTCGGCGTCTTCCCGGTACATTCTTTAACTGTATGATACGCAAAACTATGAAATGTGCGGATCTCAACTGTTATTCCGAAGTCGCGTACTAACCTTTCCTGCATGATCTGCGCCGCTTTACGGGTGTAGGAAACTGCGAGGAGACGTTCAGGAAGAATACCAGACTGCTGCAGTTCCCATGCTATTTTATACAGCAGAACTGTTGTTTTTCCCGCGCCGGCACCGGCAACAATGAGGTGATGCTTTGCTGAGGTTTGTACTGCCTCCTGCTGGGCGGGGTTGAGTCGGTCGAGAGAGATGGACATGCCGGCGGTAGTTGAAAAGAAGTAGTGTTTTTAGAAAGTTATCGAGGTAATTATACAATGATCAATTTGAAAATAGTGATGTGGAAGGTTTTCGGCGGCAATTCAGGCGGATGTTTGTTTTTTTTTAAAAGCACCGTGGAAGAGTTTCAAAAACTAAAATCCAATCTGACGTTTGCGTCTGCCATCCTGGCAGCACGCTGCACTCGGCAAGCGTGGAAAAACCTCGGCCTCCTGCCGTTTTTCCACGCTTGACGCCGATTGGATTTTGAGTTTTTGAAACTCTTCCACTTGTTGATTTAAAAAAAAACTACTAAAAAACCGCTCTGAATTGATCGGCGAAACCTTTTGACTGAATAAAATATCAGCGATTTATTTAAGTAAATTTCACGTATGTATTGTAAAATTTCATTCACTTGCGAAAAAATAAAGACTGATGAAAACCCGAAATGAATTATGTAAAGCATTGAATATTTCTCAGGCCTCTCTGAATAATTGGTATCGGACAGGAGTAATTAAAACACCATCAAACGGTTTGCGGTATACAGAAAAAGAATTTTCTCAAATAAAAAAAATAATATTTACTGAATCCGGAAAGCTAATGGGGAGGGCCAATCGTCTCCATATTAAAAATTCCAGTATATGCTATTCAGGAATAACTGATCCTGGGACAAAACGGCTTCTTTTACATGCAATACAAATACATCAAAAAAGTAACCTGCACACAGAGAAGAGCGTGGTGTTTCTAAGCATGCATATTTTGAAATCTGCAGGTTATCTCAATGATACTTTTCAGGATTCGCCGCAATCCAAACTCGATTTGTTTTTCATGAATTGGTGTAATGAAGCAGGTGTTGCAGAATTTAATAACAACATCTATAGTGAACTGGGTCATTTCAATTGCGATGATGATTTTATCGGAGCATTTTATCAATCAATTCAAAGTGTTTCACAAAAGTCCAGATTTGGATCATATTTTACACCCGGTATTTTACTAAAAGATATCTCTATTGCTTCGGATATGAAAGTTCTCGATCCGTGTTGCGGCAGCGGAGGGTTGCTGCTGCATGTTCTGGGAAAAAATCATGATCCCTCCATGGTTTATGCGCGTGATATCGATGAAATTGCCTTAGGAATATGTGCCGTCAATCTTTCTCTTTTTTTTAAATCAAACGAAATGAAATTCAATGTCGGTTTTTCGGATATACTTGGAATAAAAAGTATTTCTCAATCATCTTTTTTCAGATCAACAGAAAATCAGATAAGGTTTGATTGCATCATTACCAATCCGCCATGGGGAAGCAAGCTGGACTTTATTCAAAAAAAAGTTCTTATAAAAAAATACACTGAAATTTCTACATCAGAATCGTTTTCAGTGGCGCTATATAATTCTCTGAATATGCTTTCTTCCATCGGATACCTCATTTTTTTTTTGCCGCATTCATTTCTGAATGTGGGCACGCATAAAAACATCCGTAAATATGTGGTATCAAAAAAGAAGCAGGTAAAAATTTCTATTTTGGGAAATGCCTTTAAGGGTGTTGTTTCCGAAGCAGCACGTCTGATCTACTATAACGGAAAAGTTTCTGATCACATTGAAGTAACAAATAACGGCATGCGGCATATTCTTAAATACAATGAAATTGATTCTCAAGCCGCAGTAATCAACGCCACAACTGATTGCGCAGAAAAAAAAATCATTGCACACATTTTTAAAAAACAGCATTTCACATTAAAAGATAACGCAGAATTTGCGTTGGGTATTGTAACCGGAAATAATGCAAAGCATATTGTAAGCAATAAAACCAGTGTACATATGGAGCCGATATACCGGGGAAGGGATATACTGCCGTTCCGGTTTTCTGATCCGCAGTGTTATATTGAATTCCATCCCGAAAAGTATCAGCAAACAGCGTGTGTTGATAAGTACAGACAAACAAAAATCGCCTACCGTTTTATCAGCGATAGGATTATCTGCGCTCTGGATAATGATGGGAGTCTGCTGCTGAACAGCGCAAATTTATTCATTCCCAGAATTATTTATCCGACAGAGACAATCATTTGCCTGTTCAATTCAGGATTATATAGCTTCATTTATAAGAAAATGTATCATTCAAAAAAAGTCCTGCGTTCCCATATAGAGTCCTTCCCGTTGCCTGTTGTGGCTAATCACGTGCATACGCAGTTCAAAAAAATTTATCAAAAGTGTATCCGGGATGAAAATTGTTCGGATGAATTAAATAACACTGTGTACAGTGTTTTTAAATTAACCAATAAGCAAATAGAAATTATTAAACAGGATTGCGCATGTTATAATATCTATAATAATTAGAGAGCGCATTTCAAAAACAAAACAGACCATGGACAAAAAAGTTAATACAAAAGGTACCGCGGATACACAGATGTCCCGTACTGTTACAGAAAAAATATTCGCTGCGCATTACGCAGAAGAGCCATTCAGCGGTGTGTATGTGCTTAAACTCGATGCGGTATTCTGCCACGAAATAACCACACCGATTGCAATTAATGATCTGATATCGCGGGGAATGGACAGAGTGTTTAACCCCGACAAAATTAAAGCCGTAATCGATCATGTCAGTCCCGCAAAAGATTCCAAAACCGCTGAACAGGGTAAGATTATGCGGGAGTGGGCGGCCCGGCATAAAATAAAAGATTTTTTCGATATCGGCGCAAATGGTGTTTGTCACGCGCTTTTCCCTGAAAAGGGTTTTGTCCGGCCCGGGTACACAATTATTATGGGCGATTCTCACACCTGTACGCACGGCGCTTTCGGCGCATTTGCCGCAGGGGTTGGCACCACCGATCTCGAAGTTGGTATTTTAAAAGGCGTGTGCGCATTTCGAAAACCTTCAACGTTTAAAATTATTCTCGAAGGTACTCTCCGATCCGGGGTATTTGCGAAAGATGTCATACTCTATATTCTCTCGCAAATCGGCGTAAACGGCGCAACCGATCGTGTAATCGAATTTTGCGGGAAACCCGTTACAAATTTTAATATGTCATCGCGCATGACACTCTGCAATATGGCGGTTGAAGCCGGTGCAACATGCGGTATCTGTTATCCCGATTCTGAAACAGTCAATTATCTGTGGCCGTTTATTAAAAATGAATATAAAAATAAAGATGCAGCGCTCAAAGATTTTTCGCAATGGAACCCGGATCCCGGCGCCAGTTATGAAAAGGAACTCACTTTCAATATAAGCGATCTTGAGCCCCTTGCCACAGTCGGGTACAAACCCGATCAGGTAAAAACTATCCGTGAGCTCGAAGGCACGAAAATAAACCAGGTATACATCGGCTCATGTACAAACGGCCGTATCGAAGACCTGGAAATAGCCGCATCAGTACTCAAAAAAAAGCATATTCATCCCCATGTGCGCGGTATTGTATCTCCGGCTACCCCCGATATCTATAAAAAGGCGCTCCGGAGCGGCATTCTCGAAGTTTTTACTGACGCAGGTTTTTGTGTGACTAATCCTACATGCGGCGCGTGTCTTGGCATGTCAAACGGAGTTCTCGCTGAAGGAGAAGTCTGCGCATCAACCACCAATAGAAATTTTAACGGGCGAATGGGCAAAGGCGGAATGGTTCATTTAATGAGTCCCGCGAGCGCTGCGGCAAGTGCACTTGCCGGCAGCATCACTAATTCCCCGTTGTACAAAAAATCATAAGGTATCAGCAATGAAGGAATTTAAAGGTACGGTGTTATTTCTTGATCGGGACGATATTAATACCGACGAAATTATACCGGCAAAATATCTGACTGAAATAAAAAAAGAGGCTCTGGGTCCGCACTGCCTGGAAGATTTAAAGCTGCCGGGCTTTTCAGCGGCACACAATGTACCGGGTAAAAAAATAATCATCACCAGAAATAATTTCGGCTGCGGTTCTTCCCGCGAACACGCACCTTGGTCGCTTGAAATGAATGGGATACACATGGTTATCGCTTCCGGTTTTGCGCGGATTTTCAGACAGAATATGTATAACTGCGGGATGATAGCCCTTGAACTTCCCGTAGCGGTTATTGACCGCCTTTTCAGCTGTTATTCAGGGCATGATACCACTGCAGCGTATGATTTACCTTCAGATTCTCTTACCGTTCACAGCGGTGTAAAAAGCGAAACTATATCCGCACCCCTTTCAGGATTTGACAGGACACTTGTCGAATCCGGCGGCTGGGTCGCGGTTGCCGACACCCGGTATTAGTTTTTTAGTATAGGCATCTATGGGTTGCGGTCAGCCTGTGGAAAAACAATGTTCGCGCCTATTTAATTACGAAAATAAAATGAAAATAAAATTCCCGGGTATAATGCCATGCATCGTGTCGGACTAACGTGTTGGACTAAATAAAGGACAAAAGTTACTATGAGTCAACTTGAAAACATTGAACAGATAGAAAAACGCCTCTGGTCGAGTGCGGATAATCTGCGTGCAAATTCAAATTTTGCAGCCAATGAATACTTTCTTCCAGTAATGGGGCTTATTTTTCTCCGCCACGCTTTTAGTCGTTTCCTGATGATAAAAGAGGAGATTGTAAAAACCCTCCCCAGTCGCAGCGGGAAAACAAGAGCCCTTACAAAAGAAGATTTTGCCCAGAAGAGTTCTCTTTATCTCCAGGAACAGGCACAGTTTGAATATCTGGTTTCACTCCCCTCTGAGAAAGACAGAGCAAAAGCCATTATCGATGCAATGGAAAGTATTGAGGCTGATTACGACAGCCTGAAAGGTGTACTGCCAAAAGGTGAATATCAGGAACTGGATAATGATGTGCTGGGTAGTCTGCTCAGAACTTTTAATGACCCGGCATTGCGATCTGCCTCTGGTGATGTTTTCGGCAGAATATATGAATACTTTCTTACCGGATTTGCCGGTCTAAAAGCACACGATGGCGGGGAATTTTTTACTCCGCAATCAATCGTGCAATTAATAGTAAATGTCATTGAGCCAAAGGATGGCAAGGTTCTTGATCCTGCGTGTGGTTCCGGCGGTATGTTTGTTCAGTCTGCCCACTTTATTGAAAGCCGCAAGGAGAACCCATCCGAGAAAGTGGTATTTTATGGAATGGAGAAAAACCCAACGACTATTCGTTTGGCAAAAATGAACCTGGCTGTGCACGGTCTGGAAGGAAATATTCAAAAGGCAATTTCATATTACGAAGACCCTCACGAACTGGTTGGTAAAGTTAATTATGTAATGGCTAATCCCCCTTTTAACGTGGATGAAGTTGACGGAGATAAAGTGAAAAACGACCCGAGGCTGCCGTTTGGCCTTCCTGGTGTGAATAAGAAGGAGAAAGTGTCTAACGGCAATTACCTGTGGATTTCATATTTTTATTCGTATCTAAATGAGCAAGGTCGCAGTGGATTTGTAATGTCCAGTCAGGCAAGCAGCGCGGGAAACAAAGAAGCGGAAGTACGCCGTAAACTGGTTGAGACCGGTCACGTTGACTGTATGATGGCTATTCGCGGTGGGTTCTTTTACACGAGAACTGTCCCATGCGAACTCTGGTTTTTTGATAAAGCAAAAACAGAGAAGGATAAGGTGTTGATGATTGACGCCCGAAATGTACACCGCAAGATTACCAGGGTTATTTATGATTTCTCCCCTGAACAGCAGAAAAACCTCACTTCCATAGTCTGGTTATATCGAAAACAAAATGACCGCTTTACGAGTTTAGTGAGTGAATATTTAACAGAAACCTGCGGGTCTGCACAGGATTGCGTTAAGCCTTTGGGTGAGTTTTGTACATCCCTTGAGAAAATCATCAAACCGGTAAACGCATTTCTTTCAAAACAAAAACTGTCAAAAGAGCATCTGGAGCAGCTAAATGAATTAAGCGAGACACGGAGCACCGTAACAGAAGATATCGAATCATTTAATAAGCAATTTACGACACTGAGCAAAAAGAAGACGGATGTTGCAGATATTAAAAAGCTATCAATACTTTCCGGAGAATGGGAACCACTGGCTGAACAAAGTAGAGATATTGTTAAGTCTATTGACCTTCTCTATAAACTCATTCAGAAAAATTTTGAGACTGCGGAGGTTGATTATGCAGCAAGAAAAGAGGATATCTGGGAAGGTAAAGAAATCCAGAAAAGCTTGAAATCTCTTGATGAAGAGCGAAGAGCACTTATCGATAGTCTTAAACTAGTTGGATACTATTATAAACAAACACATTGGCTGCTTGAACGGTTTCCGGAGGGAAAAAATAAAGATGTCGAAGGGCTTTGCAAATTGGTCAATATTTCTGAAATAAAAAAAAATGATTGGAGTCTTACTCCCGGACGTTATGTCGGGGTTGCACCGGAAGAAGAGGATGAGGGCTTTGATTTTGAGGAAACAATGCGGGAAATCCATACCGAACTTAAAAGTCTCAATGAAGAAGCGGTTGTTTTAGCTGATAAGATACAGAAAAATTTTGAGGAACTGGGGATATGAAAATCAAATTATCGGCAATTTATGGCAATTTGTGCCGATAATTTGAAGGTGAATTATCGTCAGTTTTAAGTAGTAACTGACGATAATTCATTGTAAAAATTATGACGGAATATAGAAAAATTATTCTAAATACGCTGCAAAAAGTGGATGTTATAACCACAGCACAAGCATACGATCTATGCAGAAAGAAAGAAAAGGAAGTTCCGAAAAGCACAGTCGGGCGTAGACTTCACACAATGGAAAAAGAGGGGTTGATTGAGCGTGTCGGACACGGTTGCTATAGACTGCGCAGGAATAAACTTTTTGACCACACAATAACACAGGAGATGAAACGTATCGGAAAAATTCTCAATGATGCCTTTCCCCTGGTTTCGTGGTGCGTTTGGACCAGTGACATCTTGCAAAGCCTGACCAGGCATATACCAGCAGAGAGGTTTATTCTTCTGGATGTAGAATATGATAGCCGGGAAGCAGTACATTTGAAATTACTGGAAGTGTTGAAAAATGTTTATTTGAGTGAAGTCTACGAGAAGGTCAAGGGTACCATTCCTGAAAACAAGCCGCCTGTGATCATCCGCAATTTTGTTAGTCAAGTACCAGTGGTTAAAAAAGAAAGTATCCGTGTTCCAACACTGGAAAAGATGTTGGTGGATTTTGCTTTGGATGATGTCTTTAATTTTCTGCAAGGTGCGGAAATAGCAACGGTTTACGAAACGGCCTTTTCCCGATATGCCATCAACCAAAACCGAATGCTTCGGTATGCAGATCGCCGGACAAGTAGAGATAGAATAGAAAAACTTATAACAAACGCTAAATGATTGACCAATCTATCCTGAAAGAGGCAGCCATAAGGGAGATCGCAAAGCGGTTATCTAAAAAAGCCGGACCAAATTTAGTTGAGAAGGTAATCCGGGCATTGCTCCTGCTCGAAGGTCTCTGCCAAAGCGGTCAGCCGTTTACTTTTAAAGGCGGTACCGCCGTAATGCTGCTTCTGTCCCAGCCCAGACGATTTTCCATTGACATTGATATTATTACGGAAGACACAGATTGCCTTACCCGGACTTTCGATAAAATCACTAAGGAAAAAAGTTTCACCTCCTGGGAACCGCAAAAAAGAGCCGACAAGGGCGGGCTTTCAAAAAGTCATTTTAAGTTTTTCTACCAACCCGCTAACGGCTCTGGCATTGATAACGAATATGTTCTTCTTGACATAGTCATTAAAAAGTCCGAATACAATACAACTCAAAAAGCAAGATTTAATTCAGTTTTTAATTAGGTTCGATATTCCCTTGGATTTGGTCTTCTTCCATAGCGGTGGATTTAGCTCAAAAGGACTTCAATCAAAGGGGAATATAGAGGGAGAAATCCCGCACCATCATTATCGTAATTTGTTTAATGACGAGATATTTCAAATCTTAAATGATAAAATTGATGTCTTTTTAGAAAAATTATATAAGCATGCCGAGAATTTTCAACAAAATAAATACTCGAATTATTTCTTAATATATAATGCGTTTTGGTCATTAATTGATTTTACTAATATCCTTTTGTTTGAAAAATATCCCCCTGGTGAAGTCAAGCCACAGGATTGGAAAAAACTACGAGAGTGTTTAGAAAAAATCCTTATCAGGATAATTCATTGTATTGATACCACCTTTGATGAAGATGGTTATTTATTTCAATTCGCCGACACAGAGATTGCTCCTGGGCAAACACTTCGAGAAATTTGTAAGAAAGTAAATGGTACTAAACTACTTCGTACGGGTCTGTTAATTGGATTGGCTCTCTTAAAAAAGGCCAGAAAAATTACACAGATATATATATTCTTAAAAACGACCACAGAAAGATACCGGCTAAATTATTTCCAAACGATACTAACCTAATGAAATGTAACCAGTATATTAGATTTTTATTAAGGATTTTTGAAAGTTTATCATGATAAATAACCTATTCAATTTTAGAAGGCTAACATGTGGTTTTATGAGTTTAAATTTTACACCTTCGCCGCCCCTTGGCTTCGGTGATTATTAGTAATATACACGGGAGTTTTTAGAAATGATAGGCGTGAATATTTAGGGATATAAACCCGATATTACATTGTATATCGGCAACTATGCTTTTCCACAAGACCTACGGATTCAGCATGGCTCATGCTATTGCTGTTTCTGACCAGTATGATTTTAAATGGACTTTAGTTCTGATGCCAAACTAAAAACCAAGCAAGACTCATGCCAATTCCTCTGCGGGGAGACTCATTTGGCTGGAGAAAAGCGGCGTTCATAGTCAATCTCATTTAAATTATCTTATAATCACCTAATTTAATTTAGGCGGATGTAAGGGTTGCAAACACGGTAATTCCGGCGGCCGTTTAAAGTCGGAGATATTTGCTATATAAATCAAGTGGATGGGTTTCGTCGATCAGTATCTCAAAGCGAAAACTTCTGTAATTGTTTTGTTTGCAATAGCCAAGTGGAAGGAGTTTCGCAATCGGTAATTCAGAGCGGCTTAACGGAGAAAAAAACGGCAGGATGCCGCATTTTTTTTCTCCGTTCAGAGTGCAGACGGCGCCAGGAGGGCGGCGGCAAACGTCCGCCTGAATTACCATTGCGAAACTCTTTCCACGGTGACTATTGAGAAAAAACCAGCGGCAAACGTCCGAATGCTTTGCTGATTACGAAACCCTTCCACGTAGTTTATTTATAGAAAAGCCACCGATAAACCTCCGTCTGAATTGCCGATTGTGCCCCCCACTTCGCCCATTAAAAAAAGGGAAATTTATAAGTTGATTTCACCACTTGTTAACCTGACCACACTATGATACAATAATACAACGTTTTATTTTCATTTTTAAGCAGAAAACACACCGCCAAAGGAGAAAAAAATGGCCAAATACAATCTTACACCAGTTGAAGTTCCTAAAATTAAAACAAAATACCGCTGCATCAAAACTAAGCTTCCGGTACCGGAGTCTCTATCGATATTCAATGATCTGAGCGAAAGTGAACCGCAGTCAATGATGGGACAGCCGCCCGTGATATGGGATCGGGCTGAAGGTTTTCAGGTTTACGATAAATGGGGAAATGTCTGGATTGACTGGTCATCGGGAGTGCTGATAACGAATGCAGGACATGGCCGCAAGGAAATAAACAAAGCATTAAAAAAAGCGATAGATCAGAATTTACTTGCAACATACGTGTTTGTCCACGAAAAAAGACGCGACCTGACCCGTATGCTTCAGGCGCTTGCACCCCGGCCTTCTAATTATCAGGTTTTTATTCTCAGTACCGGCAGCGAGGCAACCGAAAACTGCATAAAACTCGCGAAAACATATGCGATAGAAAAATACGGTCCTTCTAAAAAATACTTTGTTACATTTAAAAATGCGTTTCACGGAAGAACTCTCGGTTCTCAGCTCGCAGGCGGGATGGACAGGCTTAAGAAATGGATCGTCGATGAAGGAAAAACTTTTATTCAGGTGCCTTTCCCTGACGGGTATAAAAATGAAGATACCTCGTTTGATTTATTCTTAAAAAGTATTGCCGCACAGGGGGTTAAACCGAAAGATATTGCCGGAATAATGACAGAATCCTATCAGGGTGTGGGTCCTGACTTTTTACCGAATGAATACGCGATGAAGATGGAAGCATTTGCTAAAGAGAATGACATTGTCACTATTTACGACGAAGTACAGGCCGGCTTTGGAAGGTCAGGAAAAATGTTTACTTTTCAGCATTACGGTGTCACCCCTGATCTTATCGCTTGCGGGAAAGGCATTTCCTCATCATTGCCGATTTCTGCCGTTATCGGAAGAAAAGATATCATGGGCTTATATCCTCCGGGTTCGATGACTTCAACTCATTCTGCCAGTCCGCTTCCGGTTGTAGCTGCAATAGAAAATCTAAAAATTCTAGAAAAAGAAAAACTCGCTGATCGCGCCGCCGCGATGGGTGAGGTAATGATGCCTGTCCTCCACCGCATTCAGAAAATGTTTCCCAATGTTCTCGGCTGCGTCCAGGGCAGAGGACTTGTTGCCGGCATTCAGGCGGTTAAACCCGGAACCAAGGAACCAAATCCCGAACTTGCGCAGGAAATCAATGAAAAATGCATGCACCGCGGTGTGCTCATGTTTAGTCCTGTCGGTATCGGCGGCGAATGTATTAAAATTGCTCCGCCGCTCATCATTCCTGAAGATGCGCTTCGTGAAAGCCTCGGAGTGCTTGAAGAAGTATGTACAGAAGTATGCAGGGGTAAATAATGAGTAAAAAATCATTTGACGTAACAATTGTCGGCGGAGGAATGATCACTAATGATCTTCTTCTTCCTTCAGTCTACCAGCTGAAAAGAGACGGATTAGTCAACACAGTAAATATCTGCGCGCTGAATAATCCTCCCCTGAAAATGCTTGCCGAAAATGAAGAAATTAAAGAAGCATTTCCCGGAATGACTTTTAATGCATTCCCCGCATTAAAAGAAGATCCAAAAAAAAATGACCCTGAATTATATAAAAACGTAATCGCCTCAATGCAGCCTTATAACGCAGTTGTGGTCGCGATGCCCGATCAGCTTCACTATGAAGTGGTAAGAACCGCACTTCAGTATAATCAGCATGTGCTTTGCGTAAAACCTTTGGTGCTTCAGTACGCACAGGCTATCGAGCTTGAGCATCTCGCATATTCAAAAGGATTATTTATCGGCGTCGAGTACCATAAGCGGTTCGACCGTCGTTCACTTATTACCCGGCGTGAATATGAAAAGGGTAGATTCGGTAAGTTCGTTATCGGCGAAGCAAAGATGATCGAACCGTATTATTACCGTCATTCAAATTTCCAGAACTGGTTCACCTGCGACAAAACCGACCCGTTTGTATATGTAGGCTGTCATTACGTTGACCTCGTCTATTTTATCACAGGCCTTAAACCCGCTTCGGTTTCAGTTGCCGGCGTTAAGGGAAAGTTTCCGAATGGAAATGAAGGATATCTCTGGGCAAACGGAAGAGTGACCTTTGAAAACGGTGCGATACTTAATGTGACCGATGGTCTGGGTTATCCTGATGTTGCTGCGGGAAGCAATGAGCAGGGGCTTGTCATGTTCTTTGAAGCGGATAATCAGTGCGGGTACCTCAGGCACGGCGACCAATTCCGAAACGTAGAACATTCCTACACTGACGGCAAAAAGTTCAATTATGTTAACCCCGATTTCTATAAGCTTGTTCCCTGGGAAGGCGCAGGTTATAAACCGGTAGGATATGGTTATGATTCAGTCGCCGCCATTCTTGGAACAGTCGGCATTATCCGCGGTGCTGTCGACGGACTCAATGAAAAAGAATCACTCGCCAAGCGGCAGCGAATAATAAAAGAAGTTGACGCGAAGGGAATCATTGCAACGCCTGCCAATAGCGCAATAAATGAGCTTGTAGTTGAAGCAGCACGGCAGTCAATACTCCTTGACGGTGATACGATAAATATAATTTACGGCGATACGCCTCACGTAGAAAAAAGAAAAAGATAACTTTACATTCTGCAGGAGTCTTTATGCCCGTACTGGATAAGCCTCTCAGTGAACTGAACACCTATCTCGGTTCCAGTCCATGCCCCGGCGACATTGATGCGTATTGGGATAATGGACTGTCTGAGCTCAGACGGGTTGAGCCTGCGGTCAGTCTCACGGAATCAGAATTTTCAGCTCCTTTTGCTGAATGCAGTAATTTATATTTCACCGGAATCGGCGGATCGCGTATATATGCGAAATACATCAAACCGCTTCAGGTTTCTTCGCCTCATCCCGCATTACTCTTTTTCCATGGTTATACCGGAGCAAGTCCGCAGTGGATGATGCTTCTTCCCTGGGCGGCCGCCGGGTTTTCAGTGTTTGCGATGGATTGCCGCGGACAGGGAGGTAAATCTGAAGATACAGGAACTGTGAGCGGTACTACCTACAAGGGGCATATAATCCGCGGGCTTGATGACAGCGCGGAAAAACTCCTCTTCCGTTCTGTGTTTCTTGATACTGTGCAGCTTGCGCGGATTGCAATGGAAATGCCTGAAGTTGACCCAAAGCGGATCGGCGCGTACGGAGGTTCGCAGGGGGGAGGACTTACAATTGCATGTGCGGCGTTAGAACCGCGGATTAACCGCGCAGTGGCGGAGTTTCCTTTTCTGTCCGATTACAAGCGCGTGTGGGATATGGATCTGTGCAAACGTGCCTACGAAGAACTGGCATATTTTTTTCGTTCGTTTGACCCGCTGCATGCCCGGGAGGATGAAATTTTCAACCGTCTCGGATATATTGATATTCAGAATATTGCAGGAAGAATAAAAGCAAAAATTCTCATGGGAATTTCCCTTGCTGACGATGTGTGTCCTCCTTCAACGCAATTTGCTGTTTATAATAAAATAAAATCAATAAAACAAAATAAAATTTATCCTGATTTCGGCCACGAAATGCTTCCCGGTTTTGCCGACGAAACTTTTACATTCATGATGAATATGAATACTGAAACCGTGTAAAGCCCGGATTCCGTATTCTTTCTTAAATATGCATGGCCTGACAGAGTATTTTGGCAGCTTCATCACCGGGCACAAAAAACAACGAATTTCTGAAGTGCTTCAATACCGCACTCGGTTCATTACCGCAGTAGTTGAAGATGTGTACCAGCCTCATAACGCGAATGCAGTTATCAGAACCTGTGACATACTCGGAATTCAGGATTTGCACATCATTGAAAACAGGAATGTATTTAAAATCAGCGCTGAGGTTGCGCTTGGCGCCCAAAAGTGGGTGACACGCATCCGGTATAATACTCCGGGTATTGATAATACAAAACAATGCTGTGTCGCATTGAAAAAAGCAGGGTACCGGATAGCGGCTGCTGGTCTTGATTCTAAGGCCATACCGCTTGATGAATTTGATATTACAGAAAATGCAGCACCCACCGCAGTAATGTTCGGAACGGAAGAAACCGGTCTCAGCGATTCTGCATTAAGTCTTGCTGATTGTATTATCAAAATTCCAATGTTTGGTTTTACGCAAAGCTTCAATATTTCTGTAAGCGCTGCGCTGATTCTTGACAGATTAATCCGCAAGGTGCATAAATCAGAGATTTTATGGAACCTGAGTGAAAACGAAAAGGATGCGCTCAGATCTGAATGGTACCGGACTGTTCTGGGGAAACGGGCGGACGCAATCGAACGCCGTTTTTTTCAGGGTAAACGGGAGCTTTGAGTTTGTTTTGTTCTTACCTTCAAATTTATATATGCTTTGGCCGATAATTACATATGATGGGTGTACTACATTCTAAATCCGGCAGCAGCCTTCTGCTAAAATCATTCGTCCTGATCTGCGTATGTATAGGAAATGCAGTTCCTGCACTATACGACGATGTCGCAAAAGGTCTTCAGACTGCGACGATAACCCGGTTTCAGACAATGTTACTTGGCAGTTCTATCGTTTTTCTTATTTTTGTTAGTATTATAGTTTTTCTAATCAGGAAAAGGCAGTTCATTAAACGGGAAAAAAGACATTCTATTGAAAAATTTATTGAACTGACCGAAAAACGTTCTTTTACCGATGATGAAATAGTCCAGTTGAAACAGGTGGCGTTGTATAATAAAATTGTGCTGCTTGGAGAACTTGTAGTTAACAGGGAAGTATTTAATGCTGCAGTTGAAACATATATAACTGATGTGGTTAAAAAACTGGACCCGGTTAAAGTGCAGAGCGTATTCAGTCGTTTAACCGCAATCCGGAAAAAAAACGGTTTTAATCAGCCCCTTCCTTTTTCGCCAATTACCACCACGAAAGAAATTCCCGTAAATACGAAAATCATTGTTCAGCTTGGAAAAAAAGTGTTCCGTTCGGCAGTAGTTGAAAATGTGGAACAATACTTACTTGTGCTGCCTCAGCCGGTAATTGACCATGATGTTTGTCATGAGAATGCTCCTGCAGTATATTCATTCTTCAGAAAACCCGACGGGCACTATAAAATCCGCACAAGAATTGAAAGACTGCTTCCGGAACCCATGCAGGCTATTGGCCTTGGGCATACTGCAAAAATAAAAGAAGCCATAAAAAGAAAACATCAGCGTGCAAATCTGCATTCATTGTGTAAATTTGAAATTATAGACAAAGACTTTTTTACCAAGGGCGCGAGTGTTGAAGGCAGCACCTTTACCGGCACTTTACTTAATTTTTCTGAAGGCGGAATGCGTCTGGCAACCGTGCAGAATATTGATATGGATTCGTATCTGAAAGTATCATTCCGTGCCGGTGAAAAATATATGTTTGAAAACATAAAGGGAAAAATTTTAAAAAAAATTAAAACCAGTAAAGATTATGTGTATCATGTGCAATTTATCGGAATCGGAGAAGAACTGTATAAAAAGCTTGCAATGAGTGTGGAATACCTGAACAGGCTTGAAACAATCCGCTTGAAAAGAAATAAAATACGCCCGAAATAGGATTAATCAGCTTATAAGTAATGTCTCATTCTCTGTCTCAAAAAACAACAATTCCTGAAACTATTCTTGTACCAAAGACAACAATTTTCAAATCCGGCGCCGCAGCGGTAATTGAAAAAAACTGTAAAATTCACGGCGTAAAAGGATATGCAGTATACGGAACCGCCGCAAAAAACAACAAATCTATAATTGATTTTTTCCGGAACAAAAATGTCCGTGCAGTACAGAGGGTGAATAGCAGTATCGAGCCGTCTACGGCTGAACTGGAAGAAATGATTTCTGATGCGCAGAAATGGGGCGCACAGTGGATTCTAGGTATCGGGGGAGGAAGCATACTCGACCTCGCTAAGGCAACCGCGGGATTGTTCAATGCGCTGGAGCCCCCGCGCTACTATCAGACCGGAGGGATCCTTGGTGAAAAAGGCATACCCTTTATTGCCGTGCCTACAACTGCAGGAAGCGGGGCAGAAGCAACTCCGAACGCGGTATTTATTCATACAGAAACCAATGAAAAACTTTCCATCCGTGAGAACACTTTTATTGCAGAAACAGTAATTCTTGATCCTGATCTTCTTTCAGAGGCTCCCCCTCAGGTAATTGCCGGTTCCGGTTTAGATGCATTCGCTCAGGCCATAGAAAGTTACTTTTCTCTCGGGGGAACATGGCTGAGCTCTGTGTATGCGTATCAGGCGTTTGAATGTATCGTACATAACCTGGTGCCGTTTTATAAAACCCGCACACATGATCATGCCTGCGGATTACTTCTTGGCAGTTATCTCGCCGGTATTGCGCTTTCCCAATCGAGACTTGGCGTGGTGCACGGGATTGCCCACCCTCTCGGTGTGAGATATGGAATTGAACATGGGAAATTGTGCGGATGGATACTTCCGCACGCGTTAGCACTGAATAAAGAATATGTTCCGGACAAATACGCATCTCTCTCGGCGGCTTGTCCGTGCGAAGATCTGTACGAAACGGCATGCATGTTTCTGCGGGAACTGCAGATTACAAATCCATTTCCGCCCGGACCTTACGATGATGATGACTCTATCATTTCAGCCGCGCTGAGTTCGGGGTCAACGCGTGCAAATCCGTTTCAGATTACAGAAAAGGAAATGCGCGCTTTATTAGACAAAATCCGTCAGCAATAATATACTTCTATTTTTTATTTAAAATTTCAATATTTTGGATCTCGACGCGGTCTATTTTGCGCAAACCGTCATCGGTGTCAATTTCTATCATATCGTCGGTCTGATTAACAACATGACCTGCTATAACCGTGTTATCCAAAAGAGTGACGCGCTCGGAGACGACTACTCTTTTCTTGAGTACTGCGGAATGACGGGCGGTTTTCCCGTCTTCTACGGTAAACTCTGATTTATACGGACGATACCCTTCTTTAGAGATAGTGATCATGTATACGCCGGGAGCGAGATTGTTTTTTCCGGGTTTCACAGTGCGCGCAGTTCCGTCCTTATCGAGAATTTTTGCTTCGCTTACTCCGGCAGGAAGGGATAATTCAAGGATTCCTTCGGCAACACGCGCTGCTGCAATCGGGGGCTCAGCAGCGGGTTTGGGCTCAGCGGCAGCCGGTTTTTGTGCAGGAGCCTTTACAGTTTCTTTTTTCTTCGATGTTTGTACCGGAGTCTCAGCCTGATATTTTTCTTTGACTGCAGCGGCCGGAGCAGCATCGGAATCAGGCGCTTCCGGTAGTGATTTTTCTTCGGCTTCCTGTGAAGAAAAATCAACAGGCTCTTCTTTTACAGATGGTTCTTTTTTTTGTTCTTCTTTTACAGGAGCAGGTTTAGCGTCAGTTTTCATTTTCTGCAGTTCCTGAATCGGAACAGGGGCGATCGCCTGTACCGTTTCAATCGCAGTTTTTCTTTCAGGAGCAATATCCCTGGGTTTTTCACGTACCGCCGCCGCCTCGGTAATTTCTTTATCAACTACGGTAAATGTCTGCTGAATATTCTTCTGCAACGCAGTTTTCATTTCTTCCAAAACGGTTTCCTTATCGGCAGCAGTTTCTTTTTTTTCTTCATACTGTTTGATAATTTCTTTTATTTTTTTATCTTCTTTTACTGCTGCGGCAGTAATGGCAGTATCAATTTTTTGGGCCTGCGCGGTATTTATTACGACTTCCTTATTGACCTCAACGACCTGGACATTCTGTTCGACTTTTTTTTCAAGCGCCTGCCGCATAACAAGTGAAATATTTTTACTTTGCTCGTCATCAAGCGCGGCAATTTTTTCTCTGACCGCGACCTTGCCTTTGGATACCGCAACAACAGTGTTCTGCGGATCGGTGCAATCGACTGCAAACGCGGTTCCGCGTACACCGGCAACAATTGTCGGTGTCATAATCTGAAAAGAATCACTGTTTTGTTTTAATTTTGATACGGTTACAAGGACTTTCCCCCTTGTCATTTTCAGTTTTGTTTTTTCACCGTCAGAATTTTTAATAAGGTCAGAAAAAACAGCGGTTGTGTTTTCGGCAATGTTAATAATTACACCTGAGCCGAGCTGCACCGCACATTCGGATTTATTTACGGTTATAATCTGATATTCCGGTAGTATCCTCACTCCTGTTTTCAGTATCTTTGGCTTTGCCCCGGCCCTGGTCAGATACGCGACTCTTCCGGTGATTTTCACCGATTTGGCCATATTGACATCATCGCTTATCCGTGAACACGAAGCAATAAAACTTAAAACCATTAATGTACAAAGAATTCGCAGTATCATAAAACCCTCCTGTGGAAGCAAAGCCCGGAACCCTGCTTGACACCTATGAGTTAATTATAATGCATTTTCCATACTTTTGCAAGTTTTCCTTTTATTTTAATTTAAAATATGTAAAAATAATACTGCTTAAATAATAGGCAACAGGCATAACAATGATACAGATATCCGGCATTTCCATTTCGTTTGGCTCCGAAGTAATCCTCCATGATACAGGCTTATTCATTAACAAAGATGAAAGAATTGGAATTATCGGGAGAAACGGCAGCGGGAAAAGTACATTATTCAATTTAATCTCTCAGGATTTATTCCCCGACGAGGGCACAGTCAGCATTCCCAAAAACTATCAAATAGGAAGAATAGAACAGGAAATTGCATTCACTGCCGCAACAGTAATCGACGAGTGCCTTGCGGTCTCCGGTAAAGAGGAGGCAATTGAGCGCTGGAGAGGGGAAAAAATGCTCGCAGGACTCGGGTTTCCCCAAAAGTATCTGGAAATGAACCCGCGGAATTTGTCCGGCGGTTATCAGGTCCGGCTTTGCCTTGCCAGGGTTTTATTAAAATCGTGCGATTTGCTTCTCCTCGATGAACCGACTAATTATCTTGATATTATTTCTATCCGCTGGCTTGAACGGTACCTCACCGAAAGAAAAGGGGAGTTGCTGCTCATCACGCATGACCGAAGCGTTATGGACGCCATCTGCACACATACTGCGGTAATAAACCGGAAAAAAATTAAAAAATACAGCACAAATTCGCATTCTGCACTCGAACAGCTTCGTCTCGAAGAAGTGACTAATGAAAGGACAATAGAAAAAGAAGAGAAAAAACTCGAAAAAACCGAATTATTTATCCGTCGTTTCCGCGCCAAAGCGCGGCTGGCGGGCATGGTGCAATCGCGAATAAAAGCGCTTGAAAAAAAAGCTATTCCTGAAAAACTCGAAAAGCAGGCGAACCTTTATTTTCATTTCAGTTCTCCGCCTTCTCCGCTCAAAACATTACTGACTGCTGATTCAATATCCTTCCGGTACGGAGAAGAAAATAACTTTCTGTTTGAAAACTTACGCATGCAGGTAAAACAAACCGATCGCATTATAATAATCGGACGGAACGGACGGGGAAAATCAACGTTATGCAGGGTTCTCGCCGGAATGCTGCCTGCATCTCAGGGTTGTGTACGAACCCATACCGAACTGTGTGCAGGTTACTTCGGTCAGGACGGAATCGCCGGCCTTGATGAGAGTAATTCCGTCGAGCAGGAAATTGCGGCCGCACTTCCGGAACCAGATATCCGCCGCACCAGAGATATCTGCGGTATGATGATGTTCAGCGGCGATGCAGCACTAAAAAAAATCAGTGTGTTATCCGGCGGAGAAAAAGCAAGAGTGCTTCTCGGAAAGCTGCTCGCAAAACCGCACCATATGCTGATTCTGGATGAACCCACTAATCATCTTGATATGCCTTCCAATGAAGCGCTTTTAGCTGCGATTGCCGAATATGAGGGGGCAGTTATTCTCGTCACCCATAATGAGTATCTGCTCCATTCGCTGCAAGGTACATTTACCGCCTTCACCGAAAATCAAAACGTCATTTCAATAACCGGCACATATAAGGAGTACCTTGAAAAATACGGCTGGAATGAGCAGTTTATTCCATCAACGCCGACTTTGGAGAGTAAAGCACCGAAAACAAATACTAAACGATTGCGGGCTGAAATCATTCAGGAAAGATCACGCGTTATGGCCGTGTTACAAAAAAAAAATACAGGAAACCGAAAAGTCGATATATAATCTTGAAAACGAAAAAAAAGATTTTGAACAGGCTATTATCAATGCGCATCAACCCAATGCATCTGTCAATATAGGGTTTATCACCAGACAACATGGGATAACAGAAAAATCGTTAAAGACTTTGTATGCCGGACTCGACGATTTGTATACCGAACATGACAACCTTGAAAAAGAATATACAGACCGGCTTAACCGGATAGAATAAAAGCCAAACCGCGAGTGACTTCATTCATTATAGAAGGTAATGTTTTTTCGATAGCATGGTGGGATCGCGTTGTACCCAGCAATTCTGTCGGCAGTTGATTGCCCATTGTGGTCTAGTTTTCAATTACTGAGTGAAGGAGTTACGCAACGGCTAATTCGGAGTATCTCTGTTTAACAGTAGTGTTGCTCTCAATAGCCAAGTGGAAGGGTTTCGCCGCCTAGGTAATTCAGAGCGGCTTAACGGAGAAAAAAACGGCAGGATGCCGCATTTTTTTTCTCCGT